>OHTE01000083.1_pt1 | contig 28680 bp, 19 predicted proteins | sample 1578881 | NCBI WGS metagenome assembly OHTE01 (sample SAMEA3879523, study PRJEB24766) | human gut metagenome | biome: human-associated habitat; feature: feces | place: USA | collected 1985/1987
TAAACATAGGCTTCACAAAGCTTTACTTATCACCCATACTTGACATGTTCAATGGCGAGATAATCTCCTACAATATCTCAACAAGCCCGAATCTGGAGCAGGTATATGACATGCTTGACAAAGCCTTTGCCCGGTTCGAGAGCCTTGACGGCCTTATACTGCATTCTGACCAAGGATGGCAATATCAACATTACGGATACCGCAAGAGGTTGGAAGAGCATCATATAATCCAAAGCATGTCAAGGAAGGGAAACTGTCTGGACAACTCCATGATGGAAAACTTCTTTGGGATTATGAAGTCGGAACTGTTGTATGCTGAAAAGTTCGATTCGCCGCAAGCCTTTATAAAGGCTTTGGATGAATATATAAACTACTATAACAATAAAAGAATCAAATCCCGGTTAAAAGGAAAGAGTCCGGTGCAATACCGAACTCTTTCAATTACTGGATAGTATTTAACCCGTCCAACTTTTTGGGGGCACTTCAAATTGTGGAGGGGATTTTTTGTAGGTATAGCCGACATTTAAAAAACTTGTGCTATCTTTGTCTTTACGAATATAGGATGCGGTTCGTCATGGGCAAGCTTGAAAAACTTTGTTTTTCGTTTGTCTCTGCGCTCACCTTTCACTATCTTTGTGCTTATAATGTACATTAAATAAAAGACGTATGGGAATTTTCAGCTTTTTTTCAAAAGAAAAAAAAGAGACACTTGATAAAGGACTGGAAAAGACGAAAGAGAGTTTTTTCGGGAAACTGACCCGGGCTGTGGCCGGAAAGTCTAAAGTGGACGATGATGTACTGGATCGTCTGGAGGAGGTCTTGGTAACGTCGGATGTGGGAGTAGACACAACGCTGAACATTATCGACCGGATTGAAAAACGTGTGGCTCGGGATAAATATGTAACGGTAAATGAACTGAATGATATATTAAGAGATGAGATCGCATCTCTGCTCACCGAAAATAATACGGCAGATACCGAAGGTTTCGTTTTACCCGAGGGGAAAAAACCGTATGTGATTATGGTTGTGGGTGTGAACGGGGTCGGGAAGACCACTACCATAGGCAAGTTGGCCTACCAGTTTAAGAAAGCTGGGAAGAAAGTGTATCTCGGAGCATCGGATACGTTCCGTGCGGCAGCAGTGGAACAGTTGGAAATATGGTCTGAGCGGGTCGGTGTTCCTATTGTGAAACAGCAAATGGGGAGCGACCCGGCATCTGTAGCCTTCGATACGTTGAGTTCTGCGATGGCGAATGGTGCGGATGTCGTTTTAATCGATACGGCCGGACGTTTGCATAACAAAAAGGGATTGATGGACGAATTATCCAAAATAAAACGTGTCATGCAGAAAGTGGTGCCGGATGCTCCTCATGATGTCATGTTGGTGCTTGACGGGAGTACGGGACAGAACGCTTTTGAACAAGCCAAGCAATTCACGTTAGCTACGGAAGTGACCAGTATGGCTATTACAAAACTTGACGGAACAGCAAAAGGCGGTGTCGTTATCGGAATTTCCGACCAGTTTAAGATTCCGGTACGTTATATCGGTTTAGGAGAAGGCGTTGAGGATTTACAGCCTTTTAATCGGAAAGAGTTTGTAAAGTCTCTTTTTGGAAATGAGTAGGGAGGGGATTTGATTCGTTCATTAAAAAAGTATATTGTTTTGCGAAAGAATACGGTTGATGTCATAACATTGGGATGTTCAAAGAATCTGGTCGATTCGGAAAAATTGATGCGTCAGTTGGAAGCCAATGGGTACAAAGTGACGCATGATACAGACCGTCCCCAAGGGGAAATCGCTGTGATTAATACTTGCGGGTTTATCGGAGATGCCAAAGAGGAAAGCATCAATATGATATTGGAATTTTGCCAGGCTAAGGAAGAGGGGCGTTTGAAGAAACTGTTTGTCATGGGTTGCCTTTCGGAACGCTATCTGAAAGAACTGGGTGAAGAAATTCCACAGGTCGATAAGTTTTATGGTAAGTTCGATTGGAATGAATTGCTGACCGATTTAGGAAAGGCATATCATCAGGAATTGAGTTTGGAACGTGAGTTGACGACCCCTTCCCATTATGCTTATCTGAAAATCTCCGAAGGGTGCGACCGTCGGTGCTCCTATTGTGCCATACCTATTATCACGGGGAAGCATGTGTCGCGCCCGATAGAGGATATTTTGGATGAAGTACGAATGTTGGTGTCACGCGGGGTGAAGGAATTTCAGGTCATTGCCCAGGAGTTGACCTACTACGGTCTGGACCTTTACCATCGTCAGATGCTGCCGGAACTTATTGAACGGATGGCTGACATACCCGGTGTGGACTGGATTAGGCTCCATTATGCTTATCCCGCGAATTTTCCGGTAGATTTATTCCGGGTGATGCGTGAGAAAAAGAATGTTTGCAAATACATGGACATTGCTTTACAGCATATTAGTGACAATATGTTACAGAGGATGCATCGCCATGTGACTCGCCAGGAAACTTATGCTCTGATAGAACGTTTCAGGGAAGAAGTGCCGGGAATTCATTTGCGTACGACTTTGATGGTAGGGCACCCTGGAGAGACGGAAGAAGATTTCAATGAGTTGTTGGATTTTGTCCGTAAGGTTAAATTCGACCGTATGGGAGCTTTTGCTTATTCGGAGGAAGAAGGAACTTATTCGGCTGAGCATTATGAGGATGAGATTCCTTTTGAGACCAAGCAAGCCAGATTGGATAAATTGATGGCTTTGCAGCAGAATATTTCAGCGGATTTGGCAGCTCAGAAAATAGGAAAGATTTTCAAGGTGATTATAGACCGTAGCGAAGGAGAATATTATATAGGACGTACGGAGTTTGATTCGCCTGAAGTGGATCCGGAAGTTCTGATTCCTGTGAGCGAAGGGACTTTATCTCTCGGAGCGTTCTATGAGGTGAAGATTACAGATGCCGATGACTTTGATTTGTATGGTACTCGAATGTTTTAAAGAGTTGTATACGTATGAATAACAAGGAGTTTATAGCGGAATTGTCCCGTCGTTTAGGTTATACGGTGAAGGATGCGTCTTCATTGATGGTTGCCTTGGTGGCCGAAATGACGGACGAATTGGAGGATGAAAACGTCATAGCCATTCAGAATATAGGTTCGTTTGAGGTGAGGAAAAAACAAGAACGGGTAGTCGTGAATCCCGCTACCCAGCAACGCATGTTGGTGCCTCCCAAATTAGTCATTAATTTCAAACCCAGCGCTTCTTTTAAAGAGAAGATGCAATAAACGTCGGTCGTAATGGATAAAAAGGTTTTGATACAGGATTTAGCTGACGGGTTGGTGTTGCGGAGAGGTCTGCCTAAAAAAGATGCCGATGTTTTTGTGCGTTCGGTTTTTGAAATTATAGGAGAATATCTGCAAACGGATAAGATCGTTAAAGTAAAAGGGCTTGGAACCTTTAAATTAGTGACAGTGGATAGCCGGGAGAGTGTGGATGTGAACACCGGCGAGAGAATCGTAATCAAAGAATATACGAAGATTAATTTCACGCCGGATCCCGTTCTGCGAGACGCTGTCAATAAGCCTTTTGCACAGTTTGAGACGGTGGTTTTGTATGAGGGTACGGATATTGCCGATATGGAGCGGATGGACATTCCGGATTTATCTGAAGATCATGAGGCGGAAAATATATCTGATGTAAATGAAGAGACAGATGAAGCAGATGAAATGGTGTTATCCGAATCAGAAGAAGTCCTTTCGGGGGAAGAGAAGGATATGCAGGCGAAAGGGCATCATGGTATAGATGAAGTCTCAATAGAAACAGCGGCTATAGACGAAACCGGAGCGGTAGAGATTCAAGATGGTGAAAATGAAAATACTGATACTGAAACTACTGTGAATTCTATAGAGGAATATTCCGATGTAGTGGAAGAGGTTGAAAATAAGGCCGAGGCTGTCTCTGAAAATGTAGATGAGAAATCAGATACGTTGGTTGATGATGAGACGGAGGATGAAAGAGTTTCTTCTTTGCGGCAAAACACGGAGAACGAAATAAAGGCAGAATCGATTTCAGCCGTTCAGGAGGGAGTGTTACCGGAAGGAAAGGAAGAAGGGGCGCACAATAAAAATAATACCAATGCTGATGTTCACCATGTGGAAAAGGTGCATGTGGCAACTCAACAAATAGAGGTGCAGAAAGTCGAACATCAAACTGTGGAGAATCAGCATATTGTTCAAATGGCGCCCGAACATCATGGTCGTAGACGAGTCTATTTGACACCTTGGATGATGTTTTTTGCGGTCCTACTAGTGTTGTTATTAATGGCTATCAGTTATTACATCGGCTATCATCATCTTTTTTATGGGAATCAGCCAAAAGTCGTAAAGCAGCCGGTGGTAGTGCATCCTGTTCCTTTAAAAAAGGATACGGTTCAGATTTCGAAAGAACAAGATTCTCTGAAGGTGGATTCCGGTTCCATACGGAAAGTACAAGTGCCGGAGGGTATACCGGAAAAAACAAACAAGGTGAAAGCACAACCGGAGGATACACAAAAAGTATTTGTAGAATACCCGCAGGTGAAAAACGGGGCATACGAAATAGTAGGTACACAAGAAGAACATCGTATGAGGAGCGGGGAGACTTTGCGCGGTTTGGCATTGAGATATTACGGCTCGAAAGATTTTACAGTTTACCTGGTGGTGTATAATAAAATCGCTAATCCTGACCTCGTGCCTGAAGGTATGTTGTTGAAAATACCCAAGTTAAGATTAAAACGCCGTTAACTGCCATAAAAAGTTTCTTAAATAGATATTTGGGAAACTTTTTTTAATAATATAATATTGTCAGTGCGTACTAAAAAGCTTAATTTTGGGTCACGAAAAACGAGAGTATAATTTATAAACAAATAAAACAGATATGGCTGAAGCGATAGATATTCGCGAGTTGAATGAGCGAATTGAGAAACAAAGTGCTTTTGTAACGAATTTAATAACCGGTATGGACCAGGTGATTGTGGGGCAGAAGCATTTGGTAGAATCACTGTTAATAGGATTGTTGAGTGACGGACATGTATTGTTGGAAGGAGTACCCGGTTTAGCGAAGACGTTGGCCATAAAGACTTTGGCATCGTTGATAGATGGAAAATTCAGTCGAGTACAGTTTACTCCGGACTTGCTTCCTGCCGATGTGATAGGTACGATGATGTACAGCCAAAAAGATGAGACGTTCATTGCTCAGCGTGGTCCTATTTTTGCCAATTTCGTGTTGGCGGACGAAATCAACCGTGCTCCGGCCAAGGTGCAGAGTGCTTTGTTGGAAGCGATGCAGGAACGTCAGGTCACCATCAGTAAAGAAACATATAAATTACCGGAACCTTTTTTGGTATTGGCCACTCAGAACCCGATAGAGCAGGAAGGAACTTATCCTTTACCGGAAGCCCAAGTGGACCGTTTTATGTTGAAAGTGATAATTGATTATCCAAAGTTGGAAGAGGAAAAGAAAATTATCCGTCAGCAAATCAAAGGGGAAAAGACTGTCGTGCGTCCTATTTTGTCCACTGATGAAATCATCGAAGCACGTAATGTAGTCAGGGAAGTGTATTTGGACGAGAAGATAGAGCAGTATATTGCCGACATCGTTTTCGCTACGCGCTATCCAGAGCAATACGGTTTGAAGGACTTGAAAAATTATATAGAATTCGGCGGTTCTCCGCGTGCTTCTATTAATCTGGCTTTGGCGGCTCGTGCCTACGCTTTTATTAAACGTCGGGGATATGTGATACCGGAAGATGTACGGGCTATAGCCCATGATGTTTTGCGCCACCGTATCGGGCTTTCATACGAGGCGGAAGCCAATAATGTCAGCAGCGAAGAAATCATCAGTCAGATATTGAATAAGGTAGAGGTACCCTAATCATCGTTGTGAATGGATACAAGTGAGATTTTAAAGCGAGTCCGTCAAATCGAAATTAAAACGAGAGGGCTGTCGAACAATATTTTTGCCGGCGAATATCATTCGGCCTTCAAAGGGCGTGGTATGGCTTTCTCTGAAGTGAGGGAATACCAGTACGGAGACGATATTCGCGACATAGATTGGAATGTGACGGCACGTTTTAACCGGCCTTTCGTCAAAGTGTTCGAGGAGGAACGTGAGCTGACGGTCATGCTTGTGATCGATGTTTCGGGCAGTTTGAGTTTCGGAACAGTTTCTCAGACCAAGCGGGAAATGGTGGCGGAGATCGCTGCGACTTTGGCTTTTTCTGCCATACAAAACAACGATAAGATCGGAGTGATTTTCTTTTCGGACAGGATTGAAAAGTTCATTCCTCCGAAAAAGGGACGCAAGCATATTTTGCGTATCATACGTGAACTGTTGGATTTTACTCCTCAAAGCAAGTCTACGGATATCGGTCAGGCGATAGAGTACCTTACTCAGGCCATTAAGCGGCGTTGTACGGCATTCTTATTGAGTGATTTCATAGATAGAAAAGACTATCGTACGGCTTTGACCGTAGCCAACCGAAAGCATGATGTGGTGGCTATTCAGGTTTTTGACCGCCGGATGGCAGACTTACCGGATGTCGGATTGATGAAGGTGTGCGATGCGGAAACCGGACATGAACAATATATTGATACGTCCAGCCGCAAAGTGCGGAAGGCTCATCATGACTGGTGGAAGAATAGGCAGAATTTGTTGCAGGATACGTTTACGAAGAGTAATGTGGATTCGGTTTCTATTCGTACGGATCAAGATTATGTGTCTTCGTTGATGACTTTATTTGCCAAACGAAATTGAAGATGAAAAGTTACCATAATAAAAATAAAAGAGCCGTTCGACTGTGGTTGCTTCTGCCGTTTCTTTTGATGGCAAGCGTTGTTGAAGCACAGGTGACGGTGGATGTCAGGATAGATTCATTAGAACTTTGGGTAGGGGAACAGACCCGTATAACTTTGGATGTCAGTACGGATACTAAATCCAAGTTGGTAATGCCACAGGTGAAAGCCGGAGATATGCTGACTCCCGGGGTAGAGGTGGTAGAAGTTGCCAAGGCGGACACGCAGCAATTGAATGAAGGAGCTCGTCGTTTGGTTTCCCAAAGCTATATAGTAACCTCTTTTGATTCGGCTTTGTATTATTTGCCCCCCCTTGTAGTGAAAGTTGATGGGAAGGAATATCAGTCGAAGAATTTGGCTTTGAGGGTGTTGTCGATTCCTGTCGATACGGTTCATGTTGACCGGTTCTATGGGCCTAAAGAAATTATGGCCGTTCCTTTCTCGTGGACGGATTGGTCTTTGATATTCGCTTTGTCCGTACTTTTGCTTGTATGGGTTCTCGGCTTGGCTTATTTTTATATACGTTATCGGGATAATAAGCCTATCATTAAGATTATTAAGTTAGCTCCTAAGGTTTTGCCGCATACAAAGGCCATGGAGGAAATTGACCAAATCAAGGCAGAGAAAGTTTGGGCAAAAGAAGATTCTAAGGAATATTATACTCGGCTGACCGCTATTCTGCGTACCTATATTGAGAAGCGTTATGGTTTCAATGCCATGGAGATGACCTCGACCGAGATTATCGACCGCTTGTTGAAAGAGCAGACTTCTGAAAGTCTGGACGAATTGCGCATGCTGTTCCAGACTGCCGATTTGGTCAAATTTGCCAAATACAATACATTGATTAATGAGAATGATGCAAATCTAGTAAATGCCATTGAATTTATCAACCAGACAAAGGTGGAAGCGGATGAAAATGCCGTGCCGGAGCCGGACGAAGTAACGATTGAACAGAAACGCAGTCGCCGGACATTGATAAGTATGCGTTTGGCGTTGGTATTGCTTACGTTGGCCGCGTTGGCCTTGTTGGGCTGGATTCTTTGGATGGTGTATGACTTGGTCGTTTAAAATTTATAAGTGATTATGACGTTTGCGAATATTGAATATTTTTTTCTCTTGCTTCTGCTCATACCTTATATTTTATGGTATGTGCTGAAAAACAAGAAGAAAGAACCTACGTTGTTGGTGTCGGATACGACGGCATACCGTTATGCGCCCAAGAGTTATAAGAACCATCTGATTCATGCACCATTCATACTGCGTTTGTTTACGTTTGTGATGGTCATTATCATATTGGCTCGCCCCCAAACCAGTAACAGTTGGAAAAACACTCAGGTTGAGGGTATAGACATCATGTTGGCAGTCGATGTTTCTACCAGTATGTTGGCCGAAGACCTGAAGCCGAACCGTTTGGAAGCAGCCAAACAGGTGGCTTCCGAATTTATAGCGGGCAGGCCGAACGACAATATCGGTCTGACTATTTTTGCGGCCGAGGCATTTACCCAATGTCCGATGACCACGGATCATGCCGTATTGCTGAACCTCTTCCATGGTATCAAGACCGATATGGCTCAGCGGGGGATGATTCAGGACGGAACAGCCGTAGGAATGGGAATCGCCAATGCCGTTTCCCGCTTGAAAGACAGCAAGGCCAAAAGCAAGGTGATTATCTTGTTGACGGACGGAACGAATAATGCCGGAGATATTTCGCCCTTGACTGCGGCAGAGATTGCCAAAAGTTTCGGAATACGAGTGTACACGATTGGTGTGGGTACCAATGGTTTGGCACCTTATCCCATGCTGGTAGCAGGCGGTGTGCAATATCTGAACGTGCCGGTAGAAATCGATACCAAGACGTTGGCAGCCATATCCGGGAAGACAGACGGTGAATTTTATCGGGCTACGGACAATAAGAAGTTGGAGGACGTGTATAAGGATATTGACAAGTTAGAGAAAACGAAGCTGAATGTCAAGCAATACAGCAAGCGTTATGAAGCATACGCCTTGTTTGCCTGGTTGGCTGCTGCTGCGTTGCTACTTGAAATCCTGTTACGTATGACCATATTGAAGAAAATACCTTAATTCATTCTGATTATGTTTCGTTTTGAAGAACCATTATATTTGTACTTGCTTCTGCTGATACCCTTATTGGCAGGTCTGCACTATGCCACAAACTATTACCGCAGGAAGCGTCTGCTTCGTTATGGCGACATCGAACTCCTGAAAGGCTTGATGCCGGATGTTTCGGCAGCCCGGCGTGAGGTGAAGACGTGGTTGATGCTTGCGGCTTTGGCATTGTTGATATTCACTTTGGCACGTCCGCAGTTCGGGACAAAAATGGATACCCGTAAGCGTCAGGGAATAGAGGCCATTATAGCCATGGACATATCCAATTCGATGATGGCTGAAGACGTGACGCCGAGCCGTTTGGAAAAATCCAAAATGCTGGTAAGCAATATTGTGGATAAAATGACGGATGATAAGATCGGATTGATCGTGTATGCCGGAGAGGCCTACACCCAGTTGCCTATAACAAGTGATTACGTGTCGGCCAAGATGTTTTTGGAAACAATAAATCCATCCATGATTACCACACAAGGAACGGATATCAAGCAGGCTATTGATTTGGCCATGAAAAGTTTTACGCCCAATCAGGACGTGAGCAAGGCTATTTTTGTGATTACCGATGGAGAGGACAATGAGGGAGGAGCTGTGGAGATGGCCAAAGCGGCAGCGGAAAAGGGAATAAAAGTCTATGTCTTGGGAGTCGGTTCTCCGCAAGGCGCACCCATACCCATGCCCGGAAATTCGCAGTATATCACAGACAATACGGGGAATGTAGTGGTTTCCAAGTTGAACGAGTCTATGTGCCGGGAAATTGCGGCTGCCGGTCAAGGAGCCTATATTTATGTGGATAACAGTTCATCTGCACAGGAACAATTATCGGGCTATGTGGATAAGTTGGCTAAGAAGGAGATGGAAAGTGCGGTCTATTCGGAATACGATGAGCAGTTCCAAGCCGTAGCTTTGTTGGTTTTGCTTGTACTCGTTCTGGATGTGTTGATTGTGGAACGTAAGAATCCGTTGTTTAAGAATATAAAGTTGTTTCGTAAATAAGGAAGAAAGACATGTTACGTGGGATATATAAATATGGATTGGCTTTGTGCTTGTGTCTGACGGTATCTCTTTTATGGGCGCAGAAGAAAACAGACCGTGACTATTTGAGGAGTGGAAACCGGTTGTATCGCGACAGTATGTACACAAAAGCCGAGGTGGATTACCGTAAAGCCATTGAAGCCAACAGTCGTTTCCCTCAGGCACATTTCAATTTGGGAAATGCGCTGTTGAGACAGCAAAAGCCCAAGGAAGCCATGCAGGCATACGAACAGGCCGTGAAAGTGGAGACAAACAAGGGACGGTTGGCTTCCATATATCATAATATGGGAGTGATTTTGCAAAGCCAAAAGCAGTTCGGACCCGCCATAGAGTGTTATAAGAACGCCTTGCGGCGGAATCCTGCGGACAACGAAAGCCGCTATAATTTGGTCTTATGCCAACACCAGTTGAAAAACAATCCACAGCAGGACCAGCAAAACGACAATAAAGAGAATAAGGACGGAAAGGACAAGAACAAAGAAGAAGACAAGAATAGCAGTAAAAAGGACAAACAGGAGAATAAAGACAAAAAAGAAGACCAACAGAAGCAACAGCAAAAGCAATCACAGCAGAATGAAGAGAACATGTCGAAAGAGAATGCCGAACAACTGTTGAACGCAGCCATGCAAGATGAGAAAGATACACAGGAGCGCATCAGGAAGGCAATGGCCAAACCGCGACAGAGAAAATTGGAGAAACAATGGTAACGACTAAACAATAAAGGAAATAGGAATGAAGAAATATATCGCATTACTTTGGTTATGTTGTCTAACAGTCGGGATACGGGCAGCCGTACAGATAAAGGCCGCGGCACCGGATGTGGTGGAGGAAGGTGAGCAGTTTAGGTTGAGTTTCACCGTGAACACACAGGATGTCAGTAATTTCCATTTGCCTACCCTGAAAGGGTTTAGTGTAGACATGGGGCCGAGCCGTTCCTCACAGTCCAGTTTTCAAATGATTAATGGAAAGACTTCGCAGAGCAGCTCGGTAACCTATACCTATATATTAAGTGCGTTGAAGGCTGGTACTTATACCATCCCGGCCGCTACGGCTACTGTGAACGGAAAGCAATACCGTTCCAATACCGTGAGCATAGAGGTTGTCCCCGGCAGTGGCGGGGGATCACAGTCTCGCCAACAAGGGGGTGGACAGCACGAACGGATGCAGATGCAAGATGCCGGGGCTAAGATTACCGGAAAAGACCTTTTCATTACGGTTACGGCCGACAAGCAACGCTTGTATGAACAAGAGGCGGTAGTACTGACTTATAAGGTCTACTCTTTGGTCAACCTGTCGCAGTTGGCCGGTGGCATGCCGGATTTGGAGGGTTTTCATACACAGGAAATAGAGCTGCCCCAACAGAAGAGCCTGAAAATGGAAGAGCACAATGGGCGCAGGTACGGTACGGTGGTATGGCGGCAATATGTGCTCTTTCCCCAACGTAGCGGAAAGATGACGATTCCTTCCATCAAGTTCGAGGGGATTGTGGTGCAGCAAAATCGTAATATCGACCCGATTGATGCGTTTTTCAACGGGGGGAGTACCATGGTCGAGGTGAAGAAAACCATTGTGGCTCCTTCTCTGACCTTGCAGGTAGATCCTTTGCCTTCGCCACGGCCTGCTGGTTTCTCCGGAGCGGTGGGCAAATTCAATATCAGTGCTTCCCTTACTCCGAGCGAAGTGAAGACGAATGACGCGTTGACGCTGAGGGTTACGGTTTCCGGAAGCGGCAACATGAAGCTGATGAAAGCTCCGGTGGTGAATTTCCCGAAAGATTTCGAGACGTACGATGCCAAGATTACGGACCAGACCAAAGTAGGCCGCGGAGGGGTTTCCGGTAATAAAATATTTGATTATTTGGCTGTGCCCCGCCATCCGGGGAAATATACGATTCCGCCAGTGGAATTCTGTTATTTTGATACGGACGCGAAAGCTTACAAGACCGTGAAAACGGAAGGATTTGACCTCAGCGTGGCGAAAGGCAAAGGCGGAAGCGGTGGAGGAAACTATACGAATAAGGAGGATGTGGAGTTGTTGGCTTCAGATATCCGGTACATCCATCAGGGTGAGGTGCGTTTGCAGCAAAAGGGTGAGTCCTATTTTGCGACGGCAGCCTATTGGTGGAGTTATGTCATTCCCTTGTTGGCATTCATTATTCTTGTGGTGGTTTTCCGCAAACAAGCTATGGAAAATGCCAATGTAGCCAAAATGCGTAACAAGAAAGCGAATAAGGCGGCAGCCAAGCGTCTGAAACAGGCGGCTGCATTGTTGAAAGCCAACAAGCCGGCCGAATTTTATGATGAGGTCTTAAAGGCCTTGTGGGGCTATGTGGGAGACAAGTTGAATCTCCCGGCTGCAGAACTGAACAAAGAGAATGTCAGTGAAAAGTTGCAGGACAAGGGAACGGACGCCTCCGTCGTGCAGCAGTTGGTAGAGACGATGAACGATTGTGAATTTGCCCGTTATGCGCCGGGTGACCCGTCGCAAACGATGGACAAGATATATGCAGCGGCTACGGAAGTCATTAATAAGATGGAAAGTTCTATTAAACGGTAAGTAAAGGATGAAGCTGATGAGAAAGTTGATTTTGATATGCGTAGGTGTGATGTGCATGTTTTCGCTTCATGCCCAAGACAAAGTGCAGGCTGATAGTGCGTACGCTGCGGAAAAGTATGAAGAAGCCATACCTATATATATGGCTTTACTGAAAGAAGGGGAGCATGCGGACATATATTATAATTTAGGAAACTGTTATTATAAGACAGACCGTCTGGCTCTTGCCATTTTGAATTACGAGCGTGCCGCCTTGTTGGACCCCGGGAGTTCGGATGTCCGTTTCAATCTGGAGTTGGCCCGTTCAAAAACGATAGATAAAATCACACCCGAAAGCGAGATGTTCTTTGTGACATGGTATAAGAACATCATTGACATGATGAGTATGGACGGTTGGGCGCGTACGGGGATTGTGGCTTTTGTGCTGGCCTGCGTGCTGATTCTGGTGTTTTTCTTAGGCAATAAGGTCGTGTGGAAGAAATTGGGTTTCTTTGGCGCTTTGGTCATGTTGGCGGTTGTCGTGATGGCCAATGTTTGCTTGGACACAGCATCAGGAACTGAATGCCCGCAGCGGGGCTGTGGTGATGAGCAGTTCGGTAGTCGTGAAGAGCACTCCGAACGAATCGGGTACGGACCTCTTTGTACTGCATGAAGGCACACGTGTGGAAATCATAGACGATTCCATGAAGGAATGGAAAGAAATACGGTTGGCAGACGGCAAGGTGGGTTGGATGCCGACAGAAGCAATGGAGGTGATTTGATATGGCGTTAGAAGACTGGATCGGTTTGGACCAACGGTTGTTGCTGCTGTTGAATGGCAGCAATTCGTTGTTTTTCGACCATTTGATGAACGGGATTACCAGTACGGTGGCTTGGATACCTGTGGCCGTCGTGCTATTTTATGTGTTGGTCAAGAACAATTCCATGCGTGAGGTGGGGCTTATTGTGTTGTTTCTTGCCTTGTCCATCTTGTTGGCCGACCAGTTTTCTTCTTCTTTCTGTAAACCTTACTTTGCCCGTTTCCGGCCGGCTCAGGACCCCTTGCTGATGTATTTGGTAGACGTAGTGGATGGCTATCGTGGCGGACGCTATGGTTTTATATCCAGTCATGCCGCCAACACTTTTGCTGTATGTATCTTTTTAGCTTTGTTGGTTCGTAATGTTTGGATGACCTTTTCTTTGGTTTTGTGGGCTGCGCTCTGTTCTTATTCCCGCATTTATTTGGGGGTACATTATCCGGGAGATATTCTGTTCGGGATGCTTTGGGGGCTGTTGGTAGGTCTTTCTACTTACATGGCATGCGCTTATATTTTGCGCAGGATGTCGCCGGATAGGAATTTTATTTCTACTCAATATACTTCCACGGGGTATGCCGTAGCGGATTTGGATATTTTTCAGAGTGTACTTTACCTCACTTATGTGGTATTGGCCATACGGGCAGTGGTTTTGTAATGGTAGAATGGCTTGATGTCCTTTTCTTATTTTTATGGAATATATGATTTTTAACAACAAAGACTGATTTGTAGTAGTTATAATCTTGTTGTTTGAATGGCTTTTGTATTACGAAGTGTGCATATAAGTGCCTTTGTATTTATTCTTGGTTATAACTGTTTGGCTTTTTGGGGATTTTTGACCGTAAATATCCCTTTTTATATAAGCTTCTATTTTTATTGTTTATCTTTTTTCTTTAACTAAATCCCTCTTGTAAAACCACATAACTGCCATTACCTTTGTGTTCCAATTTATCGGAGGAGTCCGAATAGACTTGGCTTGCACTAATTCTATCAATTAAAAATTAAAAGAAAATGAATCAAATGATGCTATTAGCGGAAACCGAGATGAGAACAACACTTAACTATGGGTATAAAAATTATGTGAGTCCTGAAGTCCGGGTCATGTTATTCGAAACAGAGATGATGATTGCCGGAAGTGATATGAATCCGGAACCTCCAAATCCGGGATATAACTCGGGACATAATCCGGATGATTTTTGGGACGCATGGCGATGATGTTTTCAGTTGATTAGAAAGGATAGCGGAAAAGCACAAATAAATTCCAATATACTTTTTAAGATTAGATTGTTTTTGGGATACAGTATTAAATTTAAAACAGAAGTTAGATGATAAAGAAACTTTTTTTAACCACTCAACTTTTATTTTGCTGTTTTGTTTTGCATAGTTATGCAAGAAATGAGTATGCTTCGGATTCCGACAGGGACCTGAAACGACGCAATAAAATGGTAAAAGAAGCAGCTTTGCTTCCGGATTCCGCATTTGAATACGTGAAGATGGAAGACTTGCTGGATGATCAAGTGTATATGAAGTTGGCACATGACGGATGGAGCCCTCAAGAAATTGTAACCATCATGAAGACGGCTTTAAAAGACCGTAAGGCTGCCAAGAACAAATTCGGTTACGGATGGTATGCCAAGCAATGGCTACCCACTTACGGTATCATGCCGGGCGGAGATACGCTCTACCAGTTCGTGGATACAACCTACAACGAGGTGATGCAAGCCAGTATAGCCCGTACTGTTCCAACCGATGTACTGAACCATACCTGGCCCAAAATCGTGTACACTCCAGAAGACCGTAAAAAAGGTATTCGTAATACAGCCTATTTCCGTACGGTGGAACATAAACCATCGTCTGGACGTATGCATTGGGGTGTGGTACATCCTGAAGACCATGACAAATTGTATGTAATTCCCGACGGAGCAGGCATTTTCAAGACTGATAACGGAGGGCTTACCTGGACATGCATCACGGATAATATTCCGGTGAGAGCTCACCGTAGTACGGTTCGCCACTCCTCGATCCCTGTAGACCCGGATGATTGGAATCACTTGTTTGCTTTTGGTGATAACAGTACGGTGTATGAAACAACGGATGGCGGAGATAGCTGGCGTCGTATAGAAGGGGCTACTCACAAAGGGTATAAGCGAGGTTATGCTTTCCGCGACAAAGCCGGAAATCTGAAATTCATCGGCGCACAGCAGCAAGGGGGGATTGAGCATTGGGCCAGTAAACTTTGGATTAGTGAAGACACCTGTAAAACCTGGACAGAGGTCATTGTACCGGATGAACTAAAAGACGTCCATCCCAATGGTGTGGGAAAAGGCGTATGGTTCCAGTCTGTGGAGTTTGATCCCTCCAACCGGGATATGATTTACATACCAGGGTCTCGGTCTATCTTCTATTTTGATGATGGAGCGAGAAGCACGGTGGAAAATGGAAAGAGAAAATATAACATCAAGAAGATGAGTTTTGATGTATATAATGAAAACCGTACGGCACTGCGTAATGATCCTTCCGACCCGGATAACAAGACGATATTCCCTTTAAGAGCCACTTCGCCGGGTAATATGGTCATCAGTACCATAAATCCGAACCAAATGTGGTTTGCGGCAGCAGTTCGTAACGGAAATGCTACGGCACTCTATTATACCGAAGACAAGGGAAAGACTTGGATAACGCTTCAAGAGCCCAGTGCTGGAATCGGTGGAGGTACTGTTTTTGGCAATGAGGCTCCTTGGAATTGGTTGGGAGGTTTCGGTGTAAACCTTCGTGATCCGAATTGGGTGTACGGATGTACGATGAGTTCTGCCATTAGTTCTGACGGAGGAAAAAATTTCGATCAGTTTGCATGGTCAATCCGTTTGACGTCGTTACAGGATGACGGCAAATATTATGCGGTAACCAATTCTCGCCACAATGCGGACAATCATTTCATTCTTTCCCACAAGAGTGGTCGGGTGTTCAGAGGTTCGGATGGCGGTATGTTGATGAAAGATTTGGATGTGAATAATAACCAATGGACTAATATTGGAGGAAATATGGGACAGATGTTGTATTACAATATCCGTGTCAATGAATTCGGTGATCAGTTGATGGTGGGTAACACGCAGGATATTGATGTGCAGACCTACCGCTACGGTCGATGGGGAAATTGGCGTGGTTATGAAGGTTCCGAATCCAGCGCCAATCCTTATACCAGCACATGCTACTTCTCCGGAGGTGGCGGAGGCGGTATTGAGAATATGCCGTTGGACTCGTGGAGCACGACCACCAATTACGCTGATGTACATACTGGTTCCTGGTATATGAGACGTACGGGAACGGGAAAAGGAAACACTTTCTACCGCATTGATGATATAGGTCGGAGCCTGACTAATCTGTTTGATAATGTCGGGGCGGATGTCGCGGATGTCACATTTGCACGCGATAAAGGATATACTACTATTTTTGTACGTACGACTGATAATATCTTAAAGAAATCCATAGACAGTGGAAACTCTTTTCAGGACATCCTGTACAACGGTGAGCCGGCTAAATTTAGCAATACCAGATTAGCGGCAGATCCCGATAACAGCGACATCCTGTATTTGGGACAGACAGGACAGGTCATGCGATTGTATGTCAACGAAAGTCGTTGGGAAAAAGTAGGAGAGGGCCTTCCTAATATAGCTTGCGACCACTTGTTTTTCCACGAAGGTAGTGGCGATCTTTATTTTGTGAATCGTGGTAGTGCCGGAATCTATATTCTGGAAAACGGTTCAAATACCTGGCGTTTTTGGACCAAGGGATATAATAGTGGAAAATTCAGTGATATTGTCATGAATTATACCACACAAGAGATGGTACTGGCTGATTATGGTCGCGGCGTATGGGTAGCCGATTTGGAGCATCCTTCCGACCGTTTCTTTAAAAACGGATTTGCCTTAAAAGAAATCACCCATGTGGATGGCCGTCGTACTATCGGTATTGATACGAAATGGACTATTCCGTTGTATTACTATTATGAATGGACGGTAAATGGAATGAAGGTAGATAATCCCTATCAGTATCTTACTCATGCCTTGCGTCCCGGAGATAAAGTACAGTTGAAACTCACACTTAGAGAATCTCCCGATGTGTCTACCCTATCGGCCGAATACATCGTGAAGGAAACACCGGATGTAAAATTGGAAAAGAAAGCCGGAAATGCGTTGTATTCAAACGGAAAGGGCAGAATAGATTTAGGATATGTAGATTATTTCTTCAATGACTTTACTGTAGACCTTTGGGTGAAACCGATGAATGATGGAGTTTTGTTGGCCAACCGTCAGAAAGAATATGATAAAGGTGCAAAAGGTTGGTTGCTTTTCGTAGAAAACGGAACTTTGAAATTCAGATATTCGCCAAGCAACCAGTTTAACAAGCCGACGTATGAACCGGCTTCTGATGAACAGAAAACCATCGAAGGGGGTAAATTGAACATGGGTGAGTGGGCTCATGTGGCGATAACCGAGAAACGTGACGGTTCGATACGTCTGTATGTAAACGGTATGTTAACTGGTGAGGGAGAGCGTTATCGCAGGGAACATACGCTGAATAATTCCACTTACCTGTCGCTGTTTGCAGATGCTTTTGAGTATGCGCCGATAGAGGCAGCCGTAGATGAATTGAAGATATGGAACTACGAATTGAATGAAGAGGAAATCCGTCGTGAAATGTATTCCGTGAATGTAGACAATCGTAACGGACTTGTGGCTTACTATGCTTTCAATGGGGATAATCTGTCCGGAGACTTGGAAACATTTGCCGGATATCAGCCACGTGTGATGACGCGTGCGGAGGTTATTCATGAAAAAATGTCGCTCCCCATCAGTGCACAACGAACTGCTTACGGTGTATTGACCGATGGTGAGAAACTCTTTGAAGACCGGGGAGTCAATCTGTTGAAGATTGCCGTTAAAAATACAACATCGGATTATCAGATCGGTGTATATGCTTATAAAGCGGAACATTGGTTGGAAGACAAATCCAATTTGGATACCAAATATTATGAGGTGGAACCGACTGGATATATCTTTCGAAACTTTACCGTTGCCGAAGCAGACACTTTGACGTTAGATTTCTATGCAGTCGAAGGTAAACCGTTTAATCCGAATAAACGTTATCGTCTGTATTATTCGGAAGACGGACGTAGGAATTATTGGAATTTGGTGGGAGATTTGACCTATAATGCAGATACGCAGACTTTGCAAGCGACTGATTTGCCGATGCAGGAACTGCAAGGCAAAAAAATGTTGGTAGTGTCTTTGAAGCCGGCTATCGAAATGACCGTTGAGGGAGTTTCAAATAGAGGAGAGCTTACCGTATATTCCGAGGATCAGCATACTGTCAAAGCCCACGCTTCTATTGTGGAAGGCTTGGCAGAACCGAACGGTGTGTATGATATCGTGTCGGACAATGACGTGTTGCAACCTCAAACCGGATTCTATTTTACGAAGGGTGAAGCTTCCTCCGATCTTAAAATAGGGCAGAATTTGGGAGCCTTCAATGAACGGAATCTGGTGACCCTGAAAGGCAAGACCGATGAAAAGATGATTCCGATGCCGATTGAGGTTGTCAACCGGATTACCCCGAAAGGGTTGGGTAACTCGACGTGGGTAGAGAAAGGTGGAATTTTGGTGGGTTCGGCAGATAACTATGTTGCTTTGCATGAATCCAATACCGTGACCATAATGGGGTGGGTGTATTTGGGTGATGTAGACATATTGTCCGGAACCAAACCGCTCTTATTTTTCCGCTCTTCAAATCCCTCTGTAGCAACAGGACTACACTTGCAAAACGGTAATGTACGCTGTCATTGGAATGAAGAATCCTGGAGTTGGAACCAATCTACTTCACTCAACGTGGCGAAAGATCAGGTTGGACAATGGATTCATCTGGCATTGGTGGCCCGCCCCGATGGTATGGATTATTACCTGAACGGAATGAAATATTCTATAAAACGTAATATAAACAAAGGACGCATACATTCCATGTTGATGTTGGGACAGAATCAAATGGGTAACACTTGGTTTACGGGAGCATTCGATCAGGTTGCCGTATGGAACCGCTCACTGACCCAGGAAGAAGTCTTGAGATATATGCAGGAAAGAGTGTTGCTGAATGATTCGGCATTAGTGGCTTATTTGACGATGGATGTAAGAGATGAAAACGGGGATTTGCGTGAAAGCGTACAGGACATGTCGCTGAAGCACTACGGTACTTTGACACAAAACTATCGTTCTACTGTGCCGTTTAATCCGGAAAGTCGCCTGCATCTGAACCAAATGTCCGAAACTTCGGCTGTACAGTTGATTTATCCGGAAGGAAAGAATGTACTGGGAGAATGGAATACATTCGACGGTACCTCTTACAACTATGTAGCAGCCGGAAGACAATCCGATTTGCCTTTGAGCAAAACACACTACACATTGGTTTATGCAAACGATCCACAGTTGACAGCAACCGATCGGATTACTTTACGTTACCGTCATGCCGGTATTATGGAGCAGGACCATTTGGTGATGGCCATTCGTGCTTTGGGTTCGGAAAGTCCGTTTGAACATTTTGTGGAAGCACAGACTGTTGAAAACGGCAAAGCAGAGTTTTCTATCGAGGGAGCGTTGTTGAACCGTGCTTCCGAAGTGATGTTCTTTGTCTCTCCTGAATCCGGCAAACGTCCGGTGAAGGTGGAGCTGGCTTTGGCCGACGGAATGTCCGGAAACAGCAATATCATGCTGGAGGAAACCGCCAAGGGATTGCCTCTGCAAGTGAAAGTATTGAGCGGAAATGCCGATGATGTGGTAATGCTGGAAGTGAAAGAAACGGCCTACGCCTCTTTGGATAAAGACAGTGTAGACATGCGTAATGGCGATAATCGCTTTACGATCATGATAGACCAATCGAAGTTGGATAAAATGGCTTTGAATCCGATAACCGTCCAGGCGGTCGGTGCGGAATCAGCTCCGTTGGAGTTCAAGGTTTATCTTGAGCCCAAGGTCGAACTGAAATTGAAAAACGGCACGGACGACTATACTTTTGTGGCTACTGCACCTACGGCAGACTTGGAAGTGGAAGCCGAACTGCTGCAAGGCTATCTGGAAGAAGAAGTTCAGTTGACGACGATTACTGACGTAGATAATGCGATGAATATCGGAAACGGAACCTTACTGTCGAACAGTTCGGTAACTATCGGCCACTTGGAGCATTTTGAATCTCCTTACGGTAAGGCTCAAGAGGGATGGAACCTGATCGGTAATCCGTATTTGGCAGACATCAACATCACGAAACACCAGAATGTGATCTTTGACGAGCACAAGGTGACTAAATTCGTTTATCAGTATAATAAGGAGTTGGACAACTACATTACATTCGATATGACGAACTATGATGAGGAACAGAAGATCATACCGTTCCAGTCTTATTTTGTCCAGACACTGGCACCTGAGGCTGAACTTACCGTGACTCCTGTGGCCAAAGAGGTGACGCTTAACCGTCGTACATTCGATTACTATACTGCAAACGAATATACTTCAGTGCGCTTGAAACTTTACGCAGAGGATAAAGAGCAAGATCGTACGGACATTATTTGGGAAGAAGGTGCTTCGGCAGATTTTGTGGTGAATGAAGATGCTCCGAAATTCTGGAGTTTGTCAGCCACAGCCAATCAATTGTTCTCTGCAGCCGGAGAATCGGCGGCTTCTGTGAACACACTGCCGATGGATACCGAAGAAGTCAAACTGGGTTTGAGAATAGGAACTCCTGGCAAGTTGTCTCTTCGTTTGAGCCGGATAACCGGTTTTACAGGAGATGATGAGGTTATCCTTTGGGACAAACATACGGGGGCGGAATGGAAGTTGGATCAGGAAAACGCCTATGAGTTTGATATCACGCAAACCGGAGATGTGAAAGACCGTTTCGTATTGAAGGTGAAACGTCATGACACTTCGGTTGGTGTTGAAGACAGAGTAGAAACAGCCGGTTATAAGGTGTACGTTTCAGGAACTACCTGCATGATAGAGAATCTGCGTGGCAATGCCGACATTCAAATCTTCAATGTGCAAGGTCAGCTTGTAGCACGCGATAAAACGGCTCAACACAACTATTCGGTATCTTTGAAACCGGGAATACATGTTGTGAAAATCAGTGAGAACGGAAAAGATTATGTGACTAAAATTATATTGAAATGATAAAGAATAAATTAATAGGTAAAATAGGATGTTTACTGATGCTCGTATGGGCATCGGTAAGCTTCCACGCTCAATCCATAGAACTTTTGGGATTATATTCCAACGGCAGTGCCGGTCAGTTAAAAGCTAAGGTGGAGTTGGCAGGAAAGCAAATCAAATCGGTCACTTCTTATGCTTATCGGATGTCCGACGGTTTTGCTACGACAGCTTCGGATTATGAATTGATAGAAGGTTCTTTCCTGACGGCGGATGTGGAGATGCAAACCGGAGACTATGCCTATCGCATGGAAGTGGTGTTGGACGACGACACCCGGTTGCTTACCGAGTGCGTGAACCAAGCCAATACGGAAGCTTTCATGTGGTTGGGAGACTATCAATGGACGGAGGCTACCACAGCCGTAGCTGGAACATTGCCCGGTGTGGACCGTTGCTTCGGTACGGACCAGAATTTGCAGACAAACGATAAGACTTACTATAAAGGAGTTTCCAGCAAGGGTGGTCAAATCATCTATGACCTCCCGGAAGAAATGAATTTTCGTAAGTTTGATATGGTATTGGGAACACAGAATGGCAGCGGGAATCTTAAATTCATGTTCTATTGTAATGACGGAAAAAAATTGGACTTCACCGTTAATTCAAATGCAATAAAGTCCATTTCTACGGCTGACTACCCAGCTTTTATTCCACACTTGCCATTGACAAAAATCAGGTTGGACTTTACGAATAATTCAAATGCTATCGGAAACTATAACTTGGCCAGACTGTATATGGAACGTACCCAGTCGGACAAGCAGGAGCAACAGGTTACGTTTACGAATACGGGAGAAACCATCATGTATCCTCGGCAAGTGGATTTGAAAGCTACTGCCACGTCAGGAGGCAAGATATATTACCGCATCATCAAAGGCCGCGATGCCGCCGACTTGAAAGGCAACGTATTGACCTTTAAAGATGGACAATCTACGGAAGTGGTTGTCGAGGCCACACAATACGGCAACGAACAATATGCTTGTGCTGTAAGTCAGTTGTCTTATGCGGTTCGCACGGGAGAGAATATCTTTATCTCTTCTGTATTACCGGAGTCCGGAAGCAATCCGGGAACGGTATATTTATATGTCAATCCTCAGGCAAATCGGCTTTCACAACTGACGCTGAATATCTATGACGATGTATATCTGTTGAATGAATTGCAACAACTTGATTTGTTGACGATATGGAATAACACACCGTTTGTGTCCGGAACAACCGGTAAGGTTCTGGCTGTTGCCGTTCCTGACTTAGAGATGAATCGTGTGTTCCGCATTACCTACGGTTACGAAGGAGGTGAGACGATGTATAGTTCTTATTACGAGGGATTGGATATGTTTGATTATCTTTCGGATTTGCCTTATCGTACGCAGGGAAATGCACAAATAGACAAGGCTGTCAATGGTTCTATGCTCCAAATCACCACGCAAAAATATAAAAAAGGATTTGGTATTCATGCAGTAGGTTCGGTGCAGACTACCTTGCCTGCGGGCATTTATGACCGCTTTATCACGGATGTCGGCAAACAGTCAGGCCAGCCTTATGTCATGGAGTTTGCGTTGAAGATGGATAACCGGCAGCTTACGACAACAGGCCCTGTCAATAACAGCAAGAAGACTACATGGGATTATCCTTTGGACGGCGTTTCCGTTTTGCATATTGACGTGTTATACGGTGGCGATGGAGCCGGAAACGACCATGGTTCAATCGGAGCGCCGAGACTATACCGCACGGCGGTGGCACGTAAGGAACAGACTTTAAACTGGCAGAAAGAATTTCCGTTAACCCACAACAAGCCGTTTAAGCTGCCGATGAAAGCTACGGCCTCTTCGGGATTGGCACCGGTATATCGTATTTTGAAGGGACAGGAGTTTGCCACGATAGAAGACGGAAACATACTGAACCTGCATACGCTTCCCGAACATGCCGAGATTGTAGTCGAGGCGTTCCAGCCCGGCGACCGGGAATGGGAACCTACCACAACTACTACTTGTACATTCCGCTTTTCCAAGGGCTTTGTGGTGCAGAAGGATGCGCGGGTAGAGTTGGAAGGCGGTCAGGTATTGGAAGAACTGATTGTCTATGGTGATGCCGGCCAAATGGGGCAGGTGGTAGTAAAAAACGGTATTGTTCAGGTAAAAAAGCTGATATTGAAATATATTTTCGTACCCAAGGAATGGAATTTCATTACCTTTCCGTCCGATTTGGATATAGACAAAATCAGCGACTTGAACGCCAAGGGCTATTATCTGAATAACAAGACGTCCGGCAGGGGAGCTTATTACATCCGTAGCTACGACACTCAGGTGCGTGCGGAAAACCCGTCCGGTTCGGTATGGAAGAATCTGGAGACTCCGGAGGTGAAAGGACTGAAAGGTTACATTATGGGCATCAACAATGCCTTGGGTATGGATCCGGTAGAGGTAACCTTTACGATGGACAACGTTTCGCTCGATTTCGAATCTTCGATTCGTCCGTTGAATCTTACGCTGGACCTTTCCAAGGTAGAGCCGGGCACCCGTCAGGATGTATATATAAAGCCGGTTAACGTGAAAGGAAACACATTGAAAGTCAGTGTGGACTTCCAACCGGAGAACCTGTCGGTATTGCCCATCAATCATGCCAAAGCATTGGAGGGGATGCGTTTTACCTTCACTCCGGACAAGCGTGGCATACGTCTGACACTTCCCGACCAGACACCAGCCAAGATTGCTATCTATAACAAGAAAGGAACCAAATTGATGAAAGCTGTTCGTTACGTAGCGCCGATGGTATTGGATTTGAGCGATTTGAAGTCGGGCACCTACCAAATGGTGATTAACTACGGAGATGCCACGGCTGTAAGAATATTGGATTTTTAAGGATGATATAATAAAGTAAACAGAGTTTGTCGTTACGTCTTGAGTTAAAAGACGTAACGACAATTTACATAACAGAATAACTATATGATGAACAAGATTTTTACAGGATTACTTTTATGCCCCGTCATCTATTTACATGGTGCGGAACCCGCCGATTCAACCCTTCGGTTGATGGAAGAGATTACAGTGGCGGCCAATCGTCAGCAGGATGTGAAAATGAATGTGCCACAACAGGTTTACATTTTATCCCGTGACCAGATAGAACGAGCCAATGCACAGACTGCCGCCGATTTACTGACCACAGACGGTTTGCTGACAGTGCAGAAAAGCCAACAGGGTGGTGGAAGCCCGATGATACGCGGTTTTGAAAGTTCGCGGGTGCTGCTTGTCATGGACAACGTGAAGATGAACAATCTCATTTATCGTGCCGGACATTTACAGAATATCATAACCGTGGACCCTTCCATACTGGAACGTGTGGAAGTGCTTTACGGTCCTTCTTCGGTCAGCTACGGTTCGGATGCCTTGGGGGGAGTTGTGGCTTTTCGTTCTAAAAATCCGGTTTTGGGCGATGGGGGGAAAACTTGGTTTTCCGGTAATGCCTTTATGCGCTACGGTAGTGCGAATCAAGAAACCACCGGTCATGTGGATTTCAATATCGGCGGCGAACGTTTTGCTTCATTGACTTCTTTATCCTATAGCAACTTCGGTGATTTGCGGAGTGGACGACGCAAGAACCCCTTTCTAAAGGATGATGAATACATTAGCCGTCCTTATGAAGTGATACGTGAAAATGGTGAAGACCTGTTAATCGGTAATTCCAAAGACTGGCATCAACCCGGGTCTGGATATATGCAGTACGACTTGATGCAGAAGTTCCTGTTCAAACCGGACGATAGATTCCGCCATTTGTTGAACTTCCAATTCTCGAATACGACGGACATTCCCCGTTACGACCGGTTGACGGATATGAAAAAAGACAAACCTAAATTTGCCGAATGGTATTATGGCCCTCAGTTCCGTTTGATGACAGCCTACACGATGGAGATAGCCGACTGGTTGTCGGCAGACAAAGTCGATTTTACGGTGGCCTATCAGAAAATCAAGGAAAGCCGTCATAACCGTAAGTTCGGCGAGGTTTGGCTGGGTAGCCGTAACGAGAATGTGGATGTGGTGTCATTGTCTTCCGATTGGATGAAGCAGGTGGACAATCATCGTATCCATGCCGGAATAGACGGTGCATTGAACTTCCTTTCCTCTACGGCTCACAAAACGGACGTGGACACCGGTGAGCGTGCTGCATTGGATACGCGTTACCCCGACGGAAAAAACTATATGCACAATATAGAGGCCTACGCGTCCCACCAATGGGAAATCACTCCGCGTCTGACCCTAAGTGACGGTATCCGCCTGGGATTCTCCACGTTGTATTCCTCGTTTGAGACCGCCGAATTTTTCCCATTCCTGAGTCAGGACGTGAAAGAAGTGAAACAGAACAATATGACTTACAGTTTCAGTTTGGGACTGAACTACAATCCGACCAAGGACTGGAAAATAGCTTTGGCACTTTCCACTGGTTATCGTGTGCCCAATATAGACGATGTGGGAAAGGTATTCGACTCGCAGCCGGGTATGGTGGTTGTGCCCAACCCGGATGTGCGCCCCGAAAAGACTATCAACGCCGACTTCAATGTGACTCGGTTCAAAAACGACCGTTTCCTTTGGGAAACTTCCGTGTTCGGAACCTATCTTTTCGATGCCATTACGCTAAAGCCGTATACGCTGAACGGAAATACCGAAATAGAATATGATGGCGAACTCAGCGAGATATATGCCAACCATAACAGCAGAAGGGCCTATGTTGTAGGTTCCACCACACGTCTGAAAGCCCGTTTCCTCAAGATGTTTATGGCAGACGCTTCGCTTACTTATACTTACGGTGATATTATCGACGGGGAGGATGAACGTATGCCCCTCGACCATATATCTCCGCTTTTCGGAAGGGTGGGCATGACCTTTCAGAGCAAAGACGACAAGGCCATTGTGGAGTTTTATTCCTTGTTTAACGGACGAAAGAAACTAGACCGTTATAATCTGAACGGGGAAGACAATATCGGCTACGCCACAGTGAAGGGAGAAGAGGGCAGAGGGCTTCCGGCATGGTTCACCCTGAATCTCAAAGCTTCTTATGCGTTCAATCCGAACCTGACGGTACAGGCCGGTATCGACAATCTGCTGGATACGGAATATCGCACTTTCGGTTCGGGAATCAATGCTATGGGACGTAATATCAACGTTACTTTACGTACGACCTTTTGATAAAACGGAAAACGTATATTCTACCCCCAATAAAAACGGGACTGCAAAAAAGCAGTCCCGTTTTTATTGGGGGATACACTTCTGGTCATGTAGTCCCATTGTCTACAGTTAAACTATTTACTTTGTCGTTTGGGGAAACAGCAAAATGTGTATGACCTTTTTCGGGCGGCTTGTTCGGAAAGACGTGAAGGTGGAGCATTGCGTAGATGGGCTTCCACGTGGAATTTATATTGTGGGCAAGAAGAAAATACTTGTAGACAGGTAGAATGTCAAAATGACAAAGTGAAAGATAGCGACGCACGAGAATGCGTTATTTCCTGCCGCATCCCTTACAGGTGGGAAATAACGCATTCTCGTGCGCTTTCCTTTTTTCTGAAAGTCAGCGTTTCGTTGCTTTTGCTTTCTTTTATTCCTGTGGCATGCGGGGGAGATGCTGTCGGCGTTTCCCGGCGTGTCTTGTACCGATATGTTTTTCCCGTCAAATTGCCGGTTCGTCCATGTAAGGTAAAAGTCTCCAAATAAATGTGCAGGATATGTTTTCAAGCATGTTTTTTCCGTTTTCATGTCATTTTAAATCGCTTTTCTTCGGATGGCCCGTCCGTTCTGCGGAGAGCGATTTTTCGCTTTCAGCCAAACGATTTTTCATTTGGCTTGGATTGACGGAACAAGAAGCCCGTGTTTGTACGCAAAAACGCCCCGAATTTTTATTTTTCGGGGCGTTGATTGGGTATGGTTGTCCTGTTTTTAATTTTTTCCTTTGCTGCGGATTTTTCTTTTTGCTACCTATTTGATGCTTGTGACGTGCTTGGGGTTGCAATTTGATAATTTTGTTTAGGTATCAAGATGTCCCCCAAATGGTATTCGTCCATAAAACGGCTGCGGTCTACGGGGCCGTTGATGCCCTCGATGCGTCCGTTGGCGGTAAACTGCCACATGACGAACCGGATGTCGTCCGTCAGTTCCGGAATATCTTCTGCGTACCGGGCTATCATGTATTTGTAGTCCGTGTATTTTCCGGCCAAATATTTATTGTAGAAATTACTCGACGTGTAGATGATGGGACGGATGCCATAATGTTCTTCTACCATGTGGAGAAAATGGGTAAGCCTTTCGCAAAAGCGTTGCGCGCTGCCTTTCCCTATGATTTCAACGTCGATGATAGGAATCAAGTCTTGTTCGTCCAGGTTCACCGTGCTTGTGAAGTTCTTGAACTGGGTTTCCGGATCCACTGTGGGACTGAAGAAATGATAGCAACCGACTTTCAGGCCGGCTTTACGAGCCTCGGTCAGGTTGTAACGATAAGTCACATCGACCAGAGAGGCGCCTTCTGTAGCTTTCAGGTAGACGTAACTTACATTTTTGTCGGTTTTCACCGTTTGCCAGTCTATGTCTCCCTGATAGCGTGATACGTCTATGCCGTAACGATGTTCATTCTTATTGATGCGGTGGCGGTAAGCTTCCTCCACCGGAGCAACGATGGGATGCGAATGGCTCGGAGTGGCCATCATGTCGGGCTCAACCATGGCCAAGACCACTTCCTCCTTGTCTGCTTGCTTATCTTTTTTACGGCCGTGCATGGGGGTTACCGTCAGGCAACATAATATGATAGTAAGAAATGAAATGAAATTTCTCATGGTGCATGGATGTTATTTCGCAAAATTACATATTTTACGGAGGAAATGCAAGCGTTTTCCGCTTCGTATGAATATTATTATTATTTTTGCCCTGATTTTTATTCCTTATTATAGAATGTAAACATGAAAAAGTGGTTTGGAATTTTTTGTTTCTTGGGGATTGTGGCTTGGGGGCGGACGGCTTTGCATGCACAGTCTTGGTTTGACGTGAAGCTTTGGGAGCAGGGCTTGCCGAATACGAACGGCAGGGATGGCGGGCCGGAGCGACAACAGGATGGTATTTATACGCCAGAGATTCGTGTGTTCCTTCCGGATTCGGCCAAAGCTAC
>OHTE01000086.1_pt1 | contig 27769 bp, 19 predicted proteins | sample 1578881 | NCBI WGS metagenome assembly OHTE01 (sample SAMEA3879523, study PRJEB24766) | human gut metagenome | biome: human-associated habitat; feature: feces | place: USA | collected 1985/1987
GTTCGACCCCAGCCCGGTGTATCAGGTGCAGGCTGCAAGCGCCTATATCGTGAACACGGATACCAACATCATCGTCTATGATAAGGACAGCACAAAGCAGGTGTCTGCCGGCGGTCTGACCAAATATATGACCCTTGCCGTGCTGCTGACCAACTACGCTGACCAGCTGGACAGCACCTTCCAGATGCCCTTTGCCATCTCGGACTATGTTTATAACACCAACAACGCAGATATGCGCTCCAACGAGACTTTCACCTACCGGGAAGCCATGTACGCCATGCTTACCCGCAATGCCAACGAGGCAGCCATGGGTGTGGCGTACACCCTTTCCGGCGGAGATCTGGACGGCTGGGTGGCGCAGATGAACACCCTGTCCCAGCGCATCGGCACCACCGCCAGCAACTGGACGGACGCCTGCGGCATCGACAGCGGCAACACCACCTGCGCGGTGGATATGTACCTGATCCTGCGCTACCTGATGAGCTTTGACGCCTTTGTGGAGGTGTCCGGCGCGCCCAGCTTTACCATGCCCGCCAAGGAGAAACACCGCTCCTCCTCGGTGCTGGTCAGCCAGAACGCCGCGCTGAGCAAAGCCAGCGGCGGCAGCTACTACCGCAGCGCCATGCAGGGTGGCATGTGCAATGTGACCGCCTTTAAAAACGATACCGGCACCCAGAGTTATGTTTCGTGGGGCAACAAGGACGGTGCCACCTATATCTTCTGCGTGATGGACAGCCCCGACAGCTGCGATACCTTCGGCTACGCCAACCGCCGCCCTGCCCTGTTCGAGACGGTCAAACTGATGGACTGGGTGTTCGACAGCTTTTCCATTCAGGCTGCGCTGGACACCGACCTGACCATTGCGGAGATCCCGGTCCGATATTCCTCCGACACCGACACCTTGCAGCTGTACCCCAACGACAGCATGATGACCCTGCTGCCCTCCACCAGCGACGGCACCGTCACCCAGAAATACTTCCACCTGCCGGACTACGTCTGCGCGCCCATCCAGCAGGGCGACGTAGTGGGCACGGTGGAGCTGAAGCTGGCAGGCGAGACCATCGGCGTGGTGGAGCTGATCGCCGGGCAGGACGTAGCCCGCAACCCGCTGCTATTCGGGGTGGACAAGGTGAAGGAGTTCCTGACCAGCCTGTACCTGAAGGTGGTGCTGGTGCTCAGCCTGATCGCCGCCCTGATCTATGGGCTGTGGCTGCTGTGCTCCAACTGGAACCGCCGCAAGCCTACCAAAAAGATCCACCGCCGCTATTAAGTAAAGCAAAAGCCCTGCACCGGATGCAGGGCTTTTTCTGTATTGCAGCGCCTCAGGCGCGGTTTTTCAGAAGTTCTGTCAGGCTGCGGAAGGTTTGGCCGTGGTTGCCGGTAACCGTCTCGGCGTGGAGCAGGCTGCTGAGAACGCTTTCCTCCACGCACTCTGCCACCGCCCGGAACAAAGGGTTGATTGCATCATCGTGGAGCAGGGTCATGGGCAGCAGGGCTTTCTCCGAATAGTGCGGCACCCGGTTGGCGGTGGTGAAGGCGATGACGATCTCGCCGCTGCCGTTGCCGCAGTAGGAACCTGTGCGGGAAAGCCCCACCAGCGCCCGGCGGCACAGCCGCCGCAGCTGCCGCTCGCTCAGGGGGATATCCGTGGCCAGCACCGTGATGATGGAGCCTTTATCCTCATGGGGCGGGATGCTGTTATTCAGCAGGGTGTGGATGGGCGTGCCCGCCACGATGAGGTCATCGAACAGCGCGTGATTGGAGAGCACCAGTGCGCCCATGGTGTAGGGTTTTCCGTCCAGTTCCACCACCCGTGAGGCGGAGCCGATGCCGCCTTTCAGCCCGTGGCAGCGCATCCCCCGCCCGGCACCTACGGCACCCTCGGCAAAATCTGCCTTGCAATCTGCCAGCGCGGCAAAAACGTGCTGCTCGGTCACATGAAGCCCCCGGATGTCGTTCAGGCCGCAGTCGTTGCACTCGCAGACCACCGGGTTCACGCTGCCGGTGGTCTCGCAGATGTCGGGGTTTTTCTCCAGCATATACTTTACCAGCGCGGTCTGTGCCGTGCCCACGCTGAGGGTGTTGGTAAACAGGATGGGCGTTTCCAGCGTGCCCAGCTCGTCGATCTGCACAAGGCCGGTGGTCTTGCCAAAGCCGTTGATGACATAGCTGGCCGCCAGCACCTTTTCGTGGAACACGTCCCCTTGGTGGGGCAGCAGCGCCGTTACGCCCGTCTGCACCACGCCGTCTGCCAAGGTGCAGTGCCCTACCGTCACCCCCGGCACATCGCTGATCTTATCCCGCGCACCTTTGGGCAACGTGCCCACCTGAAAACCCCATTCGTTCCCTGCAATGCCCATCGTAGCTCCTCCTTGCCTTTTTCTATGGATATCATAGCATTTCCGCTGCCAAAAGTAAACCGCTGTAACAAGCCGGAGCGGGCGCGGAAAAAAAGCTGCTGCACAGCTATCTCCCTGTGCAGCAGCCCTTTGCTTTTTTACGCCGCAGTGCAGTGTCCCTCAGGAATGCTCCACCAGACGGAAAAGCCCCTTGAACTTTTCCCAGCAGGCCACCACCCGTTCGCGCTGCACAAAATCATTGAGGTGCCGCTGCATTTTCCGTCGGCCACGATCTTCTGAGCGCCGCATAGGAGACCAGAAAGTTTGCCAGCCACCCTGCCGGGACGGCAAGCCAGACAAAGGCAATACCAAAGCGCGGTGCACAGATCAGGGCAACGGACAGGCGGATGGCAAGGTTTACCATGTTGGCAATGAGGAACGGGCGCATGATGCCAAGCCCGCGCAGCACGCCATCGGTCGCCATCTTGATGCCCATGAAGATGAAGAAGTAACCCAGCCACCGCATATAATCACCGGACACCTGATAGGCCAGCGCCGTTCCGTCCTTGCCCAGAAACAGCGAGGAGATCTGGGTGTGCAGGGTTTCAATGACCGCAAAGGCAATGACCGCAAAACACAGGTCCAGCACCAGTGCAGCGTGGTAGCCTTTTTTGAGGCGGTCGATCTTCTTTGCACCAAAATTCTGGGAGATATAGGGCGAGACCGCATTGCCGATGGAGACAAAGATCAGCGAGAAAACATTTTCTACCCGCATCGTTGCTGCATATCCGGCAAGCGCCTGTGTGCCAAAGGGGTTTACCACCGCCTGCACGATCATCATGCCGATGGACACGGTGGACTGCTGCAAGACCGACGGCACCGCAATGCGGAGCATAGAATACAGCTCCTGCTGATCGAACTTATTAAAGGGGCTTTTATACTGCCGCATCCGGTGCAGGAAGATCAAAAACGAAAACACCGCAGAAATGCCCTGTGCGATCAACGTGGCAAGGGCTGCGCCAAACACGCCCAAGCCAAGCCCCGCCACCATCCAGAGATCCATAAAAATATTCAGGATGGAGGAAAAGATCAGCAGACCCAGCGGGATCCTAGACTCCCCAATGGAGGTAAACATGGTGGAAAGAATGTTGTACATGAACAAAAACGGGAAGCCCACAAAATAGACCCGCAGATACAGCACCGCCTCATCCAGAATGTCGGGAGGGGTTTGCAAGCCCCGCATCATCGGGCGGGAAAAGCATAAGCCAAAAACGCCAAGGACAACGCTCAAAACCAGAAAGCTGAGCAGGGACGTTGACACGATGGTTTTCATTTTGCCATAGTTTTTAGCGCCAAAATAGCGGCTTACCAGCACACCGGCACCCACACCGGCACCCAGCGCCACGCAAATAAAAACATTGGTCAGCGCAGCACAGGCACCGACAGCCGCCAGTGCCGAGGAGCCGACAAACTGACCGACTATGATGGAATCTGCCATGTTATAGACCTGCTGAAAAAAGCTGCCAAGGATCATTGGCATTGCAAAAACCGTCAGCGCTTTCAGCGGCGCATCTGTAATCAGATATTCATCTTTCGACATGATCTATTTCCTTTCAAGCTGTGTTTCTCTCAATTTTTTTAAATTTGCTCTGGCCAAGTATACCACGCTTTTTCCCTACTGAAAAGCTCCCGCTTGCATTCTCGCAAACTGCTTTTATAACGTCCCCTTTCCCTTTCTCTCGTCTTGACAAGCCCTTTTCTTCCGATTACAATACCAAAAAGAGCCGGCGGGCGGTCTTTTTGCTGCCTGCTGCCACAATCTTCCGGGAAAGGAACTTTTTCATGGAACCAAAAACAAAACAATCTCTGCTCGTTACCGTGGTAGGGGTAACGCTTTTTGTAGCGCTGCTGCGGCTTTCTGACGTTCTGGCCTTTGCCGCAAAGCTGATAGATCTGGTACTGCCCATTCTGGCGGGCGGCATTCTGGCGCTTTTTATCAACGTGCCCATGACCGGTCTGGAAAAGCGGCTGAACCGCCTGTTCGGCAAGGCCAAAAAGCAGCCCTCGGCGAAAGCCATCCACCTTCTCAGCTTTTTCATCACCCTGCTGGGCGTTGTGCTGGTGCTGGTATTGGCGCTGACCCTGCTGATCCCGGAGCTGGTGCAGTCCTTCCACAGCCTGTATGTGCAGATCGAGGCCAATATTCCCCGCTGGACTGCCTATCTCAACGCACAGGATGCTGACATGGGCTGGCTGATGAACTGGCTGGAGGGCATCAACTGGGAGCAGCTGCTGCACAAGGTCACCGCAAGCATCGACACGGTGCTGGTCAATGCGGTAGGGGCTGTCTCTGCCACGGTGAATATCGCGATCACCGCCTCGTTTGCGCTGATCATCTCCGTCTATATGTCCCTTAGTACGGAGAGCCTCGGCCACCAAGCCCGCACGCTGGTGTGCGCCTACCTGAAGCCCGCCCACGCCGCCGGGGTGCTGAAGTTCTGCCGGCTGTTCCGGCAGTCCTTTGCAAACTTTTTAACGGGACAATGCAGCGAGGCAGTGATCCTTGGCGTTCTGATGGCTCTTGCATTTTCCGTTTTCAAGATCCCCTACGGCAGTCTGGTGGGCGTGCTCACCGCCATCTGCGCCATCATCCCCTATGTGGGTGCACTGATCTCCTGCGTGGTCAGTGTGTTCCTTGTGCTGTTGGTAGACCCTGTGCTGGCGGTGCGCTGCCTGATCGTGTACCTTGCCGTGCAGTTTGTTGAAAACCAGTTCATTTATCCCCGTGTGGTGGGCAAATCCGTGGGGCTTTCGCCGCTGTACACCCTTATTGCCGCCATGATCGGCGGAAAGCTTTTTGGCATCATCGGCATTATCTTCTTTATCCCCCTGACAGCGGTGGTCATCGAGCTTGTAAAAGAGGACACCTTTCGGCGTCTGCGCGCAAAAGAGCCCCTGCAATAAAACAGCGTGCCCGGAATACCATACCCCCTGATATCCTTCCCCGGTGTCAGGGGTATTTTTATGCCGTGCAGCTGCAAAGCACGCGGTTGTTCGCCCTTTTCCATGCAAAATCCTTCAAAAAACAGCTTGAAACACTTTTGTTACAATGATACAATATGATTGTTATTTTATGGGAAAATCGGCGTATGCCCCGTGCGGACAGGCCGCGAGCGTAGGGGTTCCTGTGGGGTGTGTAAGAATCGCTAAGGTAGCACTGCGCTCCTGCACTTGCGCAGTACTGCCTTCCGAAAATGTGAGGAAAGTATATTTATATGATAAAAAAGATCTCCCGCCGCTCCTTTTTGCAGGCTTGCAGCGTTGCAGCTGCCACGGCAGCGCTGACCGCCTGCGGCGGCGGCAAGGCTGAAAGCAAAACAGCAGATGCGCACGAAGCCGTCACCTTTATGGCACCTTATAAGGAGATAGAAGCCTTTATTGAGCAGGTGCACAGCGTTTACCCGGAAGTGAACATCGAGGTCGTGCCATACAGCGGCGATAACACCACCACCTGTTTGCAGAATATGTTTGCGGCAGGCGACCTGCCGGACGTCTGCACCTTGACCTACTACGACCCCCAGATCGATCTGGTCTCCGACAAACTGCTGGACCTTTCCGGCTACGATTTTACGGATAACTATGTGGAGTCCCGCTTGCAGGATGTGTTCGATAACGGTGCCATCTATCTGCTGCCCTCGGTTTACAACTGCTACGGCATCACCTACAACAAGACCCTGCTGCGAGAACACGGCTGGGAGCTGCCCAATTCTTTCGCTGAGCTGGAAGTGCTGGCTGCAAAAGCCAAGGAAGCCGGGGTCGATCTCTGCCTGCCGCAGATCCAGTATCCGGGCTACGGTTTCCAGTATCTGTGCAACATTGCAGATGCCGATTTCCTTGGCACGCTGGACGGCAGACTGTGGCAGAAGGATTATCTTTCCGGCAAGGCAAACGTCAGCAACACCCCCGGCATGATGCAGGCAATGGCGTATGTCAAAAAGTGGAAGGACATCGGGATGCTGAACGACTCCGGCGATGCTCTTGACGACAATGTGACCCTGCAGAGGATGGCCGAGGGGAATACCCTGTTTTTGATCGGAAACACCAACGGCATTGTGGAGGCAGACGGCAACGCCGATAAATTCGGCCTGATGCCCTATCTTTCCGAGGACGGCACCCAGAACGTTTTTGTGCTGAATGTGAACCGCTTCTACGGTCTGAATAAAAAGCTGAAACAGAACCCCCAAAAGCTGGAAGATGCGCTCAAGGTGATGCGTGTGCTTTCCACCGTTGCAGGCACCAGCGCTCTGCAGCCCGCAACGGCGCTGAAAAGCAGCCTGTTGCCCTTCAAGGGTGCAAAGGCAGACGGCACCTACTATGCCGACATCGCCGATACCCTGAACGCAGGTAATACCGCGCCCTTTATCTACTCCGGCTGGGAAAACACCATCGTGACCACCGGCCTTAAAATGCTGGACTTCATGAAGGGCAACGCCACCATGGAGGATGTCATCCGTCAGCTGGACGAGGATCAGGACAGTGTGGTGAACAACACCCCGGATGTCATCACTACCGTTACGGAGGAGCTTTCGCAGCAGGACTGCGCCATGCTGGTAGGCCGCTGCTTTGCACAGGCTACCGGCAGCGACCTTGCGCTGGTCTCGCTGAGCACATGGATCCCCGGCAACCCCACCGAGCAGAACCACCACGGCGTAGCCGCCAAGCTGTACGCCAAGGGCATTACGGATTACGACCTTTCGGTCATCCTGCCCACCGGCTGGAACCGCACCATCCAGACCGTCACCCTGACCGGGCAGCAGATCAGCGACCTGCTGGCTTCTGGCTACGATGCCTACGGCAACGGCAAGGGCTACCCCTATGTGCTGGTAAGCCCGGTGCAGCCGGAGGCGGGCAAGACCTATCAGGTTGCCATCTGCGGTGTGAGCGACCGGCTGGCTGCCGAAGCAACGGTGACAGACAGCGGCGTGGTGGGCATGGATGCCGCAAAAACCTTCTTTGGTGCTTACACCACCATCAGCCGGGCAGACACCGCATGGAGTTGAATAAAACGGACAGGAGATACTGGATGTGAACAACAAAATCTATAAAAAGCTGTTTGTGGGCTTCGGCTTTGTCATCATCGTGTTGATCCTGACCCTTTTTGTCATGAGCCAGACCTACATCCAAAACCTTGTCTACCACGAGCGTCTGAGCCAGATGGAAGAGGTCACCCACCAGATGTTCCACAGTCTGGAGGATGTGATCGACAACCACTGGGACGAGGTGAATGTGCAGTGTAATTATTTGTACAACACCCCGCTGGAGACTGATACCGATCTCTACCGCTATCTGAAAAAGCTGTCGGAGCTTTCCAATTACCATGAAAAACAGATCGAACTGATCGCCGTGGATGCTGCCGGGCGTTATTATACCGAGTATGGCCGCACGGGTCTGCTGCGGGAAATGAACTATCTGGAAAACGCGCCGCAGCGGGTCAGCTATGTTTCCAATTCGCTGACCGTGGACGACTCCCGGATGGTGTTCCTGAAACAGCTCTCCACCCCCATCACACTGCAAAGCGGAGAGAAAGAGATCACCCTGCGCTACTTTGGCATCGCCCAGAGTATGACCCAACTGAACGATTATTTCCGCTGCGACGCCTACGAAAATAACAACAGCGTCTATGTACTGGACAACAACGGTTTCAAGCTGTTCAACGCCAATGATACCGAGCTGTTGAAGGGGCACAACGTATACACCGTGCTCTCCCAGATGTCCTATCTGCACGGTTCTTCCTTTGCAGTAGCAAAGGAGCGGCTTGCCCGCACAGGCTCCTGTTATTCCAACGCTGTGCTGGACGGAACTGAGTATTACTACGCCCTGAAGCAGATGGAAAACGCCCAGTGGACGCTGGCGTTCCTTGTTCCAGCAGAATATGTGGCCGTGAATACGCAGAAGCTGGTCAATATCGTCATGGTCGTTATTGTAGGCTTTGCAACGGTGTTTTCGATCATGGCAGTCATTGCTGGCTTGTTCCTCCTGCGGGAAAAGCAGCAGCGGGAGCTGCGGGCCGAAAAAGAGACGAACCTCCGTCTGGAGCAGTATAACATCCAGCTGACGCAGGCCAACGACGAGATGCGGCGGGCGCAGGATGCTGCCGCAGAGGCGTTACAGTCCGCCGAGCGTGCCAGCAAAGCCAAGACAGACTTCCTCTCCAACATGAGCCACGATATCCGCACCCCCATGAACGCCATTATCGGCATTACCACCCTGATGAAAAACGAGCTGCACGAGCCGGAAAAGCTTGCCGAGCATCTGGGCAAGCTGGAAAGCTCCGGTCAGCTGCTGCTGGGCATCATCAACAATATTCTGGATATGAGCCGCATCGAGAGCGGCAAGACCACCCTGCATGTGGAAAAAATGAACCTGCCCCAGCAGATCAGTCAGCTGGACAGCATCATCCGGCAGCAGGCAGGCCAGCGCAGTCAGACCTTTACGGTAAGCACCAATCTGCAGCACGAAAACGTGCTGGCCGACCCCAACCGTCTGAATCAGGTGCTGATGAACATCCTCTCCAATGCGGTCAAGTATACGCCCACCGGCGGGCACATCCGTTTGGAGGTGGAAGAGCTGCCCCGGAACGAGCACTACGCCCGGTACCGCTTTGTGGTGCAGGATGACGGCATCGGCATGAGCGCGGACTACCAAAAGACCCTTTTCGACCCCTTTACCCGGGAGGAGCGCTCCGGCACCAACAAGGTGCAGGGCACGGGTCTGGGTATGGCGATTACCAAAAGCGTCATAGACCTGATGGGCGGCTCCATCAGCGTAGAGAGTGCCACCGGTAAGGGCACCCGCTTTGAGGTGGTGCTGGAATTCCCCATTGACACCGAAGCGGACACGGTGCAAAAGGCGCAGGCGCTCCCGGAGGAAGAAGAGACCACTTCTCCCCTGTCCGGCATGAAGTTCCTCTGCGCCGAGGATAACGCCATCAACGCCGAGATTCTGCAAATGCTGCTGGAAACAAAAGGCGCAAGCTGCACCATCTGCCCCAACGGTCAGGAGATCGTGGATGCCTTTGCCAGCGTGAAGCCCGGCGACTATGATATGATTTTGATGGACGTGCAGATGCCGGTGATGGACGGCTTGGAAGCCACCCGCCGCATCCGCAGCGGCGAAAACCCGCTGGGACGCACCATCCCCATCCTTGCCATGACCGCCAACGCCTTCCTTGAGGATATGCAAAAGAGCAAGGAAGCCGGCATGGACGAACATCTGTCCAAGCCTGTAGACATCAGCGCACTGGAACAGGTGGTAAAGCGCTTCCGCGTTACCCCCCCCCGAAAATAAATAGCGGTCTGCAGCGTTTTTGCCGCAAACCACCGCATGACCTTGCATAAAAAATCTGCTGCCCCTTTGCCCGGATATTCTTGCATCCGGTACGGGGCAGCAGTTTTTTGCGTTATAGAAGGAGCATTCCCCTCAGATGGGCATGGTCTGGTAGAACCAGTCCGAAATGGCTTTGCGGGTGTCGGCAAAGAACTTCTTCACCGGGCAGGCGGCATCGCGGGCTTCCTGTTCCAGATCCGTGCCTGCGGGGAAGTTGCGGATGACGGTATACGCCACCGACTGCGGCGGCAGCGACATCATCACAGCCGGGTCGTGCACCACACAGATCTGCTCGCCTACCGCAAGGGTAGCGGGGTCGGAGGTGGTCTTTTCGTCATGGTCCTGCCAGACGGTGCTGTCGGTAACGATCATCTGATAGGTCTCCTGCTCTTCCGCAGTCACCAGAATGGACTCCACCTTGCCTTCCACGGTGCGGCTGACACCCTCTACTACACCATAATAGTAGAGCTTCTTGGAAAACAGCGCCGAAGCAGAGGGCAGCACGCTGACGCTGAGCAGCAGCACCGCAAGCAGACAAAAGAGCGAGCGATAGGTCTTTTTCATAGAAAACCTCCATTTTTGATGTTGCAGCGGAGCGCCCGGCGCTCCCGGATGCCTTATTTTACCACAACTACCATCGGATTTCTATATCCGAGCTTAACCGGCCACGGAAAATCAACTTTTACACAAAAAGGACTGCCGTGCATAGCAACGCACAGCAGTCCTTTTTATGCTTTTATCCGTTTACTTGCTGATGGAAAGGGTGCCGAAAGCAGTCTCTTCAAAGTGGCTGCTGTACAGCTCCTGCATCAGTTTGATGAGCGAGAGGGTATCCTCTGCGCCGGCGGTCTCGTAGCAGGAGTGCATCGCCAGCTGCGGCAGGCCGATGTCCACGCAGTTCATGGACACCTGTGCCATGGCCAGATTGCCCAGCGTGCTGCCGCCCACCTTATCGGAGCGGTTTGCAAAGTATTGCAGCGGCACACCGGCGCGGGCAGCCAGCTCCCGGGCGGCGGCAACGCTCATACCATCGCTGGTGTACTTCTGACCTGCGTGGGTCTTGATGACCACGCCCTTGTTCATGTAGGTGCAGTTGTTCACATCGGTGTGCTCCGGGTGGTTGGGGTGCACGGCGTGGGCGTTGTCGGCGCTGACCATAAAGCTGGAAGCCACCGCGCGGTGGAAGTCCTCATCGTTGCCGCCAAGGCTCTGGGCAATGCGGTGCAGCACATCGTACAGGAAGGTGGAAGCTGCGCCCTGCTTGGTGCCGGAGCCGACCTCCTCGTTATCAAAGAAGGCTGCCACGCCGATGGAGCGGGCGTTCTTTGCAGTCAGCAGACCTTTCAGGATGCCGTAGACGCACTGCTGGTCGTCCAGACGGCCGCAGGAGATGAACTCCTCGTTGCAGCCCCAGACGGTGGCCTTTTCCCGCACATAGAGGAACAAATCGCTGCCAAGGATCTGCTCTTCGGACACCTTCAGCTCCTCTGCGATCAGTTTTTTCAGCGCGCCCTCCTCGCAGGCGCCGCCCAGCACGGGCAGCATATCCACCTGTTTATTGAAGGAAGCCTTATCGTTGACCTCGCGGTTCATGTGGATGGCAACGCTGGGGATCATCAGCAGGTCGCGGTCCAGTGCCACCAGACGGGATACGATAGCGCCGTTCTCCTGCACCAGCACACGACCCGCCACAGACAGCGGACGATCCATCCATGTGGCGCAGATCATGCCGCCGTAGCCCTCGGTATTCAGCTTGGTGTAGTTCTGCCCCATGTGGATCTCGGCGTTCTCCTTGATGCGGAAGCAGGGAGAATCGGTATGGGCGGCGGCAACGTTGAAGCTGTAATTTTCCAGCTGGTCGCCCATGCGGAAGGCAATGATGCTGGAACCGTTGCGGCAGACAAAATAGTCCTTGCCGGGTTCCAGCGCCCACTTGCGGCTTTCCAGCAGCTCGGCAAAGCCTGCCTTCAGCAGGATATCCCGCACAGCGGCGGTGGTGTGGTATGCGGTGGGGTTGCCGTCGATGAAGGACAGCATTTCACGGACTTCGGATGCGATCATAAAAATAAACCTCCTTGGGTGTATCTGAAAAGAGCCGGTCAGTGCTGACCGGCCCCTTTTAAGCATATTCAGGTTACTTTTTGGCAGCGGTCTGCTCGCGCTTTGCAAGGGCGGGCAGAATGAATCCCAGCACGGTCAGCACCACGGGGGTAATGACGTTCAGTGCAAAGGTGAAGGGATCCTTATCATACATACCCAGCACGCAGCACACAGCGGTAACGGCAAAGCACCAGCCGCCGAAGAACTTGGCCACGGCCTGATTCTTGACAAAGCGGTACTCGGCAGGGATGGTATCGTAGGCGTTGCGCAGGGCGATGTAGGCGGCAAACACCCACAGATAGCGCATGGGCATGCACACAGAGTTCAGCTTGGTCAGCTGGCGCAGAACGGCAGCAGCACCGGGCACGAAGGACTGTGCCAGAATGATGGAGCCGGACAGCACAGCCACCATCTTGATGCCGTTGCTGTGCACGCCGTGGGCGTTGACCTTGTGCAGCGCCTTCGGGATGAACTGCTTGGTGTGCTCGTTATCCAGCAGCATACGCAGCGGTGCGTCGATGCTCAAGATCAGCACGGCGAGCTGGCTGATGACGTTGCACAGGGCGTAGATGATCATGAACAGATCGCCCACATGGTAGTACTGACCCAGCTTCTGGAAAGCCCAGTAGGAACTGTTGGCGACATAGGCGTTGAAGCTCTCTGCGCTGGCGTTGATGACGGCGGGGTCGAACATACGGCTCATGGCCAGCGTGCCCAGAATGGCGCAGGTGACCACCATGACAGCCAGCGCGATCATGCCGCGGGGGAAGCCCTTGCTGGGGTTCTCGACCTTATTGACGTAGGGAGAGATCTTCTCGCAGCCGCCCACAGCGAACACCAGAATGGACAGAGACGTGAAGTAGGTGACGTTGAAGTTGGGGATCAGGCTGCTAAAACTCAGGTTGGCGTGGACGTACTCTGCCGTGGGGTTGATGGCCGGGGCAGCGAACATCATCACGATGTACAGCAGGGACATGATGAAGGTGCAGGTGCCTGCGGCAGTCAGCAGCTTTTTCAGAGGGTTCAGACCCAAGCTTGCAATGTAGCAGCCCAGCAGCAGGATGCAGAAGGTAGCCAGCTGGATGTAGCGGGTGGGGAAGGAATCGTAGGTCTCCGCGTTGCGGAAAATGGCCCAGCTCAGCGCCTTCAGAAAGCCGCTGCCCTTGCTGGCAATGTAGGTGATGTGGCATGCCCAGTAGGTCCAACCGGCGTAGTAGGCCAGCTTTGCGTTGGTGGTCTGGTGCAGCCAGGAGCTGACGCCGCCGCCCTCGTTTTTAAAGGCAGAGCCCAGCTCACCCACCATCAGCGCATAGGGGATGAAGTACAGGACAAACATGAAGATCCAGCTGAAGATGACCTGCGGACCGTTAAAGTACACAAAGCCGTTGGTAATGTTGCCGAAGCCCCAGACCGTAGAAAAGGCCATGAAGGCAAGGGTAAGCCACGAGATCTTTGTGGCTTTTTCTTTGTTAGACATGCGGACAATTCCTCTCTTTCTTTTCCACACAGGGCGGAAGTTCCTGTAAGAAGGCCAAGGTTCCGCATATACTTTGCAATTTTACTAAAATACAGCAGTACTCGACCGATCACTTTGATAGTATAGCATAATTGCAGATTGTAGACAATCTGCAATTTCCATAAAATGATTGGTCAAAATTTAGACGGTCAGCCAAATTCCCATTATTTTGCTGCTTCGTCCGCTGCCTGTACGGCGCTGTTTGCGCTGCGCATCCGCTCCATAGGCTCCATGTAGTGGGCGTAGACGGCGCGGCAGGCAACCTCGGTGTCGCCGCTTGCCAGCGCCTCGTACAGCTTGGTGTGAATGCCGTTCTGCCGCTGTGCCAGCGTCTCGTGGTTGGAGCCGCTATTTGCCCCAACAAGCAGGTTGCCGTAGTTCAGGTCGTCCCAGAATTTCAGCAGTCTGGGCAGCCCCGCCCGCTGCACGATGACCGCATGGAAGCGGTTGTCGTTCTCCACGATCTGCGAAAGATCCCCCGGCCGGACATTGCGCATCTCCTCTAAGATGCCGCGCAGGGTGCGCAGATCCTCCTCCGGGAATTTGCAATCAAAATAGCGCAGCGCCGTCATTTCCAGATTTGCCCGCAGCAGATAGATCTCGTAGGCGTCCTCCGGCTTTACCCGGCGCACCGAGCAGCCCACATTGCGCGAATATTCAACCATGCCCTCCTGTTCCAGCTGCCGCAGCGCCTCCCGGATGGGTGCCCGGCTGGAGCCAAACTCCTCGGCCAGTTTCTGCTCGGCCAGCTTTACGCCCGGCTGTAATTCCCCGGTAAGGATCTTGCTCCTGATGGCAGAGGTGATACTTTCCCGTAAAGTCTGAAAGGCAAATTCGCCCATGACTTTTATCCCCCTTTTTTCTTCTATACGTTCTTTTTTTGCCGCACGCAGTCCGCAGCCGCTGCCAGTGCAGCCGCAGGCCTGTATTGCGTGCGCCTTATAAGGATACCACGAAACGGTGGAAAAATAAAGTTTTCTGGCAAAAACAGGTACTTTCTCCCCTCTCCGTCGTCGAAAGCCTGAACACAAAAAATGCCCCCGGAGGGCTTATTGCAGCTCTCCGGGGGCATCCTATATACGTTATGCCTTGGCGCACACGGTCGGCATTTACTCGATCTCGATCAGATTCGGATTCTCAGGCAGAGCCTTTGTCTGCTGAGGAGCGGGCAGCTGGATATGCAGGACACCATCCTCGAACTTTGCGTGGATGTCCTCCTTCTTCACTTCGCCCACATAGAAGCTGCGGGCGCAGCTGCCGGAGAAGGTCTCGCGCCGCACGTAGCGACCCTTGTTGTCCTTTTCGTCATTAGAGTGGCTGCGCACTGCCTGAATGGTCAGATAGCCGTCGCTCAGATCCATCTGAACGTCTTCCTTCTTGCAGCCCGGCAGATCAACGTCCACTTCGTAGCCGTTGTCCGTCTGCTTGACATCGGTCTTCATCATGTTTGCACCGCGCTTACCAAAGGTGTCGCGGGCTTCGCGGTTCATCGCACGCTCCAGTGCACCCTCGTTCCAGAACGGATCAAAGAGATCATCGAACAGGTTCTCATGAAAAACAGTCGGCATAAACATAAAACATACCTCCAATCCCGGCGTTCGGGTCGGGGCAAAAACTTTGAAGCGTCCATTCGGAAAGGCTTTCCGGGGAACCTTGCGGCTCTCCTTTTGCCCTTCCTCCTGAGCACGCCACTGTTATAGCATAATTATTTAGCACTGTCAAGCGTAGAGTGCTAAAATTCATAAAAGTATAATACTTTTGTCACAGCTTCTGCGATTTCTTCAAAAATGCTGCGCAGAAGCGTGTTTAATTTCGTTCAAACCCCAGATAGCGCGTACCCTGAAAGCTCAGCTTTCCGGTATCGCCCTCGACAAGCATTCCGTAATCCGAACCATCTACTTCCAGTTCCATGCGGTCGCCGCTTTCCACCTGAAAGGTCACATAATAGGTGGTAGCGCTCGTGCTGGTGTAGCCGTGGGCGCCGGTCATGTCCCCTGCATTGGCGGTATGATGGCGGGAAACGTTCGTCCGCTTGGCCACCACAGTAGCCGGGACGGTAAGGCGCGGGGACGCATTATTTTTGCCCCATGTGCGCAGGTTGCTCACCACGGTAAACAGGATCATGCCCAGCACCACCAGAAATACCAACGGAAACAGGATGCTGAACAGCGCGTCAAACCCACTATAAAACATTTTAGCCCTCCAAAATTTCTTCCAGCAGCTGCTTTACATCCTCCAGAAACGCGTCCTCGCCAAGGGTGTTCATTTTAAAGAACACCGCCTGACTGCCGCCCGTTGTAATGGCCGACAGCCGGATGGGCTCGTCCCCGTTCTGGAACAGGGTCAGCGTCAGGCTAAGGCGGTTGCCACCCACCATACTGTACCGCTCAAACACCCGCACACTGCACCGGGCGCTGCCCTCCTTGAAATCGCTGCCGGCTTCCAGCTCTGCCGACCAGCTGCTGTCCGGGATGGCGTGTTCCAGCTTGCGGAGCAGGGTATCGAAGTTCTGGTTGCGGATGGTCTTTTCAAAAATAGCCATAGCTTCCTCCTTTTGCAAAATGCAGTCCCTTTACTCTGAATACGAATGAGAGCGGGCAGCAATTGCAGCGCCCGCCCTTATTTTGCTGCGGTCAAGCTTTCTTTTTGCGCAGCTTGGGTGCAGTGGCATTGTAGCTCATGTCCAGCACCAGACGGAGCTTATCCTCCGGGGCGCTGCCGTCCAATGCGGCGGTGATCCAGTTTTCCTTGTTCATGTGATAGGCAGGGTAAAAGCCCGGTTCTGCCCGCAGGGAGCCGATAAGGATGGGGTCACATTTCAGGTTTACGATATCCACCGGCTGCTGCCCGGGCAGACCCAGCTTGCTTTTGGGCACAGTGGTGACCAGCGCAAACCATTTGCGGTTTGCCGCATGGCGGAACACCGCCGACTCCGGGGTGTCCATCCACGGATAGTCCGGCTCTACGCTGTAAGTATCAAAAATGAGCTGTTCCAATCCCTTACGGTCCATGGGCTCGCCCCCTTTACAGCTGCTGTGCCAACAGCTGCGCCAGCACATCCTCCGGGCGGGGGGTGTGGTTTTGGTATTTTGCCCGCAGCGGAGCGGCGGCGTTGTCCATAATGTAGGGCACGCCCACCACGTCCAGCATGGTCTCGTCGTTGTAGTTATCGCCAAAAGCCATGACCTGTGCGGGGTCGATGCCAAGGATGCTGCACACGCACTGCACCCCGATGCCCTTGTTGGCAAAGGTGGTGTCGATCCAGTACGGCCCCGCCACGGCGCAGTTGGCCTGCTTCCAGCGGGGCACAAAGCGCTCCACATAGTTTTCCACGCCCTCGTGCAGGTACACCGACACCTTGGTGATGTCCTCCGGCACCTCGGCGGGGCTGTGGATGATCTGGTAGTGGTTGCCCACGAACTGCACCCGCTGCAGCATGCCAAGACCGCGCTCCATCAGGTAGGCGGTGTTCTGGCCGGAGAGCATCACCTCGCCCTGCCCCTCGCTGCGGGTCCACATATCGTTGGCAATTTCCTCTGCCAGCGCCCGCGGCATGGGATTTTTGGCGATGCACTGTTCTTCTTTAAAGATGGTGCCGCCGTTTTCGCAGATAAACACGCAGCAGTCTGCCACCGGTGCAAAGAGTTTGCGCAGGCTGGTATACTGCCGCCCGGAGGCCGGGCAGAACCAGATGCCCCGCTGATGCAGCGCCCGGATCTGTTTGAATATTTCGCCCTCCAGCTCCTTTTTGCCGTATTGCAGCAGCGTACCGTCAATATCGCTGCAAACCAGTCTGATGTCCATGGCTGTTATTCCCTTTCCGTTTTTTCTTATTTTACCACGGTTTTCCGCTGCGGAAAAGCCCCGGGCACAGCTTTTGTGTCCTTCCCCTGTACCGCGCTCAGCGCTTGGGCTGGTAGTGCATACTGGACACATTATAAATCGTAACAAAGGCCTTTGGGTCCTCGCGGTTGATAAAGTTCATCAACTTCTGATACTCGTTTTTGTCCACGATGGTAATGATCTCGTTGTGCTTTTCAAAGTTATATGCACCGATGGCCTCGTACATGGTGGCACCGCTGTGCAGGTCGTTGATGATGAACTGCCGCAGCGCCTCCTCCTTCTCGGTAATGATGCACACCCGGCGCTTGATGCTGTTATCGAAGATGAAATGGTCCAGCACGATGCCGTTGAAATAGGTGCCAAGAATGCTCAGCACCACGGTCTTTTTATCGTAGACAAGGGCGGCAGAGAGTGCCACGCACATGCCCGAAAGGGACATTGCCTTGCCCAGTTCCATGTGCAGGTACTTGTTCATGATCTTTGCCACGATATCCAGCCCGCCGGAGGATGCGTTGCGGTTGAACAGGATGCTCAGACCCACGCTGACCACCAGAATATAGCACAGCACATCCAGTTCCTGACTATCGGTCATGGAGCCAAAATCCGGGAACAGCCGCTCGAAAAGCCCCAGAAACACCGGCAGCATCACGCTGGTATACACGGTTTTTGCGCCAAACTCCCTGCCGCAGGTAAAAAACCCGATGATGAGCAGCACGATGTTCAGCACCATAGTAATAGCCGAAAGCGGCAGCGGCACAAAATTAGAAAGCACGATGCCAAGGCCGGAAATACTGCTGACGGATGTATGGCTGGGCACCAGAAAAAAATAGACCGCCGCCGCAATAATGGCAACGGCCCCGGTCAGGATGGCCATCTCCTTGGCAATTGCAGGGTAGTTCAGCTTCTTGTTTGTCATTGTTGCTCCTCCAAGCTTTTGTTTTCAGCATTCAGTATACCATGCTTTGCGCTTGCAGGAAAGCACCGGGCGCAAAATAGTAAGGCCGCCGCACAAAACGCTGTGCAGCGGCCTTGCCACCTTATTAAAGCTCCTCGTCCGGGTCGCCGCGCTCCGGCATGGTGCGCATCTCCCGCACCAGCATGGCACGCAGATGATACTTGCGCTGCTCCCGCTCGGTCTCCGAACTGGTGCGCAGCTCCACCGTGCCATCGGGGCGGCTTTCGCCCGTGTACAGCGGAATGCGCACCACAGCCTGTGTGCCTTTTTCGGGCGCAGGCTCCAGCTGTAAGCTCCAGTCCATCCGGCGGCAGCACTCCCGGCAGAGCAGCAGTCCCAGCTGCGCCCCGCCCAGAAAGCTGCGGCGGTTTTCCAGCGCTGCCTGCGCATCCTCACCGGGCAGACCGCAGCCATCGTCGGTGACGGTCAGCTGCCAGTCGCTCTCGGTGCGGCGCAGCGCGATACAGACGCTGCCGCCCTCCCGGCTGGCGCGCAGGGCATTGGAGAGCAGATGCAGGCACAGCAGCTCCGCATCTCTGCGGTCTGCCATTACGCAGCAGGTAGTACACCCGCCGTAATCCAGCCGGATATCCACCCCAAGCTGCGCCCGGATCATATCAGACTGCGCCGCCACCTGCTGCAAAAGCTCACACAGGTCAATGGGGTACAGCTGCGGCTTTGTGTCCTCGTGCAGAAACTCCAGCAGGGTGATTACCTCGCTGAGGGTGCGGTCCAGCTGCATGGCAGCGGTGTCGATATCTGCCACCGCCTGCCGGGTAGACGCGTCTGCACCGGTGCGGTCAAAATGCTGCTCCAGATATTCACAGTTGCGTCCGATCAGCGCCAGCGAACGGAAGCAGACCTCCTCGACCCGCTTGCGCTGCTCTGCGGTGATAGACCGCGTTTCTGTCTTTTGCTGCTCCATTGCTCTGCCTCCCCGGGCGATGCCATTTTTCTAAAGGAACGCCGCCGTGTTCCAAAGCCGTGTGCAAGCCTTACAGGCGGGTGGATGGCACTTTTTGCCGCAACACAACGTCCCTGACCGCGTAGATCAGCTTGCCAGTGGTAGGTTTGCCGCTGCCCAGCCTTGTATCGGCCTTAAACGCCAGCCACGCAAGAGGCGGCTTTTCCTCCAGCTGATCCACCATCCGGCGGATGCCGCTTTCCACGGCAGCGACCGATGTATCAAACTGCTCGCTCACCGCCTGCAAGATTTCCTTGCGGATCGCCAGCTTCTGGCTGGTGCTGCATGCGATGCCGACCGCGCAGGATAGATATCCGGCGTTGACATCCCCCTGCGGGATGCCCCACGCCGCATACAGCTGGCTGCACCGCTGCTCCAGCTGCCGGTTCTGCCGCCCGGGCATCCGGTAAAGCTGCCACAGCAGCCTTTTCAGCTCGGTGCCCTCTACGCAGTAGCACCCCTCGCGGAGCTTTTGCAACGCCGTGCCGCTGCTGCGGCCATGGCTCTGTATCAGAAGCATCGGCCGCTCCTTCAGCTGATAAAACTGCCGGACAAATTGCTCCGCAGGCAGATCCGTCAGCTCGCTGCAAAGCACCACGGCATCATAACGGACACCCTGCCGCAGCTGTGCCAGCAGCTTTTCGCCGCTGCAAAAGCAGGTGCAGTCAATGGCGGTTCCCTGCTCCTGCAAATAACGCTTCTGGACACGCAGTTCTTTCAGATCATAGCTTGCAAGGGCGACTTGCAGTTGGGCTGTTCGCTCACTGTTCACGCCATGCGCCGCCTTTCTCGCCTACCAGCTGGGCAGCTGTCAGGTCTGTGACCGCATCCCGCCAGAGCTCCGGCTGAACTCCATTTTCACACAAGTAGCGCAGGAGCCGGTAACAGAACTCCGGCGCTGCCGCAACATGCTGACTGACGATCTGCTGTCGGCTGCCGATCTGGCACAGGGTCAGCCGGCAGCCTTGTGTGCCCTCTACCTCCATGGCATACACCAGCGTATACGCCTGCTGCAAACCATCAATGGCAGAATACTGCCGGATCATAGGTGAAAATGTACGTTCCATTTCAGTTCCTCCTTACTACAAGGGCCAAATTTTTTCTGCCTTGTTTATCCTTTTGCTATTTTATGAAGTATATTTTATAAGGTAGGAGAAACCGTTACAATCCTAAAGAAGTGTTGTTCCGACAGCCTTTCAGGTAATATAACGCCGTTTTCTCCGGCGCAGCCTGTCTGTCAGCTTTAGAATATCACGTTCAGCCTGTAAATTCAACCGGTATCTTTTTCCGCTTTTCTTTTTTGCCCCGTCCTTCCGGCAAAACCGCTGCCCGGGCGCAAAAGTGCCGCAGCTTCAGCATTCCCGCGGAATAATTTCACGGTTTTTTCACATTTTTTTGCTAAACTTAATAGAATATTGTCTGCAAACATTTCCGAATTTCAAACCACAGGCAGCAGCGCCCGGCGGCGCAGTACCGGAAAGGCACATCTATGCTCAAACTTAAACAGATCAACAAAGAATATAAGACCGGCGAGCTGGTGCAGCACGCACTGAACAACGTCAGTCTGAACCTGCGGGACAACGAATTCGTGGCCATTCTGGGCCCCAGCGGCTCCGGCAAGACCACCCTGCTGAACATCATCGGCGGTCTGGATCGCTACGACAGCGGCGATCTGGTCATCAACGGCATCTCCACAAAAAAATACACCGACCGCGACTGGGACTCCTACCGGAACCACACCATCGGCTTTGTGTTCCAGAGCTATAACCTGATCCCCCACCAGACCGTGCTGGGCAACGTAGAGCTGGCACTGACCATCTCAGGCGTTTCCAAGGCCGAGCGCCGCCGCCGTGCCGCCGCTGCGCTGGAGCAGGTGGGGCTGGGCAACCAGCTGCACAAGCACCCCGGCGAGATGTCCGGCGGGCAGATGCAGCGCGTGGCCATTGCCCGTGCGCTGGTGAACAACCCCGACATCCTGCTGGCCGATGAGCCCACGGGCGCACTGGACAGCGAGACCAGCATTCAGGTGATGGAACTGCTCAAGGAAGTGGCGCGGGACCGTCTGGTGGTCATGGTCACCCACAACCCGGAGCTGGCCGAGCGCTACGCCACCCGCATCGTAAAGCTGAAGGACGGCGTGATCCGCTCCGACACCATGCCCTACGAACCCGAGGACGAGGCTGCTGCCGTTGCCCCCGTGCACCGGAACATGGGGCACTCCTCCATGTCCCTGCTCACCTCCCTTTCCCTCAGCTTCAACAATCTGCTCACCAAAAAGGCACGCACCCTGCTCACCGCCTTTGCCGGTTCCATCGGTATCATCGGCATTGCGCTGATCCTTTCCCTTTCCAACGGTGTGAGCCGCTATATCAGCAACATGGAAAAATCCACGCTGGCCGCCTACCCGCTGCAGATCAGCAGCACCGGCGTAGATCTGGCCAGCATGATGGACCCGGACACCTACACCAGCGTCTCGTCCGGCTCCTCCTCCGCGCCGGAGGGCATGGTCACGGTGAGACAGCTGCTGTCTCAACTGAACATCGGCGCTGCCAGCAACGATCTGCGCTCTTTGAAGGCTTATCTGGACAGCGACGCCTGTTCCATCCGGGATAATGCCACGGTGGAATACACCTACAACGCTTCCCCGCTGATCTACCGGCAGGACGCAGACGGCACGGTGCATAAGCTGAACCCGGACACCACCTTTACCGACCTTGCCGGTCAGAACACCTCGGTATCCAGTCTGCTCACCTCGGTATCCAGTCCCCATGTGTTCGGCGAAATGGCCGAGACCCCTGCCCTATATGAGGATCAGTACGATGTAAAAGCCGGCCGCTGGCCGGAAAAGTACAACGAGCTGGTGCTGACCCTGAACGCGGACGGCAGCGTTTCGGACTATGCGCTGTACGCCATGGGTCTGCGGGATCAGGCCGAGCTGGACAAGATCTTACAGCAGTATGCGCAGAACCAGAAGATCGATCTGCCCACGGACTACGGCACCTATACCTATGACGATTTTCTGGGCATGACCTTCAAGCTTGTCAACAAGGCCGACTGCTATGTCTACGACACTGAGCACAATATCTGGCTGAGCAAGCTGAATGATGAAGCTTACATGCAGCAGCTGGTGGCCGACAGCGAGGATCTGACCATTGTCGGCATCGTGCAGCCCAAGGCAGACGCCACCTCCGCTATCCTGCACAGCGGTTTGGACTACCTGCACGACCTGACTTATTACGTCATTGATCAGGCGGCCAACAGCGAGATCGTGCGCCAGCAGCTGGCAGACCCGGACATCAACGTGCTGACCGGCGAGCCCTTCGATGCTGCCGGCAACAGCATGCTGGATATCGCCTCTCTGTTCTCGGTGGACACGGACGCCCTCAAGGACGCTTTCCAGTTCGACACCAGCGCCCTGCACTTTGATCTGGACGGCGCATTCGACCTGACCGACGATTCCTTCGATCTTGCCACCCTCATCGACCCTTCCAGCTTCAAGCTGGACCTCAGCGGGCTGCCGCTGCCGGACATGGAGATGGACATGAGCGAGCTGTTCGACGGCGTAGAGCTGAATATCTCTCAGGACGGCTTACAGACGCTGATGAAAAAGATCCTGAACGGCTACAAGCGCTATCTCATCAGCAACGGCCTGCTGAATCTGGATAAGATCGGTTTTTCCTCCTATATGCAGACCGAGGCCTTCCAGACGCTGCTTGCCGAATCCATGGGTGACCTGCTGGACACTTCCGGGCTGGAGGAGCAGTTTGCCGATACCCTCCAGCAAAATCTGCAGACCGTGATGGAGACCTACTCCGTCCAGCTGGGCGAGGCGCTGCAGACCCAGCTCACCGCCGCTTTGCAGGAGCAGATGGGTCCCGCCATCCAGAAGCTGGCCGGGCAGCTGGAGCAGAAGATCGCGCAGGCCATCCAGAGCAACATTGCGCAGCTGAGCACGCAGGTGGAAAGCGCACTCAAGATCGACCCCGCTGTGTTCCAGCAGGCTATTCAGATCAACATGACCGGCTCCGACCTGACCGAGATGATCAAAAGCACCCTGCTCTCCTCCGCTTCCAGCTACGAAAAGATTTTGGACGACCTCGGCTATGTGGACTACGCAAAGCCCGATGCCATCTATATCTACCCCAACAGCTTTGACACCAAGGCGCAGGTGGTGAACGAGCTGGATGCCTACAACGCCTCCATGCGGCAGCATGGCGAAGAGGATAAGGTGATTCACTATACCGATATGGTGGGCACCCTGATGAACTCTGTCACCGAAATCGTGGGCATGGTCAGCAATGTGCTGGTGGCCTTTGTGGCGATCTCGCTGGTGGTGTCCTCCATCATGATCGGCGTCATCACCTATATCAGCGTGCTGGAGCGCCGCAAGGAGATCGGCATTCTGCGCGCCATCGGTGCCTCCAAGCACAACGTCTCGCAGGTGTTCAACGCCGAGACCTTTATCATCGGCCTGTGTTCCGGCGTGATGGGCGTGGTGCTCTGCCTGCTGCTGCTCATCCCCGGCAATATGCTCATCCACCACATCGCGGGCGATGTGAACGTGGTAGCCTCGCTGCCGCCGCAGGCCGCGCTGATCCTGATCGTTCTGGCCACTCTGCTTACCATGCTGGGCGGCGTGATCCCCGCCCGCAGCGCCGCAAAGAGCAACCCTGTCAAAGCGCTGCGCTCTGAGTAAACTATTCCGCATTCAAATCCCTGCTGTGCTCTGTGTGCAGCAGGGATTTTGCATTCCGGCCCGGCTTGTGCTACAATAGAAAAAACTTCATTTCAAAGGAGCCTTTCCATGCCTGTCATTCATGAGATCACCGACCTTACCGCCCCGGAGCTGGACATCTACGCCCGGCTCACACAGGCGCAGCTGCGCAACCGGCTGGAGCCGGAAAAGGGCATCTTTATCGCTGAAAGCCCCAAGGTGATCGCCCGGGCGCTGGACGCCGGATACCAGCCCCTTTCCCTACTGATGGAGCGCAAGCAGATCACCGGCCCAGCACAGGAGATTTTGACCCGCTGCGGCGATGTGCCGGTATATACCGCTGACCGGGAGCTGCTGGCACAGCTTACCGGCTTTGCGCTGACCCGGGGCGTGCTGTGCGCCTTCCGCCGTCCTGCGCCCTGCACGGTGGAACAGGTTTGCGCCCATGCCCGCCGGGTGGCTGTGCTGGAAGGCATCGTAGATTCCACCAACGTGGGCGCCATCTTCCGCAGCGCTGCCGCGCTGAACATGGACGCAGTGCTCATTACCCCCTCCTGCTGCGACCCGCTGTGCCGCCGCGCGGTGCGGGTAAGCATGGGCACCGTGTTTCAGGTGCCGTGGGCGCAGATCGGCACCTGTCCTGCCGACTGGCCGGAAAACGGCAGTGCCCAGCTCCACGCGCTGGGCTTCAAGACCGCTGCCATGGCACTGAGCGACCGCTCGGTCAGCATCGATGACCCCGCCCTTGCCGCTGAGCCGAAACTTGCCATCGTGCTGGGCACCGAGGGCGATGGGCTGGCCAATAGTACCATCGCCGCCTGCGATTACACCGTAAAGATTCCTATGTCCCATGGGGTGGATTCCCTCAACGTAGCCGCAGCCAGCGCCGTGGCCTTCTGGCAGCTCGGCCGCTTGTAAGTCCCCTGCTCGCGCTCTCCGAAATTGCTTGACAAACGCCCCAAAACGCGGTACACTATCAGCGTCATCATCATGGGCCTATAGCTCAGCTGGGAGAGCGTTCGGTTCGCATCCGAGAGGTCAAGGGTTCGAATCCCTCTAGGTCCATAAAACGCCGTATCGTTTAACACGATACGGCGTTTCTTTTTGTCTTGGGCAGCTGTTTTTTCAATACAGCTGCCCATCGGGATGTGATACAAGCAAGTTGCTACCCGATAACCTCAAAAACAAATTATACTACGATTGTTTTCAAAAGTTCTGCATCACTACTCGCACCAGACAAGGAAGACCCAAACCTTTTCTCGAAAGAGAAGGGTTCGGATTTTTTGTTTTTGGCGGCGTGCCCCGCCGCACAACAAAAGCATCCGCAGCGCATGGCCGGGCTGCTTCAGCTCAGGCGCAGTGCGCTGCGGATGCTTATTTTTTATGCCGCGCCCCCTCTCCTGATGGGAAAGTCAGGGCATCGGCTGCGTTTTGATGTCATTTGCCGGAACACGCCCGCGTTCCTGGCTCCCCGGTCAGGGGAGCTGCCGGGCAAAGCGAGACTGAGAGGTTTTATCCTGCCAGCTTGCGGTAGGCGTTCAGCACCTGATAAGCCGGGATGCTGCTGCCCGGGGCAAATTTGCCGTTCAGGCGGCGCTTCATCAGGCCCTGCTCCACGCACCACTGGGCTGCCTTGGCGGTATCCGGGTCTGCCACGTCTGCAAAGGCCGGAGCGTCGGCAGGCTCGGGACGGCCTGCGGTGTTCCACAGCAGCAGCGCGGTCTGGGCGCGGTTCTCGGGTGCAGCCACGCCTTCCGGCAGCAGGGCTTGCAGCTTCTGGCCGGAAACATAGTTGTACACGCCGTAGCCCACAACGCCAGCCACCGCTGCGCCAGCCGCCGCCACGATGACGACCGCACCGCCGCCGTCACCGCCGCCGGTAGAGCCGCCGGGGGTGGTGCCGCCCGGGGTAGAGCCGCCCGGGGTAGAGCCACCGGGGGTGCCGCCCGGGGTCAGACTGCGGACATAGCCGCAGACGTTGCAGGTGGTATCCTTGTCGTTATCGTAGACATGGGCTTCGGTGTCCTGCACCGTATGGCAGATGGGACACTCCATCCAGTGACTGTGCTCGTCGTGGGTCATTTCCATCTTGTGGTCATGCTCAAATCCGCCCGGAGTCAGCGGCACCACATAACTCCTTGTTGCGTAATATTCCGTATCATCGTTCATGATCGTGAAGAACTTTGTTTCCTGTCCGTTCACTGTACAGACGGTTTCCTTGCTAAACTTATATCCGGGTTTTGCGTACAGACCCACCTGAAGGGTGTACTCTTTGCCCGGCCTGAAGGAGCCGGTGATCGGCTTGCCGCCTACGCCGTCGCCCTCGACCCAGTAGATCTTGGCGTCACAGACGTCTGCTCCGTTGTCCAGAATAACAACGGTCTCGTCCGGCATTTCGTTCTTTTTGGGGGTGATTACACGGAGATTCACCTGCTTGATTCTGGTAATGGTCAGCACCTGCAGACTGAATACGCTGGTCAGTCCATTGCCGCAATCGTAGGTGTAAGTTACCTGCGTTGCACCTGGCTTCACCTTCAGGGTGTTGCCCTCCACAGTGCCGCCAGCCCATTCACTGGTCTTATTTACGTCAAATCCAGCAGGGAGGGTACTCAAGTCAAACGTACGTTCGGTCTCATCAATGGTAATGGGGTACTTGTTTCCAGTGCACTTGAGGTTTTCTTGCGTTAGCTTGGTGTTGTAGCTTAGGTTCAAAGATGTCAGCTGGTTATTGGAGCAATACAGCTTCTTCAAGTTGCGAAAACACGTAATGCCCCACAGGCTGGTAATATTTTTGTTGCGAACATCGATCGTAGTGACAGCTCTCCATTCGCCTGGCTCCAGAATTCCATTCGGTTCTCCATCCTCCGATCCTCCTTTGTCAAACGTCGTTCTGATATATTCCAGGAACGTTTTGTCCGGAAAGTTTTCGCTGTGCAGGGGAACCCAGAAATCGACGTCATCGTCCGCAAAGGCGCTGAAGGGCAAAAAGGTGAATACCATGGCCAGCGTCAAAAGGGCACTGACAAGGCGCGTTCGTTTTGAGAATCGTTGTTTCATGGGGTGCTCCTTTCGTTTTTCGTGTTGTTATTGCTGTGCGGTAAAGGGGTTCAGCCGGTCTGCGCGGTAGAGGGCAGAATGGTCATTCTGCCGTCCACGGCGGCATCCAGCATCTCGTGCTCCCGGAAATACTCCATCAGGATATCCTGACAGGAGGTTGCCACGCTGCGGGGCTTCTGGATCTTGCAGAGGGTGTCGTAGGAGATGTTGAAAAAGCTTTCGATGTTTTTAAAGTGGTAGTTCTGCAAGCCCATGGTGAACAGGGCGTCATCGCCGATCTCCTTGCCCACCTCCCTGCCGCAGTAGGTAAAGTAATCAAAATCGCCCTTGCGGCGGTCGTAGCGCAGGCGCAGGGTGGAGGGCAGCTGGTAGAACTCCGTATGGCCGGTGTAGGCTTCCTCCCGCAGCATGTAATGGAGCATCTGGCGCAGCTGCTGGCCGGTCACCTTGAACATGAATACGCCGTCATCGTAGGGGAAGCCCTCGATAAGGTCGCCGTAGGTAACGATGGGGCCCAGCTTTTCGGCCCGGATGCTGCCGGAGCCGATGAGCATCACATCCACCCCAAGGCTGCGGGTAAAGATATCGGCAAACAGGTTGCCAAGCTCGGTCTCCTGCGTGCGCTGGGGGTGGGTAAGCTCCCGGCGGAAGCGCCCTACGATGTGGCTGTACTTTTCGTCCACCTGACTGGTGAAGCGGTGCAGCACCTGCTCCATGGCGGGGTTGCGGGGGCAGGTCTCGGCGCAGATGGGCACGGTGCGCCATGTGTAGGAATCGATGCAGTTGTTGTCCGTGTCCACGATGATGTCAAAGCGCCCGATCTGGTCGGTGCCGGTGCCCGCCTGCGCAATGACCACGCCGTTTTCCTCCACCGCGTGCTCCGGCAGGGTGTGGC
>OHTE01000124.1_pt1 | contig 22123 bp, 16 predicted proteins | sample 1578881 | NCBI WGS metagenome assembly OHTE01 (sample SAMEA3879523, study PRJEB24766) | human gut metagenome | biome: human-associated habitat; feature: feces | place: USA | collected 1985/1987
ATAGGTTTTACAGATTTCGACGGCATGCATGATAACTTCTTGCAGTTTCTCACTCATCTTTTCAAAGTTCATAGTATCACGCTCCTTTAGCACTCTAACACTTTGATTGCTAATTGTATTATAGCACAAGTTTTAGCACTGTCAACACTTGAGTGCTAATTTATTTGAAATAATATTTATTTAAAGCAGAGCTATTCTATTTTCAAGAATCATTTGTCAATATTTTAATAACTTGTATGTTTCATATTTTAGAATCATAAAAAAAGCTATACTGCATATTACACAATATAGCCTTTTACATGTATCTGGAATTTTTATACGATATTCATCTTTCTATATACCACTTCTTTTACGAATACCTCCATTATGAAGGACTAGCATTTCACAAAATAGCAATAGTTTGACTACAACGTATTATTCTTGTTCAAGAGCAAGCGTTCTCGTTGTGATATCGCATACTTCAGCAGGTCCGTAGTACTGAATAGCTCCTGGATAAACGAAGCAAGTTTCACTTGCCCATTCTTCTCTGTGTGCTTCAAAGAATTTGAATGGTTTTCCATCAAGTTCAACTAACGCCTTTCTGATAACTGGTTTGTCTTCACCATGACGTCTTTCTACGTTCATCATCTTCGTGATTGGCATACCACCGGCAACCCATTCGCTAGCTGGCTTAGAAAGATTAGAAATCTTTGATAAGTAGCCTGTATAACCATACTGGATCAGCATAAATGCGTTATATCCTAATGAGTAGCAGTAGTCAGAATCGAAATTAGATGGGAATGCACATCTTCCTTCATATCCAAAGAAATGGTGAAGAGGATTAAATTTACCGTTGTATGTACCAGCTTTTCTTCTCTCTTCTAATTTATCTTTTACTAAAGCAGAGAATAATTTTTCAGATTCAATCAAAGAAACCTGCACATTTCCATGTGGATCTCTTTCTAAGAATAACTGCTGCTGAATACCTTCTGGAAGGATCGCAAATACATCCATAGATGCTTTTGTTAAACCATTTTCGATGAAGGCATATTTTTCTTTCCAAGTTGCTAAAGCATTGAATGCTTCTGCTTTGCTACCTGCTAATAATTCATTGATTTCCTGGATCAATGCAGAGAATTCAGGAACGAATTCAACAACACCTTCTGGGATGATGGCAACACCAAAGTTCATGCCTTTAGCTGCACGTTTTTCAACAGAATCAGCGATATAATCAGCAATCTGTGATAATGACATCTTTTTCTCAGCTACTTCTTCAGAAATCAAGCAGATGTTTGGCTGTGTTTCAAGAGCACATTCCAAAGCTACATGAGATGCAGAACGTCCCATAACTTTGATGAAATGCCAGTATTTCTTTGCAGAGTTTGCATCTCTTTCAATGTTACCAATTAATTCACTGTATGTTTTTGTTGCTGTATCAAAACCGAAAGAACATTCAATATCTTCATTTTTAAGGTCACCATCAATAGTTTTAGGACAACCGATAACTTGAACACCTGTATTATTAGCTGCAAAATATTCTGCTAATACAGCTGCATTTGTATTAGAATCATCTCCACCGATAATAACGATAGCAGTGATTCCATGTTTTTTACAAACTTCCGCAGCGATAGCAAACTGTTCGTTTGTTTCCAGTTTTGTTCTGCCAGATCCGATAATATCAAATCCACCAGTATTTCTGTATGCATTGATATATGCATCATCGAATGTTAAATAGTCATCTTCGATCAATCCACTAGGACCGTTTTTGAAACCTAACAATACATTTTCTTTATTGGTTGCTTTTAATGCATCGTATAAACCACAGATAACGTTATGTCCACCTGGAGCCTGTCCTCCAGAGAGGATAACACCGACAACCTGTTTTTTTGCTTCAGATGTATTTGCTCCTTTTTGGAAAGTGATTTCCTTTTTACCATAAGTATTTGGGAAAAGTTCTTTGATCTTTTCTTGATCGGCTACACTTTGCGTTTCCTCGCCTTCTACAACACAAATATCTGCAATACCGTTTCTTAGCATTCCTGGAAGTTTAGGTGAATACTCATATCTAGCTTTTTGTAGTGATGAAATTTCCATAATCATTCTCCTTTTCATTTATCTAATTACATCCTAAATTATAAGGCATTCACCTTAAAATGTAAACTACTAAAAGGTCATAAGTATGATTTTAAAGAGTCCAAGACAGATGTCCATGATAATCACTCATACTTCATTTAAAGAGATAGCTTTGAAACAAAAAAGCTTGTATGATACCTTGCTTATTCACAATCTTTGCAATCTTTAGATCGATTGCTTATTCATCCTTGTTTTGCAATATTCTTTTATACCATCGTGTATCCAAAGACCTTTATTACAGAATATACCTTCACCTTTATCTTTTAGATATTCTATTGCTTCTTGATATTGGGCATTGTAAGTCATTGATAGAGATACCCTTAGTTCTTCATGATATGGTTGATCACTTATATGAGCATAAAAATCATCTATTGTGACCTCATTTATAATCTGATTAAATTTTTCTAAATACAGATCCACATAGCTTTCCATTTCTTCGCTTGTCCACTCTTTTAGATAATCATAGTCTAAATATACTTCAACACCACTAACCGTGAATGCGCCGACAGCCCTTAAACTCAGTGGCTCTGTTTTATTGTTATCCATATGTAGACAATCCCATAATAAATCATCTATCCATAAGGGCTTGATTTTTACTCGTATACTGCAACAACATCTATCGTCAACTGTTTCTCTAACATCAATCATGCATTCTATAAACAAATCATTTTTACTATACCAAATCATATAGTCTTTCTTCTTCATTTTGTATGCCTTGACTTTTTCCTTTAACATCCTTGGCAATGCTTTTTTTAATTCTCTTAGTTTTCTTTGTTGCTCTCGTTTCATATTCATTCTCCCAACATATCGTAATAGACTCATCTATGGTTATTCTTACCATATACGTTTCCTCATAGTTTCTTTTTCATATTATAAAAGTAGGAGAAAAATATCCTACTGATAAGCAAATTGACCAAAGTATAAAATGTGTTTACGATGTATGAAATAGAAATAACATTAATTTTCATAATCAACGCTAGTTTATTATGAAAAGGTAATATAATTTTTACACTCCCTAGTAATCCACTTAATATGTTTTCCCATCCCCAGCAGTTGTTGCAGATTTTGCAACAACCGAATTTCTGACTAATTCTCTATCTTCTAAGATATTTTTTATATGCTTGGATATGGTAGACTTATCTCTTTGAAACAAATCAGCCATCTGTTCCAGTAACAGCCACACCGTTTCGTTCCGCATGCTTACATCTATCTATCTTCGGCAGACCATCAATAGTCTAGTGGATTATTATTTCTCCACGGTCATCCATACTGTAGTTCTCCTGTTTTTCGGTCTCATTCATCGGCAACTTCCTCATCCTCCTTGTCCGGTAATACCAAGCAGCTCCTTGAGAGCATCAAAGTTATATGGGTATGCATTGCTGCCTCCAGTCTTAAATGGTTTATGCCCATCGGAAAACTCAATCATGAGTTCCCACTGCGTCCCATCAAGAACATTGAAATTCACGTAGTATGCCCGCCATTCTCCGATATGAAGACCTCGTATTCCATCAAGGAACCCTTCTTTGTCACACATATATTTCAGAACGGCAGGAAGATTTGATGGTTTCAAATTAATGGAATTGTCAATGTTAAAATGGAGATGTTCCTCATCCAAGGTAATGATACGTACTTCATAGCCTCCAAAGAAATCACCAATGCGAAAAATGACTTTGCTAATAGCCGGAATGCTAACATCGAAAAGTTCTGCTGTTTGCTCAATTTTTGATGGTTTATAATTACCGCCAACATCAGCCAAAGCCTGCTTTGCTCTATCAAGGTACAGGCGACAATACCAAAGTCTAGTGCTTTCGCTTGGCTCAATGATTACCTTGCTGCCGTAGTCCGGGCTTTCCATTGTATCTTTTAGGCAGGCCATTTCCTGCTTCAGCCTACAAATAGCAGTCAAAATTTGCTCTTCATTTTTACCTTTGAGGTATTCCTCATAGTAGCCTTCCGGACTGATCATCATAATTCTCCACCTCAATTCATTAAATTTAGGTTTTCATTTTTTCTGCCAAATCCACTTCGAATACATGTATCTCATCTAAACACAAATCAAGACTTTTAAAGATTATATCTTGGGATATATCTTCCGGTATGCTTATATTAGATGTTTTAAACGGTATTCTCCATAACCATTCTTCTTTCCCCATCTTTATCGGATTGAATGCATTTATCTTGTCGCAGATAGTTCTGAACTCATCCGTGATATTCTTAGAACTAATTGCAAACCGGATATAAGCCTCTTTCCCATTACGATTTATGATTTCATAAAAATAATGATTGTTGGTGTTCCATCCACTTGGTGCATCTAGTAAATCGGGAAGAATTGCAGTCATTCCCGGTGTAGTGAAACGTGTATAAGTACGATTACATTTTGCTATATTTAAATCAACATCAGAACGTGCCATAGCCCATTCACGAAAGGCTCTAGCAATATTCTGAAGGCGCATGCTGTTGACATCTTGAAGGTATGGCAACATAGCTTCACAAATCTTATCGCTCCATTCTGCATGGAACTTTGCCATCCGTGGCCAATCAGCCTCGTTGGTGATGCTTACACCGTTCAAGGCATAGCTTATCGAAGATGCTTTGTAGGTATCAGCTCTGTCCCACTCAAGCGAAACACCTAGTTCTTCCTCGATATCATCCTTATGGCTATAGAGTAAGTCAAACGCATCTTTATTCTTCTTAGTGTCAGTACTGCCTAAATAAAAATCAATTCGTGCTTTGTCATAATTTGCCACACAACTAACATTAAAACCGTTAATGCCAAAGAATCCCGACTCTGTATTAGATGTTGTTGGCGTGCAATTACTGTAGGTTCCTCGATGAGCATGTTGTGCTTGAATTATTGGAAGCGCATATTCCCAATAACGTCTTCTGATTTCATATCTGCTGATTTCGGAAGTTTTTTTTGATTCAGAATCCTTCAGGTAGAATACTAAGTCCATAGGGTCTGCCTCGTACAGTGCAAATATTCTCCGAAGGATAGAAATCTTCATTGTTGTACTTGTATTCTTTTCTACATACACATTATCGTCTATTTTCAAAGCACTTCTCAGGTCTGATTCATCTTTACTTACATAGGCAGCAAGCTCCGGATTATTCTTAGAATTGAAAGCCAAGCTGATAAGAACAGACTTGTCTTTTTGATACAGGAATTTTACAACATTCTCAAACATGTCAGTCCAGCTGGTAACTGGCTGTTCTATATTTAAATAACTGTATCTGGCAATGCCACGCCCAGTGAGGTCATAATTTTCATCATCTAGCGTACAAGAATCAAATTCTTTCTCCGTTGGAACAAAAGTAGTTTCTGGGCATGCCCAAATTTCCATAGCACGCTTAACCATTTCCTCATTCCGCTCTTTTAACTCTGAAAGTCCCCATGTTGATTTTGTTGCAATCTTCTGATTCATCTTCAGACCGCTGACTTTGTATCCACCTTCTTTTGCATCACGTTTTTCCACAAAAGTATTGTTACTAAGATTCGGATTATACCCCGTCAATGTCAAGTTAGCCAACCTGTGAAGCCATGTTTCATGTATTTCTGCTGCATTTGTTCCCAAAGATTCTGTCCATGCTGGAGTGAGATGTTGCGGCATAATATGTTCGATCGTATAGACATTATTATCCAAGTGCATATACACGTCCTTGGTCTCGATGGTACCATAGTTTTCATATCGCTCAAATAAATATGCCTTGTATTTACCACGCATCTGATATACCTGCTTTTCTGCAAGCGCAGATGCAAATTCTTCATCATTTGGGAAACGCCCGCTTTCCCTCTTGGATAATAACGCATAAATAAACTTGGACACATAATTGTCCACTGTATTATCATATCGAATAATCTCTTTATTCAAATTCAGGAATATCTTATTCAGTGCATTTGTAGGAACTTCGCAGATATTTCTCCTGAACAGATAATTTTCTGTTATCAAGAAAATCTTTAAAACATCATCGGTGGTAAGTTTGCCATCTTGATGTAATCGGAGCACTTCTATAAGGAACGGCCTTGTAACAACAATCTCCAATCGCATCAAACGATAAAGGCAATCATCTAACCGCTGTTCATTCAGACCACTTTTACAAGTCAAAAGTTTTTCAAAGAATCTGGCATAACGCAGAAGATCGGTCAGTAAGACATCCACTGGTAATGCTGCAGTTTCAGAATAGGTTTTAAACGACTGGTATACATTGCTCATAGTAGGCGTAACTTGCTGTTTAATGCTAAGATAATCTCTAACGAATCCACTCACGTCATTGGCCGTGCATTTTTCTATTTTTGCCCAATAGGTATCATAATATTTTGTTTGATTTTGTGCAGGAAGGCCCATCAGTACATAGTTTCTAATTTTATCACCTTCGGTTAGAGCCAAACCAGTGGAGTTAAGGCTTTCAAAAATCAATTGTGCATTATCACCTTGGTCAAGGGTAATGCTGATAATTTCAAGTTTCCCTATCGCCGCATACAAATCCGCTACTGGAATTTCTTCTTTCGCTACCATTTCATAGAAGAACTGATAATTGATGGTCAAGTTTGAGCTACAATCATAATCTTCTTCATCACCGAACAGCTTTACAAGCGCATCTCTGTCGCTTTTCACTGGACGCAGCTTTATTCTATCATCTTCACTAGCCCAAGGAGATACCAGAAACCGTTGGCTTATCTGCTCATCTAACTTACCATTCTTTGTCATCACCCTACCCTGTGCTATAAGATTTCGAATCGCCAAAAGCAATAGACTAATAGTGGTAAGGCGCTGCTGCCCATCAATAATGTGATACTCAATTTTACTGCCGTTAGGAACAACAGCAGAAACAATACTACCAAAAAAGTGACTGCTTCTCCCATCAAAAACTATCTTTTTCAAGTCCTCATATAGCTGACGGCAATTGTCATATTTCCAATCATATTTTCTCTGATAAACAGGAATTACAAAACGTTTATCTGCGCCTTCCATAAAACCTGTCATTTTAGCTTCCGATCCTTTCATTCAGTGTCCTCCATTCCGCTATGCTTACTTTCTTATTCATCCTTGTCTTTAATCACCTAACTATCGATATCTTCTAAATGGTAGGTCCCTATCAGATATTCCCGGATCCAGTCAGATACTCAAATGATGCTATTGCAAAAAGGATATCTGCATGAGTAATCTCTACCATTGCATTATTGGCTGCTTTATAAACTTTATTTTGAGCCACTGTTAGTATTTGTCTTATTCATTGATAAAATATTACAGCCATAATCATAGTTGTCCTGAATAATATTTCTAAAATTCAATACAACTAAACTCAATATCATTTATCCTATTTCTATTTGAAAACATTCCATATTTTCTCTCCCCTCTTCAGCCACTTAAATTATTTCAAAGTGCTTCAAAGCATCTTTGATTACTTTTACTTTATTTGCTGTTGGATATTTGCTCAGATTTTTGAAGCTGTACTTCGATTCTATGTACTCTTTTATCATTTAAAAGTTAACTCGCTCTTTCGGCTTGTAGGCTTCTGCCTTTTCGGGGATTTCTCTTATCGGTACTTTATCCTCGCCCTTCACTAAACTCAACTTTTACGTTGATATGTCCATCTGGTTTTTTGTGGGAAAGCAGTACCACCGTCTCCACATGAAACGTATTCGGAAACATATCCACACCATACAGTACATCCCCCACATAACCATATTTCTGAAACAGCTGCAAATCGCGTAACTGCGTTTGTGGATTACAAGAAATATACAGCACCTTTTTAGGACGAATGGTCGCAACACTGCGAATAAACGCTTCACTACTGCCTGAGCGTGGTGGATCTAAGATCACAACATCCAAACGTTCTTTTATCGTAGCCATTTTCTGCATGAACTTACCGGCATCATCGCAAACAAAGCGAATATTGCGTATCTGATTCAACTTCGCATTACTCTTAGCATCCTCCACTGCATCCTTATTCAGCTCCACACCAATGACCTGCTTAGCAAACTGTGCTGCATACATGCCAATCGTTCCAATCCCACAATAGGCATCTAAAACCGTTTCTTTGCCTGTCAGCTGTAACAGCTCCATACCTTTTTTATACAACACTTCACATTGCTCATGATTGATCTGATAGAAAGATTTTGCCGATATGCGAAACCGTAAGCCGCATAAGGTATCTTCAATATAACCCGGACCATATAAAATACGCTCCTGCTCACCTAAGACAATGCTCGTCTTACGTGTATTCACATTTTGTACGATGGTCGTTATCTGCGGATGCTTTTTCAATAGTTCCTGCACAAATGCCTTACGTGCCGGGAATATCTGCTGATTAATGACCAGTACCACCATGATCTGCTTACTAACCATACCATAACGTATGACAACATGACGAAGTAACCCTCTGCGCTTATCCTCATCATAAGGTTCAATGCGCAGTTTTATCATCAATGCCGTAATCGTATGTAAGATAGCATCACAGATTTCCGGATGCAGCAAGCATTGTTCATAAGGGAAAACTCTTCATAAAAGCCTGCCTGCAGTTTCCCTTGTTTATCCTTTTGAAAACCGATGATCATCTTATTGCGATAATGATATGGGTGTTTCATTGTGGCAATTTCCTCAGCCTTGATGTGCAGCTGTTTGTTTTTGGCACACAACTTCTGTAAGTAGGATAGCTTTTGGTGCTTTTGTCCCTGCGCACTCATATGCATCAAATGACAGCTTCCACAACGTTCATAAATTCCACAAACTGGTTTTATGCGTTCCTTATCTTTCTGAAGAATTTCGATAACATTTGCACTATAGCCTTCTTTTAAACGCTTTTGTATTTTCACCTTAACTTTTTCTTTCGCCAACACATGACGTACAAACACCTTATCCTTGCCAACCATCAAAATACCATTGCTGGATTCATCTAAATAAGCAATCGTTCCGGTTAGGATCTGTCCATTTCTTAACATACCTTCACTCCTTCCAGCAATTCTTCTAGTTCCTGTAAAGCTGTTTGTATATCACAAACAACGATTCCCTGCATACCTAAGGAACAAGCTTTTTCAATATTTTGTACTCCATCATCTAGAAATACACAAGTTGCAGGTTCTAAATGATAGCGTCGCAGCAGCTCTTCATATATCGCCGCATCGGGTTTGATAGTATGCAGTTCATAAGATAATACCGCCCCATCTGCATAGGCAAAGAAATCCTGCGTCTTTTTCAAATAATCTGCGCTATCCTGACTAATATTTGATAACAAATAGATGCCATAGCCCTGCTGTTTTAACTCCTTCATACAAGCTAAGGTTTCAGGAATTGGTTCCATCAGCTTTAGCCAATGTGTCAGCATGTGATCCATTTCTTCTTGATACTGTGGATACGCCTGATGATAGATTTCATACAGATCCTTTCGCAACAGAATACCTGCATCATATTGTGACCAAGCCTCATGTGAAAACATCAGCTCACATAAGGTACGCGTTTTGGTTTCTTCTTTAAAATACTTTAGAAAATAAGTATATGGGTCAAATGTCACTAAAACATTCCCGATATCGAAAATAATATTTTGTATCATCGCTAAAGCCTCCATCATGCTCTCATTATACTATAGTCGACAAGGTGAAGAAAGCAAAATTGTCTATCCCTGACACATCTTTTCACAGACGCAAAAAAGACCAGCAGTGTGTTTAACCACACAACTAGTCTTCTTCTAAGTGATACTTTCTAAATCATCCACTCTTATCGACGATCTTAGTTTGCCGCTTTAACCATAAATTCACAGATTTTTCTTGAGAATTCTGCTGGATCATCAATTGGGAATCCTTCAATCAACAATGCTTGATCATACAGTAACTGCGCATAATCCTTCACCGCATCCTTATCTTGTGCATACACATTTTGTAAGGCGGTAAAGATTGGATGGCTAGGATTGATTTCCAGAATTCTTGTGGCTTTCATGCCGTATGGATTGCCATCTGGCATTGCGCTTAACACCTTTTCCATCTCAAAGGACATACCTTCATCGGCACTTAAGCATACCGGATCATCTACTAAACGTGTACTCAGTTTGACTTCTTTGACTTTTTCACCTAAAGCCTCTTTTAAGCCATCAAGCATATCCTTACTTTCTTCAGCCTTCTTTTCCAGTTCCTTCTTTTCTTCTTCACTATCTAAGTCTAAATCTCCCTGTGAGATATTCTTAAAGTTCTTTTCCTTATAGTTCATCAAAGACTGTAAGACAAATTCATCTACATTATCTGTCAGATACAAAATTTCATAGCCTTTCTCTTTGACCTTTTTAACGATTGGCAGCTGGTCGATCTTTTCTACCTTATCACCGCTGACAAAGTAAATATCCTTCTGACCTTCATCCATGTGATTGATATACTCATCCAGCGTAATCAATTTCTTTTCCTTGCTAGAATAGAATAATAATAAATCCTGCAGCAATTCTTTATGTGCGCCAAAATCATTGTATACACCAAACTTGATCTGTACGCCAAAGTTCTGCCAGAATTTCTCATATTCTTCACGTTCGTTCTTCAGCATCAGCAACAGTTCTGATTTGATTTTCTTTTCAATACGATTCGCAATAACTTTTAATTGACGATCATGCTGCAACATCTCACGAGAAATGTTCAAAGACAGATCCTGAGAATCTACCAAACCTTTCACAAAACGGAAATGCTCTGGCAATAGTTCTTCTGCATTATCCATGATAAAGACGCCACGGCTATACAGCTGTAAGCCTTTCTTATAATCCTGTGAGTAGTAATTCATTGGTGTCTTACCTGGAATGAACAATAAGCTGGTAAAGGATACCGCACCCTCTACACTAAAATGGATGACTTTTTGTGGATCGGTATAGTCATTAAACTTACTCTTATAGAAGTCATTGTATTCCTCTTCCGTGATCTTTGCTTTTTCACGTTTCCACAATGGAATCATAGAGTTCAATGTTTTTTCTTCCATCACAGTTTCATATTTTGGTTCTTTTTCTTCTTCGCCTTCTTTTGTTTCCTCTTCCACACGACGCTGTTCTTCCACCATCATCTGGATAGGATAACGGATATAATCAGAATATTTTTTGATCAGACGTTCAATTTCATACTGCTGCATGTATTCATCATAGTTTTCATCATCACTGTTCTCTTTCAGATATAAAGTGATTTCAGTACCACAGCTATCCTTTTCACATGGTTCGATCGTATAGCCATCAACTGCATTTGAGCTCCAAATATAAGCTTCTTCACTGCCATATTTCTTAGAGATGACATCAACTTTTTGGGCAACCATGAAAGCGGAGTAGAAGCCAACACCGAACTGTCCGATGATATCTACATCATCCTGTTTTTCCTCTTCTTCTAATTCCTGCTTGAAGGCCAAAGAGCCACTCTTCGCAATTGTTCCTAAGTTTTCTTCCAGCTCTTCTTTATCCATACCTAAACCATTATCGCGAATGGTTAAGGTACGAGCTTCCTTATTTACTTCCAGATAAATGTGGAACTTATCGCGTTCGACATCGCTCAGATTTTCACTTAAAGATTTATAGTATAATTTATCGATTGCGTCACTCGCATTGGAAATTAATTCACGTAAGAAAATTTCCTTATGCGTGTAGATAGAATTGATCATTAAATCTAACAGACGTTTTGACTCTGCCTTAAACTGTTTCTTTCTAGCCATTGCAAATTACCTCCCATTTAGCACTCTTTTACTAAGTCTGCTAATAGTATAAATCTTTTCTTTAGCACTGTCAACACCCTAGTGCTAAAAAATCTTGCTTCTCTACATGCAGGTGACAAGGAATCGTATATGGGGTTGTCCTTTTTGTTTTGTTCGATCTAAGTAACCAAGAAATGTTTGCTTGTTTGCTGTTTCTCGTCTATAATATAAGAAACAATTTACAAAGGGGTTGTAAGAAAATGAAAGAAATGAAAGATGTGCGCAGAATTGTTGTGAAGGTAGGCTCTTCTACCTTGACCCATCCACAAGGAGGACTTCACTTTCAGAAGATTGATCAGCTTGCCATGGCATTGAGTGATATCAAAAACAGTGGCAAAGATGTCATCTTAGTGAGTAGTGGTGCTGTGAGTGCCGGTGTTGCGAAACTGCAAATGCGTCATCGCCCCACTTTGATGAAAGAAAAGCAAGCAGCAGCTTCCGTAGGACAGAGTGAATTGATGTTTATCTATGATAAATTCTTTTCCCAATACGGTCAAACCATTGCACAGCTGCTGTTAACCAAAACCATAACCCACAATGAAACCCTACGGATGAATGCCGTTAATACGTTAGAAACGCTGTTATCCTATGGTGTCATTCCGATCGTCAATGAAAATGACAGTGTCGCAACGGATGAAATTGCTTATGGCGATAATGATACGCTAAGTGCCGTGACTGCTTATCTTACAAATGCCGATTTACTTATTTTGCTATCGGATATTGATGGTCTGTATGACGATAATCCTACCCTTCATCCAAATGCCAAGCTGATTCCTGTCGTCAATCACATCAGCGAAGAGATTCAGGCAATGGCAAAGGGCGCCGGCAGTAAGCATGGGACCGGTGGTATGGTGACAAAACTATATGCTGCACAATATGCCGGTGAACATGGTATTCCGATGATTATTGCTAATGGCAATCAACCATCAATTTTATATCATATCCTAAAGAATACGTATCGTGGTACGTTATTCGATTTAAAAAAGGAGGAGAATTTATGACGTTAGAACAATTGGCACAGAAAACAAAAGCTGCTTCCACCGCAATCATGAATGCAGATACACAACGCAAAAATCAGCTCTTAGCAACCATCGCAAAAGGTTTAGAAGAACATATGGCAGCCATTTTAGAGGCGAATCAAAAGGATGTTGAAACAGGCAAAGCCAATGGCATGTCAGCTGGCTTGTTAGATCGTATGATGTTGAATGAAGAACGCATGAAACAAATGATTGAAGGTATTCAGCAGGTTATCTCTTTACCTGATCCAATTGGCGAAATGCGTGGTATGCATACAAGTGAAAATGGTTTACAGATTGGTAAGATGCGTGTCGCTTTGGGAGTTGTCGGGATGATTTATGAAGCTCGTCCAAATGTTACCGTAGATGCAGCCATCCTTTGTTTAAAAGCAGGCAACGCCGTTATGTTAAGAGGTTCTAAGGATATATTGGAATCGAATAAAAAACTTGTTGCCATCATGCAGGAAGCGCTTATGAGATGTGGCTTTGATAAATATACCATTGCCTTATTAGAAGATTCCTCACATGCATGTGCAACGGCATTCATGCAATTAAATGGCTATTTAGATGTTTTAATTCCCCGTGGTGGTGCCGGACTTATTCATAATACGGTGCAGCATGCAACTGTTCCGGTATTAGAAACCGGTACCGGCAACTGTCATGTTTATATCGACGCGGATGCTGATCTGCAAAAAGCGATGGATATTGTTATTAATGCGAAGACTTCTCGCACATCGGTATGCAATGCTTGTGAAAGTATTTTGATCCATCGTGGCATTCGTGACAGCTTCATTCGCTCCTTATTGCAAGTATTATCAGAACATGGTGTTAAGATTCATGGCGATATGACCATTTGTGAGTTGCATCAAGACTGTATTCCGGCAACCCAAGAGGACTATCGCAAGGAATATCTGGACATGGAGGTTTCCGTAAAAATGGTGAACAGCTTAGCTGAAGCCATTGCCCATATCAACACTTGCAGCACACATCATAGTGAAACGATCGTATCTGAGAATTATACGAATGTGAAAAAGTTTTTAAAAGAAATTGACAGTGCCTGCGTGTACGCCAATGCCTCAACAAGATTTTCCGATGGCTTTGAATTTGGCTTAGGTGCCGAAATCGGTATCAGTACCCAAAAGCTGCATGCCCGTGGACCGATGGGATTAGAAGCTTTAACGAGTGAGAAATATATCATTCTCGGTGATGGACAAGTTCGCTAATGAACGTAACAAGAAATATGCAATTTTCGACACTTTTCACGCAATATCATCCAAATAGTTTCACAAAGTTTCAAAATACTTCTATAAGGAATAAATTTCTTTTTCTATCCATTCTACACATAATACGAAAGATTTAAAAAAGTTATAAAAAGCTCTAATGCAAACAAAGAACTCTTTCAGTAAATGAAGAGAATTGGCCTTTTGAAATATAAGCAAAAAGATACCATAAAAAGGAAGGACTACAGCCTATGCCTATGCATACTGACATGTCGAAACGTAGTCCTTCCTTTTTAAATTTTTTATGTGCCAACAGTTCTGTTAAGTATAAATTCTTCTACATGGATAAGGCGATACTCAGCACGTAAGATACTAAGATCAACACACTACATAACAATACTGCTCCACGATGTTTTTTTCCATAAATAACACCTAATGTTGCCAACATGGAAAATGCCCCAAAACCTAACAGGTTCAAGACTTGTGGCTCATTCACATAAATACCACCCTTGACATAAAGCACATCCGCAAAGCATAAAATGATAAAATTAAACAAATTGCTTCCTACAATATTGCCAAAAGAAGCGTTAAAGTTCCCGATACGTACCAAATTTATGGAAGCACTCAATTCAGGTAATGAGGTTGCCACTCCTAGGAAGATAGCACCAGCCACCGTAGCTCCCAACTGCAATTCATTCGCAATCTTATCTGTTACTTGAGTTAATAAGATACTTACAACGACCAAAGCAACACTGAAGATGATAAAACGCAAAGCAATTTGTTTTACTGTTAATGAAATATACACATCCTCAGCATTGTCTCCACTTTCATCATGTTTCATGAATTTCACATTCACAAGATAAACAATCAGAATGAGAACCGACATCAAATTTACCTTTAAAAAGCCAACTCCAAGTTCATAAGGATAGAAAATGGCAATAAAGACACAAGCATACATGACAATACCATACCATAACGTTTTGGAATGGGAATTTGACAGGGTTGCTTGCTGATAGCGTTTGCTGGTAAACAGCATCAATCCGCCAATCACACAAAGGTTAAAGATATTAGAGCCAAGCACATTCCCCTGCACCAGATCAGGCTGATCTAATGCCAACACAGCGGTTAATGAGGTGAATAGTTCAGGCAGTGAGGTGACTGCAGCCAGCATGACTCCCCCGATAAAAGCGCCGGATAAATTGGTCTTTTTATCCAGGCAATCCACATAATAGGATAGTCGGACAGACAAATAAACAACCAGGATCGCTAATACCAGATATTCAATATATATCATACATTCGTTTCCTTTCTTATTTTCAGCTTTTTTATGATACCTTCCCTTACGAAAGAAGTCAATAGCCTTTCTGGGAAAACACCATTCGTTCCCAACTTGTAATCATTCTTGTAAAAAAACAGAAACACTTTAGGTTTCTATTTCATGATTTATCCTTTTTTAAGTTGTAGGAACACGTTTACGAAAAATCACCCACAAAGTTATTTCACCATTTTTTCAAAAGCATCCTTGGCAGCCATTTGCTCAGCCCGCTTTTTGGAAAAACCCTTTCCTCTTCCTAACGTGATATCATCCAACATCACAGCTACTTCAAATTCCGGCTTATTGCTAGGCCCTGATACATGAATGGTTTCATAGTGGACCGTCTTGCGTGAATCGGATTGGATATATTCCTGTAATTTTGTTTTATAGTCAATGACCTTCTCACTTTTTGGTTGTGTGATGGCTGGAGTAAGTACCTCTTCTAAAATAACATTAATGCTGTCCATCCCTGAATCTAAATAGATAGCACCTAATACCGCTTCAAACATATCCGCCAGTATGGAATCACGTTCTCTACCACCAGTCTTTTCTTCTCCTACCCCAAGCAAGAGATAACGACCTAAGCCTAATTTGCGATTATATTCCGCTAAAGCCTCCTCACATACCAATTGTGCACGCAAGGTGGTCATCTGCCCTTCACTTAATTCCGGCGTCAGTTTAAACAACTTGGTCGTTGACCATAACTGTAAAACCGCATCCCCCATAAATTCTAAACGCTCATTATCGTGGGCAAAGGTCTTATGTTCATTCACATAAGAAGAATGAACCAGTGCCTGACGTATTAATTCCTTATCTGTATACGGAATTTTTTTGCTTTCTAACCAATCAAAAATCGTATTCATATCATTTCTCCTTCTTATATACCCTTTTTAAAGTCACCTTTGCTTTTCATGAGTATGATCTTTCCTTTTATTAGTAAGCAATCACGAATCTCTTATCTAAAACGAAACATCATACCAACTGCCATTGTATGATCAAAAGCGCGGTCACACCGCTATTATATCACACTAATCCAAATATGTGGCACGCGCAATGGTCATATCAATATAATTTTTTATCTGTTCATAACCAGGATCATGGATGTGCTTTAATAAAGCTTGCGCATCTTCTCTGGCAACCTCTAAAATATTTGCATCTTGAATAACATCCCCTAAAATAAATCCCGGAACGCCACTTTGCCGTGTCCCTAAGATATCTCCCGGACCTCGCAATGCCAGATCATAACGCGCAATCGCAAAGCCATCATTTGTTTTCTCACAAACCTTCAAACGCTGTAGGCTATCTGGATCTTTTGAATCACTTAATAAAAAACAATACCCCGGTTGACTGCCGCGTCCCACACGTCCGCGGAGCTGGTGAATTTGACTCAAACCAAAACGATGTGCATCATAAATAACCATTATATTGGCATTAGCGACATCCACACCCACCTCAATAACCGTTGTTGATACTAAGATTTGCAAATCCCCCTCTACAAATGCTTTCATTACAGCATCTTTCTCTTGCGCACTCATTTTTCCATGGAGCAAGCCTATCTGATAACGTCTTCCTAAGGAAGCCTGCATGCCTTGATAGATATCTGTGACATTACGCATCTCATAATCTTCATTTTTCTCAATGGCCGGGCAGACAACATAACACTGATTGCCTTCATCAATTTTCTCTAACACAAAATCTAAAATACTACTCATGGATCTTGCGTGCACCAGCTTTGTCGTGATTTTTTGACGTCCAGATGGCAATGTCTGAATCGTGGATACATCCATGTCGCCATACAAAGAAATGGCTAATGTTCGCGGTATTGGTGTAGCACTCATCAATAAGAAATCAACCTTATCCCCTTTTTCTAACATTTTCTTTCGCTGGGCAACCCCAAAACGATGCTGTTCATCCGCCACGACCATACCCAAATCATGAAACTCTACACCTTCTTGAAACAAGGCATGCGTTCCTACAAGAATATCAATTTCATTTCGCGCTAAACGCTCTAAAATATCTTTTTTCTCTTGTGTCTTTAAGCTGGCATACAATACCTCAACCTGAATTTCATAATCGTGAAAGATTTTCTTCAAATTGTTTCCATGCTGTTTCGCTAGGATTTCCGTCGGTGCTAAAAAAGCTGCCTGCTTATGTGCTAATACACAGGCATACATGCCAAAAGCCGCCACCAAGGTCTTTCCACAGCCTACATCTCCCTGCACCATACGATACATGATGTGATCACTCTTCAAATCGGCTAAAATCTCTTCGATTGTTTTGATTTGATCCTCGGTCAAAGAGAAAGCTAAGGTTTTTTGCAGATCCATGACTTCCTCATTATCAAATCGCTTTTCATGTCCATGTACCACTTCTTTTTCCTGTACCTTTAAAGCTTGCATCGTGATTTGGAATTTTAAAAACTCTTCATATTTTAAATGGCGCAGGCTCTGTTTTACCGCCTCCATATTTTTGGGATGATGGATGAAATACAAGGCCTGCGAACGAGAAATTAAGCGATACTTCTGTAAGTATTCCATGGGCAGAAATTCTTTAATGCTTTCTTGTTGCGCCAGCCATGCCTTATCAATGTATTTACGGATATCTTTTTGACTGATTCCCTCTTTTACATTATATACCGGGAAAATACCAAGCTGTTCCTGTAATGGCTGAAAATTATATTGCAATGCCGTCATCCGTGAACCACCTTCATATTTAGCGATAAGTGTAATTGTTTTTCCTACCGTAAACGCTGATATCCAAGGGCGATTAAAGATAGCGATATCCAATTCTTCCTCTTCATATAGAAGTTTAAATTTTGTGACACTCTGTTTGCCTTTCAAGCGTATTACTCTGGCACGATTTAAAATCACACCTTCCAATGCGATCCGATCTTCTTTTTGCCATTCCTTACGTGGTTTCGTTTCTACGCTTTCATAACGAAACGGATAATACGTTAAAAGATCCATGGCATTTTCAATTCCCATGGTATGCAAAAGTGCTCTTTTTTTCTCTGATATCCGCAGTTCCTTCAGTTCCATATGTCACACCCTAACTGATTTTCATTATATAATAGGTTTTGAAAACATTCAAACAGAAATATCCTTCCCCTTTACGATCGTATCGCACAATAGCATTTCTTCTTATTATCTTTATCTATCTTCATCTTATCCTTATCTTTTATAAAAGTGATGTTTCCATCATCCTTACCTGATACTTCCCCATATCCATTTCTTCTTTCGTAAAATGAAATCCCAACTTTGTCCAAAACTTTTCGGCCACGACATTTCCCTTAATGCAGCCCAAACGCGCATACTTAGCAGAAAAACACTGATGCAACAGCGTCTTCATCAATGTTTGGGCAAACATCGTACCTTGATACTTTTTGTGAATCATAAACCATCCGATATACAAACAATCTTCATTGGGATAGCCAACAATAGCATCCAAAAAACCTAACAATTCCTCCTGGTGATAAAAACCAAGAAAGTACTTATCCTGCATGCTTTTCCCCATAGGTAAAGCAGTTAAATCTTCTTTCAATGAAGCTTTCGTTGGTTTGCTTTTCATACAAGCAAAATAATAGGGATTGCTGATACAGATGGCATACATAGCATCTATATCTTTTTCACTCAGTTTACAAACCTTAATACCATCCTGATACGGTGGAATCGTTATTATGCTTTGAAAACAATGCTCTTTATTTTTCATGATATACCTCCATTGGCCATTTTTTTAGTTTCTCGTTATTCGCTTTACTTTCCTAAGATATCATAGAAATCTTAAGCGATACGTGCAATGCTGACACAACGCTTCCTCTACTTGATGCTTTTGAAAGCCCTCCAACATCTTTAAACAGCGTTTCGATGATAAGATTTCTTCCAAAGGGGTCTCAAATAAATTCCCCAAAGCAATATCTCCTTTACTGTCTAAACAGCATGGCACTAGTGTACCATCCACCAATACCCCACACATGCTTTTCATACCTAAACAACTTCCTGTCTTCGACACAAAAGGATTCATCAAAGAAGGCCAAGTAAAGATATTCTCAAAATGCAGATGAATATGATCCGCTAAATCAAAACGATGCATTCGCTTAATAATCACATCTTCTAAGTTCTTCTGATATTGTTTTAGTACGGTCGTTAACAGTGTTTGTGTTTCTTTGCTTAACTTTTCATCTTGTATGCTCCATAAACGATAGTTCACATGTATACCACAGGCTGCTAGCTTTTCCGCACATTCCCATATCGTCTCTAAATATCGTGGTTGTTCATGCTGAGGAAAGCTGTGCAAGGAGATATTTAATTGTCGGATACATTGGGAAGCACATAAAGCATCCACTTGTTTTTTTAATAAAGTTCCATTTGTCGTCAGGATGACCTCCATATCATTCGCTTTGCATATCTGTAAAAAAGCGGGAAGATCTGGATGGGACAGCGGTTCCCCTAATACATGCAGATAAACATGTCTTGTGACACTGCGTACCTCCTGAATGACATGCGTAAATTCTTGTATATTCATCCTGCGTGGCTGTCGCTGATTTTGAATACAGAAGCTGCAGGCAAGATTACAAGTGTTGGTAATTTCGATATAGACTCTCTTAAATCGCATAAACGCTCCTTTTTTTCTCTTATTTTACCACAGCTGATAAAACAAAGAAATAAGAAAGCTATCTTCGCTTTTGTTAGCAAATCTACTTTTTCTGCAAAAACATAAAAGGAAGTAAGAAAATCCCATCTTCGTAGGTACACATTTACTCATTCTTGTATCTTCTTTGATGGGATCCTATCAATGCTTTTAAACTTCCATATTTATTCAACAATCACTTTCTGCCTATAACCTGTTTTCTTATTTATCCTTCGCGAACCATTTGCTAGCCTCATTAATCAAAATCACACTGGCACTTAAGCCAAACACCAACCCCCAACTCATCATATCTAATGGTACCGTTTTTAATATAAAATTAAAGATCGGCAACTGACATACGGCGATCTGCAATGCTGTACTAAACAAGAACGTCAGGATTAACCATTTGTTCTTAAATAAACCGACGACAAAGATAGAATGGGTACGGCTGCGCAAATTTAGCGCATGGAAAAGCTGCGATAAAGACAATACCATAAATGCCATTGTTTGTGCTTTAGCGGGACTGCTATTTAATCCATAACGGAAAGCGACTAATGTAATGGTACCGATAAACATACCATTTAAAATGGTAAACATCCAACCTCCATGGGCAAACAAACTCTCTTTTGCATTTCTTGGTTGTTGCTCCATGATATCCCATTCCATAGGATCTACACCTAAAGCAAGTGCAGGAAAAGCGTCTGTAATCAAATTGACCCATAAGATCTGGATAGCACTTAAGGTTGATACCACATGTGGCATGCATATAATGGCTAAAAATAATGACATAATTTCTCCCAGGTTACAACTTAACAGATAAAGAATTGCTTTTTGGATATTTTCATAGATTCCTCTGCCCTCTTCCACAGCTTTCACAATGGTCGCAAAGTTATCATCTGCCAAGATCATATCACTCGCCTGTTTACAAACATCGGTTCCTCCCTGTCCCATAGCGATACCGATATCTGCCTGTTTCAAGGAAGGCGCATCATTGACTCCATCTCCCCCCATGGCTACCACCATATCATTTTGTTTAAAAGCCTGAACGATGCGTACTTTATGCTGCGGTGTCACGCGAGCAAACACACGATATCCTTTTACACTGGCACACAGTTCCTCATCACTCATCGCATCTAACTGATTTCCGGTAATCACTTCTGTCTCTTGTTTGGCAATCCCAAGTCTGCGGGCAATTGCTAATGCGGTTAATGGATGATCTCCGGTGATCATCGCCACACGGATACCGGCTTTATAACATCGGGCAATAGCATCTTTAACTTCTTCTCGCGGTGGATCCATTAAACCAACAAATCCAATGAAGCACATCTTATTCTCAACATCATCTTCATAAGGCGATTTCAATGTTTTTCTTGCTAATGCCAAGACCCGCTGTGCATCTTCACTCACTTGACGGCTGGCTTCTAAAATACGCTGTTTTTCATAATTTGACATGCGTACTGCCTTGCCATCCTGCCAAACACTGGTGCACATCGCTAAGATCTTTTCCAATGCTCCCTTCGTATAAGCAACAACTTCTCGCTCATGCTGATGGATTGTCGTCATTCTTTTTCGATTAGAATCAAAAGGAATTTCATTGACTCGGACATACTTCATATCCAAGTCCTTCTTATGAAAGCCTTGTTTTTCACCAAAGCATAACAATGCTGTTTCTGTTGGCTCTCCTAATACTTCATTTTGCGATATACTGGCGTCATTGCAAAGCACCATACCTTTTAATAATTCCTCATTTACTTCCTGCAACATGCCATTGGCATAACTGCTGACCACATGCATCTTATTCTGTGTTAAGGTTCCGGTCTTATCACTGCAGATAACACTAACAGAACCCAGTGTTTCTACTGCATGCAGTTTGCGCACGATGGCATTTTGCTTACTCATGACCTGAACGCCTAATGCTAACACAATGGTGACAACGGCTGGTAAGCCTTCTGGAATAGCCGCCACTGCCAAAGAAATGGAGAGTAGCAGCATATCAAAAAGATTTCGTCCTTGTAATATGGCAACCACAAACATGGCCGCACAAACTCCTAACGATAGCATTCCTAAAATCTTTGATAAATGAGCCAACCGTTGCTGCAAAGGCGTCATATCCTCTTTTGTTTCATCCAGCATGCG
>OHTE01000159.1_pt1 | contig 18512 bp, 18 predicted proteins | sample 1578881 | NCBI WGS metagenome assembly OHTE01 (sample SAMEA3879523, study PRJEB24766) | human gut metagenome | biome: human-associated habitat; feature: feces | place: USA | collected 1985/1987
TGCGAAATAGCCGGGCCGGGGTTTTTAAACTTCAAAATTAAAAATACATCTCTTGCACAGATTATTAAAACCGTATTGGCGCAAGGAGATAACTTTGGACATAACGAAACAGGAAATCATGAACGTGTAAATGTAGAATATGTTTCAGCGAACCCAACGGGTGATTTACACCTTGGTCATGCTCGTGGTGCTGCATGGGGTGACAGTATTACACGTTTAATGAAAGCAAGTGGTTATGATGTGACACGTGAGTATTATGTGAATGATGCCGGTAATCAGATTGTCAACTTGGGAAAATCGTTGCAGGCACGTTACCGTGAATACTTAGGCCTTCCATTTGTATTACCGGAAGATGGTTACCATGGCGAGGATGTTAGAAAGATTGCCGTTAAACTTGCGCAAACATATGGCCAGACGTATGCAGAAGAAAATGATGAAAATTTGAAGTTCTTTAAAGAAAAAGGCATCGCGTTTGAATTAGATAAGATTAAGTGCGATCTGGATAATTTCCGCGTTCATTTTGATGTTTGGAGCAGTGAACAAAAGATCAGAGATGATGGAAAAGTAGAAAAAGCCTTAGTAGTGTTGCATGAAAAAGGGCTGACCTATGAAGAAGAAGGTGCGCTTTGGTTTAAAACAACACAGTTTGGTGATGATAAAGATCGTGTTTTACGTAAAACTGACGGTTCTTATACATATCTGGTACCTGATATTGCATATCATAAGGATAAGTTAGACCGTGGTTTTGACTTACTTGTTGATTTGCTGGGGGCTGATCATCATGGCTATATCCCAAGATTAAAGGCTAGTATTCAGGCATTAGGAAACGATCCTGAAAAATTGCAGGTAGATATCATCCAGATGGTTCGACTTGTAGAAAACGGTGAAGAAGTGAAAATGAGTAAACGTTTAGGGAATGCGGTAACCATACGTGAACTCTGTGATGAGGTAGGCGTTGATGCTGTCCGCTATTTCTTTGTACAACGTGCCGTTGATACGCATCTGGATTTTGACCTTGGTCTGGCAAGAAAACAAAGCAATGACAATCCAGTATACTATGCACAGTATGCACATGCGAGAATATGCTCTATTTTACGTCAGGCACCTGATTTTAAGGAAGCAACAAACTATGATTTGCTGACGCATGAAAAAGAAATTTCATTGATGAAATATATCAATGAATTCACAAATGTTGTAAGTGATGCCGCTAAAACAAGAGCGCCACATAAAGTATGTAACTATATACAGAAACTGGCCCAGCATTTCCATAGTTTCTATAATGCATGTAAAGTTATTGACCCTGAGCATGAAGCGTTGTCCGCACAACGTCTGGCTCTTTTAAAAGCTACACGAATCACATTAAAAAATGCACTGTTTCTGATTGGTGTAGATGCCATTGAAAAAATGTAGGAGGAAAAGCGTTTACTATGAAAAAAGCAATGATTGATATAGCCTTCGATCTCATGAAAACTAAGAAAAAGGCTGTTACATTTTTAAAAATATGGGAGGAAGTCTGCCAGATTGCCGGTTTTACAAAACAACAAGAAGAGGATAATATCGCACAGTTCTACAGTGATTTGTCTCTTGACGATCGTTTTGTATGCGTAGGTGAAAACCGCTGGGATCTGCGTGAGCGTCACACATATCATGAAGTTGTTGTAGATACAGAAGAAATTCTGATTGACGAAGAAAGTGATGAAGAATTTGAACATGAAGCTGTGGCTGAGAAAACAGCGGATGAAGAATACTAAGCATGGGGTACCATGCTTTCTTTTGATATTATAGGCATTTTCAAAATTATATGGCAGAAAAGCTTTTCAAAAAGATAAAAATGAAGTAGAATAAGAGTGTAAAATTGACAAGGAGGAATTTAAAATGGCATTAGTTTCTGCAACAGAAATGCTTAACAAAGCACATGAAGGTCATTATGCTGTTGGTGCATTTAACATCAACAACATGGAATGGACGAAAGCAATCTTATTGGCAGCTGAGGAAGCAAAATCCCCAGTTATGTTAGGAGTATCTGAAGGTGCTGCTAAATACATGTGCGGATTTAAAACCGTAGTCGCTATGGTAAAAGAAATCCACGACAATTTGGGAATTACAGTTCCAGTTGCTCTGCACTTGGATCATGGTTCTTACGATGGTGCGAAAGCATGTATCGAAGCTGGTTTCACTTCAGTAATGTTTGATGGTTCTCATTATGCATTTGAAGAAAACTTAGAAAAATCAAAAGAAATGATCGAACTGGCTCATTCAAAAGGTTTATCTATTGAATGTGAAGTTGGTGGCATCGGTGGTGAAGAAGACGGTGTTACTTCCATGGGTGAATTAGCTGATCCTCAGGAATGTAAGACAATTGCTGAATTAGGTGTTGATTTCTTGGCTGCTGGTATCGGTAATATCCATGGTAAATATCCTGCAAACTGGGCTGGATTGAACTTTGAACGTCTGGGCGAAATCCAGAATGTTACAAATGGTAAGCCATTAGTATTACACGGTGGTTCAGGTATCCCTGCAGATCAGATTGCAAAAGCTATCTCTTTAGGTGTATCTAAGATTAACGTTAACACAGAATTACAGTTGGTTTTCGCAGCTGCAACTCGTGAATACATCGAAGCTGGTAAAGACACAGAAGGTAAAGGCTATGACCCTCGTAAATTGTTAAAACCAGGTGCTGATGCAATCAAAGCAAAAGTTATTGCTATGATGGAAGAATTTGGTTCTGCTGGTAAAGCTGAATAATATACAAATCAGAAAATGAAAAACACATCCTTTAAAGTGATGTGTTTTTATATGGTTGATTATGCAGATGGTAGATACTGTATAAGGGAAGATAACATAATAAGGCACCGCCAAAATTCAGAATGAAATCATCAATATCCATCGTACCGGTTAAGGTGAAAAACTGTGTTACTTCAACTGCGATTATGATACATGCTATACAGGGAAGATAACATCTGGCTTTCTTCATACATGGAAATAACTTTGGTAAAAAGAAGGAAAAAGGCATAAATGCAATGAAATTACCAAATAAATTGATAATAGCGATTTGATTGGAAATGGCTGGTATATCGAAAATAATCATCATCTGCTTAATGGTTTTAAAGGGCATAAGATTGGTTCCGTTTTCCCACTGTATCTGCAAGGCCGTTCCATAATTTCCATCCAACAGATTTACTTTATCGCGCGCAAAATCAGCTGAAAAAAATAACAAATAAGCCAATTGGAAGACATATACTAGAAACAGCAACATCCATATCTGATGTTGTGCATCATGGAGAATATCCTCGTTTTCATGAGTGTGGTAAAATATCCATGGGAGGATTCCCAACACGATGATAGAGCCAGTAATCATCAATATGGCATCGTTGGAAAAAGGTGTTTTAAACAAGAGCAGATATAAGGTATGAATCAGTCCGGCCGGTAAGATGCCGAACAGTAGAAAATCTATTATTTTTTGATGCTTTTGTACCATAAGAGTCCGCTCCTTTCATAGGACTTTATCATATAAGATTTTATGCGATGTTGCAAGATAAGAAACCTTAAACTTTTCTTAAAGCATATACAAATCATGAATCTGTAGTATAATATGCATGTGAGGTTTAAGATAATGAAATTATATACTTGTGAACAATGCCATGCCCCAATAAAACTAAGTATCCTAAAGGGGAATGTGCATATCGTCTGCCCATCTTGCCATCAGAAGTATCAATTGGATACGATGAGTGTTAAAAAATATATGCTCATACCATTCATATCTGTGGCAATTGCTGTTAGTAGCAGTTTACAGCTCTTACAGGGGAAAACGATTGATGTTAAGTTTATTTATATATTAGGTGTTTCTTTCGTGAGTGCTGCACTCATGGAATGGCTATGTGTAAAAGCAGGTATCCTGCGTTATGAAAAAAGTGAAGAAATTGGGTGAAACTATGCAGAAAGTAAAGAAAAAAATAGGAACCTCAGTTCAGAAATATCGTTATATTGAAAAGAAAGATTTCGGTGACAGACTTCTTTCTTTTATGTTAGATGTGAGTGTAGCTTTATCTCCCATGATGTTATGGAATATTGTCATGCTTGCCGTCTTAGGAAGCTTAATGAGCTTTTCTGGTGTGAAAGTTGTGAATGTGATTGTCGGTGTCATGATGATCGGATCCATTTTCTTTTTAAATACTATCATTTGTCGTAAAACAGGTGGACAGAGTTTGGGAATGTATTTATATGATTTTCAGCTTATCAGCATCAGTGGAAAGAAAGCGAATATTCGTCAGATGTATATGCGAGATCTTATTGGTTTTGCAATACCATTTGTAGTGTTGATGCTATTCACTAGTATTTTTGGTGTTATGGCATATTGGCTGTTAAATGGCATCGTGGTACTAGCGGACAAAAAACATCGCTCCTTAATTGATTTTCTGACACGTACCTGTGTGGTTAAAATCGTAGGTTCTACTTTTATAGCAGAGTCAGTAAAAGAAACGGTAAAACAACCATCGATTAGTGAAGCAGCTGCTCAGAAAACCGTTTCTATAAATAGCGTTGATTTGCATATTCATTCCAATTTCAGTATTGGTGCTGACTATAATATCGAAGAAATTTTTCAGAGCGCAAAACGTCAAGGACTTAAAACCATTTCGATCACAGATCTAAATACAACAAAATCAAATGCCATCGCTTTACGAATGAGTGAATTGTATGGAATACGTTATGTGAATGGTGTGGAAATTTTAGCCGATCTGCATGGGCATACAGTACATGTACTTGGTTATTTTGTAGATTATCAAAATGAATTGTATAGAACGATTGAAAATGATGCTTTATTGGCGGAAAAACGTGCTAGTATACAGCGTGTGCGTCTATTTGAACAATATCTTGGAAAGCAAATCCATGTAGATGATTTGTTGGAAAATAACCGTTTTCAACAGATATCCGGTGAAATGATTGCACGTCATGTTTTAAATCATCCGCGTTTTCAAGACTGTGAGATAATAAAACCCTATTTATTAGGGAAAATGAAAAATCCTTATCACCAGTTAGCAACTGATTATTTTGCGCAAGGGAAACCATGTCATGTAAACGCAAAACATCCATCTTTACAGGACGTCTTAGATGTAATTTCCTTAAGTAATGGTATTGCCATTCTGGCAAATCCATATCCTTTATTTGAAAAAGATGAAAATCTCCTGATACTTGCATTACAGATGGGGATAGAAGGTTTGGAAGTATTCCGTCCAGATTATACGCGCAAAGAAATGGCAACGTTAATGCAATTGGCGAAAGATCGAAAATTGCTGATTACTTGTGGAAGTGATTTTTATAAAGAAGGTATGGGCAGAGCAATTGGAGAGTGTCATTGTCCAAAAGAAGCAGAGCCACTCATCGATATGTTGCTTTACGCGAAAGAGTAAGAAGAGAGTAATCTCTTCTTTTTCATAAAATTTATTTAGATGAGGCGAAAGAAAGGAAAATCGAGGACTTTTATCTCATTATCAAAAAAGGAAGCTTTCAATATTCTTGTAAGGAGCAGTGCCATCTACATAAGCACACAGGTAAGGTTTTTATATCTTCATCTTTTTTCGTGATTTCGTTTTGAAAACCTTGCCAATGGGCAGAATATTCTATATAATGATAACTGATAGAAAGGTAAAGACAGGAAGAGTATTTTTATGAAAGCCTTATAGAGAGTGAATGGCTGGTGAAAATTCACAGGTGAAATAAAAAGAAGATGGCCCTGGAACCGTTTTTCTGAATAGTCAGGAAAAAACGTAGCATCGGCGTTAACGATGTTAAGGTGTACAGCAAGTACATAAATAAAGGTGGTACCACGAACTTTCGTCCTTTGGCGGAAGTTTTTCTTTTATAAGGAGGCGTATGTTATGTGTAAAGAATGTAAAAAAGGTAAATATTATATCACAACTGCAATTACGTATACATCCGGCAGACCACACATTGGGAATACATATGAAATTGTATTAACCGATGCCATTGCCAGATATAAACGTCAGCAAGGCTATGATGTGTTCTTCCAAACCGGAACGGATGAACATGGACAAAAGATTGAAGAAAAGGCAAAAGAAGCCGGTGTAACACCAAAGGAATTCGTAGATAAAGTTGCCGATATCGTACGTAAGAATTTTGATATGATGAATACTTCTTATGATTATTTTGTACGTACAACGGATGAAGGGCATGAACGTCAAGTACAGAAAATCTTTAAAAAACTGTATGAACAAGGCGATATCTATAAAGGAAAATATGAAGGCATGTATTGTACTCCATGTGAATCTTTCTGGACCGAGAGTCAATTGATTGATGGAAAATGTCCGGATTGTGGCAGACCTGTACAAAAGGCAACAGAAGAAGCTTACTTCTTCAATTTGCAAAAATATGCACCTAAGCTAATTAAGCATATCGAGGAACATCCGGAATTCATTCAGCCGGAATCCCGTAAGAATGAAATGATCAATAACTTCTTAAAACCGGGATTACAGGATCTATGTGTTTCACGTACATCTTTTAAATGGGGTATACCGGTAGACTTTGATCCAGATCATGTTGTGTATGTTTGGATTGATGCATTGAGTAACTATATCACTTCTCTGGGCTATGATGCTGATGGTAATCATGGCGAAAACTATAAGAAATATTGGCCAGCAGATGTGCATATTATAGGAAAGGATATTCTTCGTTTCCATACGATATATTGGCCAATCATGCTGATGGCCTTAGGGGAACCACTGCCAAAACAGGTATTCGGTCATCCTTGGCTGTTGGTTGGCGATGGCAAGATGTCAAAATCAAAAGGCAATGCCATTTATGCGGATGAATTGGTCCACTATTTTGGTGTGGATGCGGTACGTTATTTCGTATTGCACGAGATGCCATTTGCACAGGATGGAACTATTACCTGGGATTTGATGGTCGAACGAATAAATTCTGATTTAGCAAATGTCTTAGGAAATCTGGTAAACCGTACGATTTCTATGCAGAATAAATATTTTAATGGTGTGATTTCTAATCCATTAGAACGCGAGGATATTGATAAGGAACTGATTGACTTAGCGTTGGATACACCAAAACGAGTAGCTAAGAAAATGGAAACATTGCATGTCGGTGATGCCATTGAAGAAATCTTTACTTTATTAAAGCGTTGCAATAAATATATTGATGAAACAACACCTTGGGTATTAGGTAAAGATGAAAGTAAGAAAGATCGCTTGGCAACTGTATTGTACAACCTATTGGAAAGCATTCGTATTGCCGCTGTCTTACTAAGCAGCTTTATGCCGGAAACTGCTGAAAAAATTCTAGATGAATTAAGTACATCAGAGCGTTCTGCTGAAAGTCTGGAAGAATTCGGTAATTTGGAATGTGGACATACAGTAGATGCGAAACCAGAAATTCTGTTTGCCCGTATCGATGTTAAAGAATTTATGGAAACCTTAGAAAAAGATAAAGCAAAAGAAGCAAAGGAAGCTGCTAAAGCAGGCAAAAAAGCAGAAAAGAAAGAAGCAATAGAACCTTCTGAAATCACCATTGATGATTTCACAAAAATTGAATTAAAGGTAGGTACGATTATTGCGGCCGAAAAACATCCGAAAGCGGATCGTTTGCTTGTAGAACAAATTGATTTGGGTACAGAAACACGTCAGATCGTCAGTGGTATCGCAAAAACATTTGAACCAAAAGATGTCATTGGTAAAAAAGTCGTTGTCGTCAGCAATCTGAAACCGGTGAAATTGCGTGGAGTAGAGAGTCAGGGCATGATTCTTTGCGCAAGCAATGATAAGGATTTAGATATTGTGACAGTTTTAAAAGATTTGCCAAATGGAACGAAGGTGAGCTAATTGGATAGCAAGTATGTGATGTTGTCAATGGGAACGGATATCTTATTGATTTTTATCTCCATCTATTTTATTTATCATGGAGTACACACAGATCAAATCGTCTTTTCCGTTATAGCGGCTGTTTTATTGATTATCGCAGTGATTCGTCTGATTATCTTTGCAATTGCTTTTATGAAGCATGGAGATGAATAAGGCTATATGGATGTGAAACAAAAAACCGCATTGTATAGCGCTGCAGTTGTTTTGATGATAGCCGGTGGTGGCTTTCTCTTAAAAGGGCTGTCCTCTAGTAACATCGCATTTCTTTTGATTGGTAGTATTTTATTGGCTATGGGAATCGCCAGATATCTCATGGTGAAAAAACTTATGAAGGAGCATGAAGATTGATCGTCTTTGTGCTTCTTTTTTTATTATTTTTAATTGTTATGGAAAATCTTATTGTGATGTAGAAGGAACAATTATTTCTTACGATAATTTCAATATCTTAGTTTCGCCGTCAAAAAAAATTGAGAATTTGTGAATTAGCTAAGTTCCGTTATCACTTTTCATCATCTGTTGTTAGTAAGAAATAGGCTTATAAATGATAATAGCTTAAAGGCGATTGAAGAGAAATATACAAAGAAATACATATCGATCCTTGACAGATATGAAAATATGGTATACTGTATTAGTGTACTAGATACAGTAATACAGTTGGAGGTGAGATGATGTTTCTCATAGATGTACAAAGTAAAACGCCAATATTTGAACAATTAAAGAAACAGATATTGGAATTTATCTCCATTCAGGTCTTGTCACCTAATGACAAGTTACCCTCTGTACGTTCGCTTGCATCACAATTAGGTGTAAATCCCAATACGGTTGCCAAGGCATATCAGGAATTGGAAACACAAGGCTATATTTATACCGTGAAAGGGAAAGGCTGCTTTATCTCAGATAATGATACAGACGCACAGATTCGCTTAGAAAAAATGAAGGAATTTAAAGATAAGGTAAAAGAAATGAAGAAATATCATATTGGGAAAGATGGTCTTTATCAGACAATCAATGAAGTTTATGAGGAGGAATACCATGATTGAAATAAAAGCGTTATCTAAAAATTTTGGTTCTCATATCGTGTTAACAGATGTAAATCTGAACATTCCGGATGGTAGTGTATTTGGTTTGATCGGGCCCAATGGCGCCGGAAAATCTACATTGCTGCGCATATTGTCAGGAATCGTGAAACCGGATGTCGGTGGGGTTTTATATGATGGAAACAATGTATATGAAAACCCTGAAGTAAAACAAAATATCCTAATGATCAGTGATGATCCACATTATTTCTTCCATGCCAGCATAGCAGATATGAAAGAATTTTATAAAGTATGGTATCCGCAATTCAATGAACGTATTTATCATCAGTTTCTTTCAATCTTTAAATTAGATGAGAAAAAACCGATGGCAGATTTCTCCAAAGGTATGAAGCGACAAGCTTTTATTGCCATTGCGCTTGCGATTGCACCTAAATATTTATTTTTAGATGAAGCCTTTGATGGGTTAGATCCTATTATGCGTCTTACCTTTAAACGAGCTATCATGGAAATGATTGAAGAAAAAGAAATGACCGTGATTATCAGCTCACACAATTTACGAGAGATGGAGGATATTTGTGATAGCTTTGGTATTTTGGAAAATGGGAACATTTCTACCAGTGGTGATTTAGATACAACAAAGGATAATATCCATAAGATCCAACTGGCTTTCCCAAAAGAAAAAGAGAAAGAAGACTTTGCTCAGCTTGATCTGTTATCCATTCATATTCAATCCAAAGTCGTGAATCTTGTCGCAAAAGGCAATATTGATAAGATTCAGAATTATTTAAAAACCATGAATCCATTGATGATGGAAATACTGCCGGTGAATTTAGAAGAAATCTTTATTTATGAAATGGAGAGAAAGGGGTATGGTCTGTATGAATAAGCTCTTTAATCAACAATATTTCAAATATTTATATAAAAGTAATCGACGCCTGCTTATTCTGATCTGGGCAATCTTATTTATTTGTATCTGTTTCTTTACTACCATTTTCACGATAAATGATTTTACTGCTTACAGCGAAGTACAAGCATTTGTCACTGCAATGAGTGGGTTCTGTGGTATTAGTATTTCGATGTTTGTGCCAATTTATTTCTTTCGCTTCCTTTATCGGAAACGCAGCTGTGATTTATATTACGGCTTGCCGATTCGCAAAAAGGAATTATTCTCTACAACCTTTCTCTTTGGCTATCTGGCTATCCTGATCCCGATTGCAGTATACTTTTTATCAACTTCGATCATTGCCAGCCAATTCATGAATGTGTTATCCTCAACAATCTTAATGAACATCAAGGTCATGGGTTTCTTTGCTATCTTCATGTTATGTATACAAGCTATCATTTGCTTTTTGTGTATTCGATGTAACACGATGATGGATGCTTTATTTATTAGTGGAACTTATGTGATTTTACCTTTTATCTTATACATTTCGATGAACATCTTCTTAAAGGAACAGGTAAATGTCATCACACTAGGCTATGGGAACTATATAGAATATATCTTTAATACAGATACTATTTTAACGTTTCTAAGTCTTCCTTATGCGGCATTGCGAAATGTAGCTTACCTTTTTGATTATTCACCAGATTGGTTATCCCTCTTTTATTGGATCATCCTCTGTGCGATTGCTCTTTATTTCGCCTATCACTATTTTATCAATCGAAAAGCTGAAGATAGTGAGCAGCGTACAACATTCTGGTTGGGCTATTCATTCATTATTCTTATCGTAACCTTCTGTATGATTCTAGCTGTCCAAACAGCGAGAGGTGTTTCTCTGCTTGTCGGGTTAACGATTATATTCTTTATGTATTTATTCCTTGTTTTCTTTTCAAAAAGGAAAATCGTCTTAAATATAAAAACGATTACTGTCTTTGTCGGTCTGCTTATTGGCAGTGCAGCATTTGGTCAGGCATTCCAATATACACATGGCTTTGGCGTAGTACAAGAATTACCACAGTTGGAAAAAGTAAGTTCGGTAAATATAGAAGTTGTAATGAGCCAAGAAATTAACCATAATAAAACGACTATAAATGGACTTTCCTTAGTAGGTAAGACAAAGAATGAAACGTTAAATAAAAGCATCTATGAGCTGCACAATGATGTGCTAGATGTCTGCACAGATAAGCATGAGGGTGGCTCAACACAAATTACCTTCCTATATACGTATCGTAACGGACGATATATGAGTCGAACTTATAGTATAGGAGATGCTGTAACAAAGGGAATCATCCTACCTAAATTTGATGAATATCATGAAGAGGCTAAGCAAGGTAAGATCAATGCATCCGTAGACTATACGTATAATGTTTCAAATGATGTGATAAATTATTAATGAATTCTGTCATAAGCCTTTCTTATGATGATTATGAAGTGGGGAATGGCTATAAAAATTTAATGTATTTTACCATCTTTTTCGCGAGAAACACTTGCGATTTGAAAAAAGTGTTGCTATAATGGTATAGCACTTACTTTGGACCCACCTGAGGTCTAAGGCGGAAGGAGAGTAAAATTATGAAAAAAGGAATTCACCCAGAATACCACCGTATCATGGTGAAATGTACTTCTTGTGGAGCTGAATTTGAAACAGGTTCAACAGCGAAAGAATTACGTGTTGATACTTGCTCAAACTGTCATCCATTCTTCACTGGTCGTCAGAGATTTGCTGCTGCCCAGGGACGTATCGAGAAGTTTAACAAGAAATACGGACTTAAATAAGAACACACATAAAAAAGAGGGTAACCTCTTTTTTTCTTTCATAGGGAAGCCTAGCCTTTCATAATTGAATGGCATTGAGGCAATTGTTTCCAATCAATAAGCAGATGTTACATATTGAAAAAGTATTTGGGAAATATGATAATTTCTTATGTTTATTTCTACCATTTCCCACATAAATTCGTTATAATAGATACTGTTGTAATGAGGTGAAAAGATATGTATCAACAATATCGTGAAGGGTGGCTAGAAGTCATCAGCGGCTGTATGTTTGCAGGAAAAACAGAAGAATTGATTCGTAGAATCAAGGTGTTGGAATATGCTAAGAAAAAAATAGCTGTTTTTAAACCGAGGATTGATAATCGTTATAGTGAGGAATGCGTTGTATCACATGCCGGAAGCAGTGTAAAAAGCTTTAACATCAGTAAGGCAAGAGAAATTTTTGATTACATAGATGACAGTTATGATGTAATTGCTATTGATGAAGTACAGTTTTTCGATGAAGAAATTGTGCAGATTTGTGACTATTTTGCTGATCGCGGCAAGCGTGTCATGGCGGCTGGATTAGACATGGATTTTCGCGGTGTTCCATTTAGTGTTATGCCGGAATTATTCACGCACGCGGAATTTGTTACGAAACTGACTGCTGTTTGTACAAAGTGTGGAGCACCTGCTACACGGACACAGCGTTTGGTAAATGGTAAGCCTGCAAGCTATGATGATCCTATTATCGTTGTGGGAGCCAGTGAACAATATGAGGCTAGATGTCGTCATTGTCATGAGGTAGAAGGACGACCTCAAATACATGTAGAAATGAAGAAATAAGAAAAGATGAGCGTTTGATTAATTAATTTGATAACGTTCATCTTTTTAAATGTCTTTGTCATTTGACTTTTTTTGTTTTAGATAATTCATGATAAGAAATTTACGTTTTTCACTTGTTTGTGTCGTATATAAAAAGGAAAGAGGTCTAACTAATGGCACATATTGAGTGTGGCGTAGTTATGGGAGGAAATGACAGTGGATTTGGTATATTTATTTATCTTTCTGCTGATATGGATCGAATATCTGCGCACTAGCAGATAATTGATTTATTGAAGTGTAAGATAGCCCCGCCGTGGTCCTTATCACACGAGCAGGTTTCCATTAGCCATTCTCTCATTGTCCTGAACTCCTTTAAACGTCAAAAAGGGAACGACCGAGAATCGTTCCCTTTCCTTTGCCCGAAGGCATTGTCCTGATGACTATATTTTACTGATTTTCAATAATTTGTCAAGATGAAATCAACTGTGTTTTTTAGTAATAGCTTTATTTATTTTATTAAACACTCTCCATTACTTTCAATGACTGATTTATACCAGTAAAAAGATTTTTTTCGGATGCGCTGCATGGAACCACTGCCATCATCCTGTTTATCAACATATACAAAACCATACCGTTTTTTCATCTCACCGCTGGAGGCACTAACTAAATCAATCGGTCCCCAAGCGGTATACCCCATCAGTTCAACACCATCTTCTTCTATTGCAGCTTTCATAGCAAGGATATGCTCACGCAAATAAGAAATACGTGCATCATCTTCACTCGTTCCATCAGCCTTTACCGTATCAATCGCGCCTAAGCCATTTTCTACAATGAACATTGGTTTTTGATAGCGATCATAGACGTGATTTAAAGTGATTCTTAAGCCTAATGGATCAATCGGCCAACCCCAATCGCTATAGGTCAGATAGGGATTCTTTGCGGAAGCAAACAGATTGCCTTCTGTTAGTTTTTCTGGTTCTTTCTGTCCACTGACACAGCGACTGTTATAATAGGAAAAGGAAATAAAATCAACCGGATACTTCTTTAAAATCGCATAGTCATCATCTTCCATATGGGGCATGCAATGTTTTCTAGTTAATTCCTTTATCGCATAGGATGGATAAGCTCCACGTGCTTGGATATCAATGAAAAAGTAACTTTCTCGATCTTTCTTCAAAGCCTCAAAGACATCTTGTGGATGACAGCTATAAGGATAGACAGAACCTGCCGCAAACATGCAGCCAATCTGATTTTCTGGATCTATTTCATGTGCTAATTTTGTGGCTAGAGCGCTGGCTATCAATTCATGATGCGCAGCCTGATATTTGATACGCTCTTCATCATCTCCATCCTCAAAATATAAACCGGCACCTAAGAATGGAGCGTGTAAGATCATATTGATTTCATTAAAAGGCAGCCAATATTTTACGATACCTTTATAACGTTTGAATAAAACTTTGCATAAATGAAGATAAAAATCAATCATCTTACGGTTTTTCCATCCACCATAGGTTTGGATGAGATGCATAGGACAATCAAAATGTACGATTGTCACAAGTGGTTCTATATGATACTTTTGGCATTCACGAAAGATGGCATCATAAAACTGCAAACCTTCTTCATTTGGTTCTTCTTCATCCCCATTGGGAAAGATACGTGTCCAGGCAATGCTCATGCGATATACCTTGAACCCCATTTCTGCCATGAGGGCGATATCTTCTTGATAATGATGATAGAAATCAACACTGTCATGTGATGGATAGTGATGGTGTTCATCACAGGTAAAGGTTTTAAGATGACCACAAATAATAGCGGAACGATCACTTCCCGAAGGACAGATATCAACATTTGCTAAGCCTCTGCCACCTTCCTGATATCCACCTTCAAATTGATTTGCGGCGGTTGCCCCTCCCCATAAGAATTGTTTAGGAAAGCTCATACACATACCTCTATTTTACGATATGCAGGAAGTCTTCTCCTGCATGTATCGTGTCTTTCGCAACATCCAGTACATCTAAATACTGAGCAGAGTTGGTAATGACAACTGGTGTTTCCAGACAGAAGCCTTTCTCTTTGACAAATGCCAGATCCACATTTACTAATGGTTGTCCTTGTTCTACATGATCACCTTGTTTCACAAGTGCTGTAAAACCTTCCCCATTGAGCTGTACGGTATCTAATCCAATATGAATTAGTACTTCGATTCCATCATCCGATGTAATGCCGATGGCATGACGTGAAGGGAATAAAGTAGAAATCGTTCCGCTGATTGGTGCATGAAAACATCCATCTGTCGGTAAAATAGCACAGCCTTTTCCAAGAATTTCACTGGCAAAAGCATCATCCTGTACATCACATAACGCAATGATCTTACCATCAACAGGTGCTGTCAGCATGGTTTTCTTTACTAAAGGTTTTTCTATTTCCGCTGCTGTTTGTGTTTCTATCGCAGAGGTATTTGTTTTTTCAGCTTTATCTTTAAAGCTAATCATTGTGATTATAAAGGCGATGATCATCGTTAACAGGATACCGGCAATCGCAACCGTAAGATTGCCCATACTACCATCAGGCTCTATCATAGCGGGCAATTCAAAGATGCCCATGCCACCCATAGAGAACTTACGGAAGTTACAGAAGCCATAGAAACCGCCGCCGATACCTCCGGCAATACAGCTGATGATAAATGGTTTTTTCAAAGGTAATAAAATACCATAAATAGCAGGTTCAGTAACACCAAAGATGCCGGAAATAAAGTTAGGAATGCACATTTCTTTTAACTTTTTATCTTTTGTTTTTAAGAAGATAGCTAAAACAACGGCAGAAGTCGCAAAGGTACAAGCGAAGAAGGGCATCATGACCGCATCAAAGCCATTGGTCATAATATTATTGATATATACCGGAATAAAGCCCCAATGTAATCCGAAGATGACAAGAATCTGCCAAGTTAAGCCAACCACAGCACCTGCCAACATTGGAGAGAAATCACGAATAGCAATGACCGTTTCGGCTATGATCTTAGAACCAAAGGTAGCAACAGGTCCGATTAATAAGAAACCAACTGGTAAAGCAACAAGCAATGTCAACATTGGCACAAAGAAGAATTTAACCAGATCTGGAATCCATTTGTTAAATAGTTTTTCACATTTACTAGCAAAGTAAACGATAAAGATGACTGGAATAACGGTAGAAGTATAATCCATGGAAATCAAAGGAATGCCAAAGAAATCAATATAGACAGGAGAAGCAAACATCGTTCCCTCAAACAGGGTATACATAGGCTCTCCCAAGGTTGATACGGCACTGCTTTGAATAGCCGGATAACACATGATCGCACCGATTGTTAAACCAACCATTGGCTTTAAGCCAAATTTCTTTGATGCAGTGTAACCAAGATATAGCGGCAGGAAGGTAAACATCGCATCCCCAATTGCATTGATGATCATATAGCCACCGCAAGTATCGCTATACAAATGCAAAGATACAAAAAGGATATTTAAGCCTTTGATCATACCACAGGCAGCCATGATACCAAGGATTGGCTGGAAGATACCGGAGATGATATCCACAAAACGATCTAATAATTTTTCCTTTTTGCCATCGCTTTGTGTTGCCATATTGTCCATATCACCAAGATGCAATAAAGGCAGGACCTGCGCATAAACATCCGCAACTGCATTGCCAATGACAACCTGATATTGTCCACCGCTTTTCATGACGGTCACAACACCATCCAGATTCTTTAAGACTTCATCCTTGGCGATGGATTCATCTTTTAGTTTGAAGCGTAAACGAGTGATACAGTGTGTGAGGCTGATGACATTGTCACTGCCTCCGATGTTTTTCACAATTTCTTGTGCAAGTGTTTCGTAAGTAGCCATTTTAAAGTCCTCCATTTCTTCATTTTAATGAAATACACGAAACGAAGGTCAAGCCAACTCAATGTAACTATCCTTCTTAAATGCTGCTTAGCTGTCGCTTGTTACGACATATATCAAACTCAGCTTTTCTGAGTAGATACCTGAACAATACGTGAGATATGAATGCTTAAATATAAGATTTCTTCCTCACTTAAGGTATAAGCATATTTTTTTGTTAGAAAGGCACTGATTTTATTCACACAGGCATAAGCCTTCGGATATTTTTGAATGATGACATCCAATAAGCCATCGACTTCTTGTCCGGTAAAGGTTTTGTGGGAAAAGACACGTTCGGCAAAGAATTTCAAATGGGAAATAAAGCGATCATAATAGATAGAATCCGTATTGATATCAATCGCAAAATCAATGCGAACGATACGTTCGATTTCCTGCATGAGTACCGTGATCTCTTTTACCGTCTTCGTTTGCAGATTCAACTGCGCATTTACGATATGCAGGGCAATAAAGCCTGCTTCATCTTCGCTCAATGCAACATGAAAGCGTTCTTGCACTGCTTTTACTGCATAGCGGCCGACTTCATATTCATCCCGATAGAACTTTTGAATATCCCACAAGAGAACATTCTTCACATCGACGCCCTGTTTCTTACGTTCTACTGCCATATAAATATGGTCACATAAAGCAAGAATGGCATTTTCATTCATTGCCTCATTCACATGGATCTTTGCATAATTTACAATTTCTTCAGCTAATTCCACATGCTCCATCGGAATCGTTTCACACAGCTCCAACAATTTCTGATTCGCTTTCTTATCCGCTAAGGCAAATATTTTTTCAATCTTTGTTTCATCTACTTCGTTGCCGGCCTGCATCTGAAAGCCTAATCCTTTTCCTGTGAGAATTTTTTCATCTGTCCCATCAATCGCAATCACAACATTGTTGTTTAAGCGCTTCTTAAATATCATCTAAGCCATCCTCCTAACAAAAAAGACCCATATAAGAAACCATATGCATGAAAGCATATACGTTAATTTATACAGGTCGAGCTTGTCTTTCAACAATAACTATCCTTGTTTGCGGTTTCATTATAACAAGCCTTTTTTTAGATGTCAACGCTTTCATGATGATTTTTTGTTTGATATGCAGGTGTGTCGTGCTTTTATAAGCAGCGATTATTTGAACGATGGTTTTATTTTTCTATTAAATCATTTGCATGATCATTTCATTTTTTCTAAGCGTTGCTTATCATCGTATCATGTTATAAGAACCTGTTTACTGTCAGCCTTTTCTATGATGTACTCCCTTCATTAAAATTCGTTTCTCTTATCCTTTAATACAGGGTGTACCACCTTCATCAACATTAACTTTTCTTATCTTTTTCCACACAGTAAAACCTTATATTACTCTATAAGAATTGCTTTTCATTTTTTACTTTCAATGGTATAGTATATAAGGATATTTGCGCATATAAAGGCAACAATAGAAAAGACGCAAAACAAGGAGGTTTGTTTATGAGTATTATGATCGAGCGACTGGAAGGTATGGTCAACCGGTATCATGAGATTACAGAACTGATGATGCAGCCGGATATTGTCTCTGACAGCAGAGAATTGGCAAAGCTGGGAAGAGAGCAGGCAGACTTAACACAGGTCGTTGAAACCTATCAGGATTATAAACACAGTATGGAAGCCTTAGAAGAGGCAAAAGAACTGTTAAAGGAAGAAGATAAAGAAATTAAAGAAATGGCGAAGATGGAAATTGAGGAATTAGAGCCGAAGATTGAAGAATATTTAGGAAAACTGGAGATTCTTTTGATTCCTAAAGATCCAAATGATTCGCACAATGCCATTGTGGAAATCCGTGGAGCTGCCGGTGGTGATGAGGGCAATATCTTTGCGGGTGATTTGTATCGTATGTATAGCAAGTATGCAGAAAGTCAGGGCTGGAAGATTGAAATTGTTGAAATGGATAATACTAAATATCTTCCTCAACTGGAAAAACCAGCTGAATTTCTTGAACAGTTAAATATACTGTTATCATCGGAAGAATAAATATAAAAGCATAAACAAAAAACAGCCTGTGAATACGTTATTTATATTCACAGGCTGTTTTTTATGACTGATCATTTTAATGGTTCTTTTGACGGAAGTCCCGCTTTTCTTGGATATTTTTTAGCTGTCTGCCTTTCTTTTTC
>OHTE01000163.1_pt1 | contig 18311 bp, 9 predicted proteins | sample 1578881 | NCBI WGS metagenome assembly OHTE01 (sample SAMEA3879523, study PRJEB24766) | human gut metagenome | biome: human-associated habitat; feature: feces | place: USA | collected 1985/1987
GCAGGGCGAGGATGATGGCCCAGACGGTGCGTTGCCGCAAGCGTCGGTACTTCTCGTCGTGCGCCTGTTCCGCCCGGTCTTCCAACTGTTTGCGGTCGTCGCCCACCAGCAGGTCGTAACCCGCAGCCTGCAAGGCCGCTTTCAGTTGTTCGGGGCTGCACTGTGCCGTGTCGTATTCCACGGTAGCCGTGGCCGCCGCGTAGTTGACGGAAGCCGTGCGCACCCCCGGTTGTCCGTTGAGGGTCTTGTCCACCCGTGCAGCGCAGGCGGCGCAACTCATGTCCAATACGGGGAACGTCCTTTTTTCTATGTGTATTGTATCCATTGTGTTTATCGTATCTATGGTTGTAGGGTACAAAGATAAGTACGGGGTCTGCAAACTGTCTTACAGAATTATGGCTTCTTTTTATATGTTTTGGTGTGAGTGTTATATTTTATCCAACGGAATGCGTGCCCGCTCTTTCTGTTGCCGGTATTGCCGTGGAGTACATCCGGTCTGTGCCTTGAACTGGGCACTGAGGTGGGCGGTGCTTGAATAGTTCAGCCGATCGGCTATTTCGTTGAGGGTCAGTTCACCGTAATCCAGCAGTTCCTTGGCACGTTCGATTTTCTGGGCGATAAAGTATTTTTCGATGGTCGTGCCTTGCGTTTCGGAGAACAGCTTGCTGAGCGTACCGTAATCGTGGCGGCACTCCGTGGCGAGGTATTGCGACAGATTTGTACGCAGGCGGTTGTCCTGTTGGTGCACGAGTTCGATGATGAGACGTTTGATATGCTCTACGGTACGGATGCGCGGGTCGTCTATCAGTTCGAATCCCAAGGGGGCGAGGGCCTCGCGCAGGGCCTGGCGTGCGGTCTCCGCGAGAGGGGCGGAAAGTTCGGCCCGTCCGAGTTCGACCGACAAGGGTGTCAGTCCGAGACGTTCCAGTACGCTCCGTACGACCATGACGCAACGGTCGCACACCATGTTTTTGATGTATATGTTACGGTCTGTTTCCATAAAAACGTGAAGCCTATAATGCACAAAGATAGCGAAAGGCGAGCGCAGAGACAAATGAAAACGAAGTTTTCCGGTTTGGCTATGCCGAGCCGCATCCTGTCTTCGTGGTAACAAAGATAATGCAAATAAGCGTAGCGGCGAGGATATTTGTCGTATCTTTGCGCTGCCAAGACATAAAAATATGAAGAACGGATTGTTGGAAGACGGATGCGACCCGATGGGGCAGGCCATCCGTGACTATTATGAGACAGGCCGGGTCGGTCGCCTGCGGGTGTTCTCCCCACAGTTTGACGAAGACGAGATGCCGGTCGGCACGTTGTTTCGTGAAGAGGAGGATATGCCGCCATTGGAACGGAAAGCTTTGGACTTGTGTCGCGGGCGGGTGTTGGATGTCGGTGCCGGGGCGGGCTGCCACAGCCTGGCCTTGCAAAGGCGCGGGTTGGACGTGACGGCGGTGGACATCTCGCCGTTGTCGGTGGACGTGATGCGTCGGCGCGGGGTGAGGCAGGCTTGGGAGGCGGATGTCTTCGACGAGGCTTTCGCAGGATGTTACGATACGGTGCTGATGTTGATGAACGGTTCCGGCATCATCGGGCGGCTGGAACGCATGCCCTTGTTTTTCCGTCGCATGAAGCAACTGTTGGCACCCAGCGGTTGCGTGTTGGTGGATTCCAGTGACTTGCGCTATATTTATGAAGACGAAGACGGCGCGTTGGACATTGACCTGAATGCCGGTTACTACGGTGAGTTGGATTTCCGGATGCAGTACAAGCGAGTGAAAGGTGCACCTTTCCCGTGGCTCTATGTGGACTTCGACACTTTGGCCTACTATGCACAGGAAAACGGATGGGCAAGGCTTTTTGCGGGATTACATTCTTCCTTGTTATTGTTTTGCACCTTCTGCAATGGTGAACGTCATGTCTACGTGGTCGTCCTTCATGCCCGTGATTTCACCCCATGGAGAATCTGCACTGATACGGATGGTTACCGTGTAAGCAGCTTCGAATGGTGATTGTTTTGCAGGGTCCTTGAACGAAACTTCACCTGTAGAGCTGTTTACATTGACATATATGTCATTGATGGTATTTCCGGTCTTCGGGTCGATGACATGGAATGACGGTACTGTCATACCATATACGTCTGTCGAGAATGGATCTTTGTTGAAGTCGGACAACCAGTTACCTTTATCGTCTTTACCGATCTTCACCTTAGCACCGTTTTCCCATATGGTGCGTCCGGCAACGTCAACCCATTTGGCACCTTCAGCCACGTTATAAGTCTTAGACAAGTCGGTGACGCTCATGGCCATCTGAGTCGGGTTCGTCCATGTTCCGCTCAGCTTTTGTACGCTGATCTTACAGTTGGTTGCGCCGATCTTTGTACCGTTGTAATCCAAGTAGATTTCAAACTCAACGTCTTCACCGTTAAACGTGGATTTATTGTAAGTAAGTATTTGGTTGGTAGCATTGTAGTCAACACCCTTTAAAGATGTATTGTTCTTGACGTTGATGACGAGTTTGAAGCCGAAGTCTGTAGCCTGTTTGCTCAATGCGGCATAGTCGGCGAACAAGTCTTTTACATCGAACGTATTGCCCACACTTTCTACCTTGTCGGTCGTGCCCTCTACCCATTTAAACTGCGGAGTGTATTCGATGGTCTGTCCGTCTTGGTTCCAACGTACCGGGTTCTTCTCGATCACAGTGACAGGATACTGCATCTTGCTGACGTTTACATGGATAATGTAAGAATCGGTCCGCGTAGTACTGCTGTTTTCTTCCTTCAATGTGATATCGAGTTTCTTGGCATCACCGGTATTCATTTGGGCAGGAACGACGATGTACAGCGTGTTGTCGTTTGCTACCTTGTCGGTTGCTGCAGGTATTTTTTCCAAGATGTCTTTACCGGTCATCAGGCACAGCTTGGTCAAGTCTGCCGGTTCGTTTTCATCGATAAGCTCCATGAAGTCACCGCGTGACAGTTCGGTAGCTTTGATGATTTTGTCCATTTCGTCGCTGCTCAGAGCAATAAACTGAATATCCTTGTTCCACGTCAGTTCTTTAGGAGCACTGGGCTCATTTACATCGACTTCTACAACGCGACGGGTAACGGTTATTTTTTTGTATGACGGTGCTTTGATTTCGATTGAACCAAACTGGACTTTAGGGGTAACCGTGACTTCACGTCCAATCATAGCGTTCGATTTCTGTACAATCAATACACCGTTTTCTTCCTTGAACCAATTGTCGTCGCTCGTGTCGGTGTTCGTCAACGTGGATACCTCGTAAGAAATTGTAGCAGGAACGCCGAAGTCGCCAACCATGTCTTCTACGATTACTTCATTAGATTCATCGTAACCTACGACTTTGCGGTTTACGGTATAGTCCACCTTGCTATCACTACCGTCCGGATTCATGTAAGGCATGGTTGTTTTGTCTTGATTGTCATTTGTGACAGCAATGGTTTTCACTTTATATTCCACTGTCGTAGCAGTGAAGTAAGTAGTGGTCAGGTCAGTGTTGTCCTTTACGCCTGTACTTTCTTCTCCTTCTGCGGCAGGTTGTTCCACAGCCTTGATGACAGCGCAAACAGCCCATACTTCATTTTCAGGTATTTTCGTTTCTACGGAATATGTGATAATACCGGATTCTTCATTAACTTTTGGTTTTCCTACCGTCTTCACTTGTGAGAAACTTTTCTTGGTTATTATCTCGCCGTCGAAGGTCAAGGTATATTTAGGATTATCTCCGTCGAAGTCTTTGGCTTTAGAGGCCGGAGACACGCGGAAACTGATTGTGTTGGTCTTTATGCCTTGTGCCACTTCATCGTATTTGTCTTTATTTGTGCTCTTTTCATTGTACACTTTCAGCACGGAAGACTTCAACAAATAGCCCGTTTCTGCTTCAGTAGCATTCGGGATGTACACCACGCTTTGAATCATGTCGAACTTGGCCATTTCGGCTTTCAGTGCGTTGAATTGTTCAACCAAGCCCGGGTCGCTCGGGTCTACGCCCGGAGTTTCGCTGCCGCTGCCTGTCAATGCTTCTTGCAGCTCTTTGATGTCTTGGCAAATGTCGGCAAAGCTGCTGTATCCCGTGCCGGTCAGTAATTCGGTCACGATAGTGTTCTTCCATTCTTCGAGGGCGGCCAGACGGTAGAGGATGCTTCCGGCTTCCGTTTCCTTGCCGATTTGTTGTTGCAGGGTGGTAAGTGAACTTACCGTGGTGGGCAATGCCTTGATGGCTGCCAAGATGGCCGGGTCGGAAATGGTCGTAGCCGCTTCTTCGCTGATTTTAGCTATCAGGTTGTTGATCTGGCTTACGTTTGCAGTCAGTTTGGCCAATTCCTGCCCGTTGTTCTTAATCCATTTCTCTACTTCCACCAAACGGTTTTCTACGTCTGTAAGGTTTGTTACGGCCGTATCCAATTCAGACTTGATGCTGTCCACGGTAGCTTGGTCGGCTTTGTCGGCAATGGCTTTCTCCAAATCGGTACGCAGGCTGTTGACCTTGCCTTCCAACTCAGTCTTTTGTTGCTGAAGGTCGCTTTGGGTCTTATCCAAATCGCCTTCTATTCCATTTACCTGTGCGATCAGTTCGCTGACCTGAGAACTCAATTCGCCGATTTTGGTGATGTCGTTCTCTGTGATGGCTGTTTGGAGTGCAGCCACGGTTTCCTGTAAGTCCTTCACGGCCTGTGCGTCGGCTTTGCCTGCTGTCAGTGCGTTGATGTCCTCCTGTAGGGCGGCTTGAGCTTCTTGCAAGGCTTTCAGGGCTTCTGCGGTTGAAACATCTACCGTTTGTTTCAATGCGTCTACTTGCGATTGTAGATTGGCAATGTCGTCATCGTAATCTGAGCAGCCGACCCAAACCGGGGAACTGGCAATCAATGCGCAAAACATAGCAACACTAATAAACTTCTTCTTCATAATAAAACAAATTAATTAAAAAATATATGTTCTCTACTTTCCTGTTTTTAGAATCATATTCTTTTCTCTCTCTATGCAAGAGGTGGAAAAAGGGAATGTAGGCCTGTCTATTATATGTGAGTCATAGTGCTTTAGAACCATCTTCCAAATCTGTTCTTTCGTGTTTTTTTAGTAAATCATTTGTTTTTTCGAGAAAAAAAGACCGATTATTTTGTGGGTTTAAGTATTTTATCTACATTTGCATCGGATTTATCCACCTCTTGCATAGAGATGGAATAATAATATTGAGGATATATTGCTGAATAGGAGAGCGTTGAAGTTTTTGTTGAAGACTGCCTGATTCGTTTCTTTATTTTACTTCTTCTATTTGCCGTTTCAAATATTTTTCTTGTTGCAGCATCAATGTTGCGGTGGTCCAGCGAAGTGAGATAGATGGAAGTGGTCTTTTCATTGGAATGCCCCATAGATTCGCTGATGACGTGCATCGGGATATGAAGCTTTAAGGCTTCCGAGGCCCATGAATGCCTCGGGACGTAAGAGGTGAGCGTGGCTTTCTCTCCTAACAATTCGGATAGCTTTTTTAAATTGAGATTGTATGTCCGTAAGGCTGAGTCGTAAACGGACTGTCGGAATTCTGTGGTTTTCATTACAGGGAAAAGAAAGTCCGATTGGGGAGAGGCGTATTTATTGATGATGGTTCTCATGATTCTGTCTACCTTGACAGAGAGCAGGCGTCCGGTTTTACTCCGATAATAGGAGAGGCGTCCGTTTTGCAGATTTTCCTTTTTTAGTTTGGCGAAGTCTATGAAAGGCATACCTTGTGCGAAAAAGCAAAATACAAATGTATCGCGACTGAATTCCATACTTTTATTGAGCTTCTTATATTGCATGAGTTTGATGATGACATCGATGTTTACAGCCCGTTTTCGGGTTTTGTCTACTCCCGTATAGACGTTGCCGAAGGGGTCTCGAAGTTTCAGATTGAGCATGGCAATTCCTTTTTTATAGGCCGCATGCAATGTGCGGATATAAAAGGAACTGCTGTTTTTGGTGATACCACGTTCGTGTTGTAGGTAGGTTTCGTAAGATGCGATTAATTCTTCGGTGATAGATTCGAAGCTTACAGAGCGACAGTAGCCTTTGGTTTGGAGGAAATGTGTAAAGGAACGCAGGGATGATTGGTAGTTCGCAGATGTTTTGATTTTGTTGCGCATCTTTTTTTCTTGGATTTGATTTTGCATGAAAGACAAGAAGTCGGCTTTCTTGCTTTTACAGATTGTTGATTTCTTCATTTTACGATTTTTTGTGTAAGACAATACTGTGTTTTTTACTTTATCTTGCAGAAAAAAACAGACTGCTTTTAGGTGACAGTCAGATGGAGGGCGGACAATATAAAAAAGAATCCTTCTTGCCGGATGAACTCCATGCAAGAAGGATTCTTTTTTTAGGTAAAGAAATAAAAGAGCCTTGTTTAAAACAGCTTTTCCGGGTATTCTCCTGCTGCTACCAAGGAGGCAATCTTTTCTACTGTAGCTTCACGGTCGGCAGCGTATGTTACACCGAACCATTTGCTGGTAGTGTCGAGCACTTCTACCGTAGCGGTACCTTCGTTGATGAGCTTATTCACCATCAGCGGGATGAAGAACTCGGCTTTCGGATTTTCCATGTTCTTCGGATTGCTCAGAAACTCTTTGAAATATTCTTCGCTATGCTGGAAGTAGTCGGGAGTGAAGCCCCACATGTTCATGCTGACCGGTACGTTCTCTTCCAACGGAATCCATTTACCTTCTTCGTCTTTGTAGCAGATAGGACCGTCCACACGCATGATTTCCGTACGTTCCACCACATCTTTCAAGTGATGATGGTTGTCGTACATGCAGACACCACGTGCAACGGAGCCGTTTTCGCTGAGCGTATTGCAGCAACGGAAGCCCACCATGGCGTATGTATTTTGGCAGCCTTCCGGCAATTCGCTCAGGAACTTGCCGATGGTGGCGAATGCGTCGCGGCCGTAGAAGTCATCACAGTTGATGACACAGAACGGTTCTTTGATGACATCTTTACCCATCAATACGGCATGGTTCGTACCCCACGGCTTTACACGGCCTTCAGGGCACGTAAAACCTTCGGGCAGTGCGTCCAGACTTTGGAATACCAACTCAGCCGGAATCTTTCCTTCGTATTTTGAAAGGATTTGTGTGCGGAATTGTTCTTCAAAGTCTTTGCGGATGACGAAGACAATTTTGCCGAAACCGGCACGGATGGCATCATAGATAGAATAGTCCATGATGGTTTCGCCATTCGGACCCAGCCCGTCCAATTGTTTCAAACCGCCATAACGGCTGCCCATACCGGCAGCCAATAAGAAAAGTGTAGGTTTCATATTCGTTCGTTTAAAAAGTTAAATATTTACGTTCTGTATTGCAAAAGTAGCTTTTTTATTTGAAAAAGTCGTGTTTTCGGCTTCTTTTTTTAAGCTCTTTGAGCTGTTTGGGAAAACAGGAGGGGCCGTCCGTGCTACAGCCCGTTTTAGAACGGATAACCTACGGCAAAATGGTATCCCAGACTGTCTTTGAATTTCGGCATGTTGTAATAGCCGCTCTTTCCTGTGTCGTAAGGAGCGTGAAGTCCCACTCCGACATCGAAACGCAATACGAGGAAATCGAGGTCGCAACGAATGCCCAATCCGGTGCCTAAAGCCAAGTCTTTGCCGAACCTTGAAATGTCGAACGTTCCTCCCGGGCGGTTTACGTCTGCATCCAGAAGCCAAACGTTTCCAGCATCCAGGAATACGGCTCCGGAAAGCATAGAAACGATGGGGAAGCGATACTCGGCGTTCATTTCGATTTTGAAGTCTCCCATTTGGTCGATATAGGAATAGGCCGACGCGCCCGGAATATAGCTACCCGGCCCCACGCCGCGGACGGTGAACGCACGGATACTGTTGGCACCACCTACGCTGAAGAGATCGTTGTAAGGAGCTGCGGTAGAGTTTCCGTAACTGAATATCACGCCGGTTCCCACTCGCGTGGCGATACTTGTACGGGGGGTAAGGCGGAATTCTTCTCTGAACTCAGCCAGAAAACGGATATACTGTGCAAAAGGCACGTTGAAAAGTTTCTTGTCTTTTTGGTTGAACGGTTTACCGAAAGCGGCGTAAATACCGGAAGTGATGTTTCCGCTTTCTTTCACTTCAAAGATGAAAGTACGCGGATTGCGTGCCTTGCGCGGACTGGAATAAGTGAAAGTGTATCGCATGGAAGGAACGAACTGGTCGCGCATACTTACGTAGAGTGCCTGGTTGACGTTCATGATAGAGTCGAAAGTGGCGGTTGTACTCAACAGTTCGTCGTAATCCAAGCGGAACGGGACGAATTCGTGTTTGATTGTAGGACGCGCTTGGTAAGTATAGGCCGCCCGTGCGCTCAAAGACACCATGCCGAAATAGTTGGCCCGGTTCATCCATGTAGCATCCAGTACAAACGAGGTGCTCGTTTTGGCGCGTCGGGAGAACTTACGTGCCCCGGGAAATATCAGTCGGGGATAGTCCAACGACAATGAAGTACCGTATTCGTAGGAGTTGATGACGGAACTACGTCCCTGTACGGTGGAGTTGGTTTGCCATTCGTATGATCCGTGCACTTCGAATTTCAGCTTTTCCGCTCCTCGGAAAGCATTGCGTTTGGACATGCTGAACGAGAGTCCCGGACCGATTTGCCCATTGCTTTTAGAGGTTACCTTTGTGGTGAACTCCCCGTCGTAGGGTTTGTCCAGAATACCGGTGATTTCGATGTCGAGCGTATCGTTGAGTGCGGTGGTATCACGCGGAACGTATTTCAGGTTTACCGTGCTGAACACATTCATTTCCGAGAGTTGCTGTTGTACGAAGCTCATAATGTCCTGTCGGTAGAGCATGCCTTTCCGATAGAACAGATTACGCCGGAGGGCACCGAAGCGCAAAGGGATTTTGCCTTTCTTTCCTCCGTCATAATATAAGGTGTAATCGCGAAACTGTAGCGTGTCGGTCAGTTCATAAGAATCATTATTGAACAGATTGACGGTGGTCCGTCCGAGGTAATACCTTTTGTTGGCCGATGCGGGAATACCGTCGGCCGGTACGACTTGCAGTTGTACGAATCCCGGACGCTGTATGGTATCGGCACGATAGGTGATGTATTCCGGTTTGTAGTAGAAATAACCGGAATTGCGGAACATGTTATAAATACGGGTTCTTTCGGCATCGAGATTGATTACGCTGAACGGATCACCGCTGAAAAGGGTACGTTGCCGGAACGTTTCCCGTATCAGGCTGTCGCCCACAGCCGGAAAGCGCAGGTAGGCTATGGAGTCCAGACGAAACAGATTGCGCGGTCTGACGGTATAGCTGATTTTGGCCTTTTTGGGGTTCTTTTCCGGTAGGATTTCATAGTCCACGGTACCGTTGAAATAACCGTAGTTCCGGAGTGTGTTTTGTGCTACGAGTGCGCGGGTTTTAGGATTGACGGTACTGATGAAGACCGGAGTACCTGCAAACGTATCGAATAACCATTTTGCGAAGCGTGACTTCTTGCCCACTAAAGCGTTGTATATCCACAGTCCGGTGGGGAACGGAATACGGTAGGACGAACTTCCGAACAGAGCGTTGTTCGGGGCGTAAGCCAGTGCCGCATCCACTTCTTCCTTCGCCGTTTCATACGCCTCTTCTTCGATACGTTGCACGGCGGCGATGGAGTCCTTTTGCTCCTGAGTCAATTCCTCTTTCCGTTTCAGCACAGACAAATCTCTTTGTGTGAGTAAGTCGTCTACAGCTTTGTAAGCATCGGCCAAAGAGGTAATGACTCCCTCTTCCTCCTTTTGTTTAGCCTTTTTCTTGGCTTTCTTTTTCGACTTTTGGCCATAGTCTATTTCCTTGATACCGGTGTACAAAACCTCTTCTTCGGGAAGGTTCTTGGTCGTTGAGCACCCTGCCGCCAAACCGCAGCACAGGATCACACCACAATATATCTTCAGTCTTGTCTTCATCATTTCTTCTCTTTTTCGTGTTGAGGTTCATTCTTTTTTCTGTTCTTGAAGATAAACAGTTCCCCTAAACGTGTCATTTTACGCCTCAGTACGAGACCGGCTCCCATTTCGGTGATTTCGCCTTCCAACAAAGACTCATAACTCTTGTCATAGAATAGGGTGACGTAACGTGTGGCACTCTTGTCCAAGCGATATTCTAACGATACATTATCTATCAACGACTGGCCGGTGTTTTCCACATTCTCGCCCGTGGACACCTTACCACCCACGATGATGCTCACCCGGTTGCCCCAGAAGCGTTTGGCAAAGCGGAATGAGTAATCCGTGCGCTCCGTTCCTTCGGCCGTAGTTTCCTGGTCTACGCCGAGGCTCAAGTCTATGGTTTCAAGAGCCTTGCCTGCAATGTTGGTGATTTCGCTTTGTAACAAGGCGTTCAGGGCATTGGTCGTAGAGAATCCTCCGCTTTCATTATCTCCCAACAAGTACATGCCGGTGGCCAACATGGTGACGGCCACTTTCCCGCGCTCCTCTATCGACATGGCTGCGAGTTGGTTCTGTACGGTCATGTCTTCAGGGGCTGCGATGGTAAACTCCAGTCCCATGTTTTCCAACGTACGCGTGATGGACAGCCCCACTTCGAAGGAAACAGTGCGTGGGGTATCGTTTTCCGTCACGGTGGCACGCATACGTTCGGACGCCGAGATGTTCAAAGTAGGATTCAGGATAGGCCCGTTGAAATCCACATAACTGCCCGAGGCGATGGTGAATGTCTTCAAAGGGATAACCGGAAGTGAGTATTTCATTTCTCCGTTCAGCACCGTATAACGTCCGGTGAGCGTCAGTTCTCCCTGCGGAGTATAGTTCATGGTCAGCTCGCCGCCCCCTTCCAGATCAACGTATTTAGAGCGGTCGGCACTCAGCAGGCAGTGTACCTGTGTACCCTGGTCTATGCTGATTTGCATCATCACGTTCATGTTCATGGGCTGTACTTCTTCCTGGGTAGCCACGGTCGTAGTATCGCTGAAGTCTACAAACGTGACCAGGCCGCTCAACCGGTCTTCCGATGAAAGCGGAGTGTCTTTCAGCACGTACGTCACGTCGGTGCTTCCCAATACCCCCAAACGTCCGTTAATGTTGATATTGTTCAGATTCCCGGCCATCCGTGCATTGACATCCACGTACACTTTTCCGTAGGCCGATGCCTGTTGGGTGCGTTTGGCGTTGATGAGTTCGAAGTTGGATGCATTCATTTTCAGGTCGAGCAAGATATTATCGAAGTTGGCGAAATCCACCGTTCCGTCGAACACGAGCGGGTTCTTTCCTGTGGAATATACGTTCAACTTGTCTAAATTCAGGTGGCTTTGCCTTACCTTGATGGTATCATCCTCCAGACGCAGGTTCAAACTGTACTCGGATGACGTTATTTTCATGGCTTTGGTGGCCAGCCATCCTTCTACGACGGGCCGGTCGGTCGGGCCGCTCACCTTCATGCAGCCGTCGGCCATACCGCCTAAAGCCGCCATCTGGTCCGGGACAAAACCGTTGGCCAACGACAACGGGAAGTCTGCCAAATCCAAGTCCGCCTCTATCGTTCCGCTTTTACCGTTGTCTTTGTAAGCTCCTGAAAGCGTCAGGACTTCTGCTTCGTTATGCGAAATACGTGCATCTACGAAATGCGTCCCGTCGTTGTTGGGCAGGTAGACCATTCCCAGGCCGATATTGCCCAGCGGTGCATCTTCGTACGCCATGTCTTTCACCGAGACGTCGGCTACGACGGACAGGTTTTCCTCCGTTTGTATCAAGTGGGCGTCGGTTTGCATTAATCCGGAGATGCGGGGAGCGTACGGAATGACAGCGGTCAGTTCTTTTAGGTTTACATGGTTCAGGTTGACAGACAGGTCTTGCAAGGCTTCCGGATTGGGCGTCGAGTAAATCCTGGCTCCCGTTCCGTCGTCGGCGAGCATATTCACATCCGCTTCCACCCGCCTGTCGTTCCCCAGGAATATGTAGTTATCCTCGTTGATATCGAATTTTCGATAGGCGATAATCGGATGAATTTGTGAGAACACAATTTTGATGCCATTGTCTTGCACGTCGGCTCTCAGCCCCAGATCCACTCCTTTTTTACGCTTGTCGTCCAGATAAATCAGATTGATTCCCGCTCCGGTGGAGTGCAGATAAGCATTCAGCCGGGACTCGAATACGAATTGTTTGTTCTTGGGGCCGTTTCGCACCCGTCCGTCCATTTTTACGCCGGTCGTATCCTGAAAGATGTGCATCTGTATCGTATCCAGTAAGATGCCTCCTGCATTCATCGTGTAAATATGGCCGCCTCCGTTCAGGCCGATTTTGGGGTCGGCATTCAGGTTCAGCTTCAATTCGTTGAGAGAGTAGCCCATAGCCGTCAGATAGTTGGCCACGGGGTTGTTTTTTCCCGACACCATATTGAGCGTCATGCGTGGCAGGAAAATCTTGAGTGAGTCCTGATTCAGATGCCGGCGTTGCAGTTGCTGGTCGGCTACAGCCATGAATTCTTCGCTTTTTTTCATCAGCGTCTCATATCCGTCGCGGCCGTCAAGATGCAGTTTGAAGTCACCGGCCGAAATGTCGGCATACGTAGTGTCCGGAAGAGCCAGTACGTTCAGGGATAAATCTTTGGGAAGGAATACCGAATCCTGCATTATGAGAGAGATATCCGATACCGTTCCGTGTACCGTATGAGCGTTTTTCAGGTTCGTACTGCCGTCCATGTGCAAGCACATGCCGGCCTTGAACGGTTTGTCAGTCAGTCGCAGGGCATACAGGTCGATGCTGCGCATATCTATACTGAAAGTCAGGTCGGTATTATGTCGGCTCAGCAGCGCGTCGATTCTGGAACGCATATCCAATAGCGGGTTATGGCTGTCGAGAGCGACGTGGCCGTTGCCTTTTTGCAATCCGGCATCCAGTTTGATGTCACTGAGATGCAGTTGTCCGTATTGCAGGCTTTCTAATGTCATGTCGGCCTGCATCCGGGTATGTCGGCTGAAGAAATCCGTCCCGACGCCCTTGGCAGATGCCGTGAGGGACAGGCCGTACAGGGAATCTTTGGGTAAGAAGTGATGGAGTTGCAGGTCCTTTATGGCCAGTTTCGCCTGGTAGGCCATGCGTGCCGCGTCGAATCCTCCTTTTACTTGCACGTTTCCTTTTCCTTCCCTTAAACGGAGGTCGGCAGTGTATTTTTGTCCGTTCAGCCCCACATTCCCGTCCAGTCGCATCGGGGGCAGGGCTATGTCTTTCAGCGCCTCTTCTCCGGCCAATGCCCTCGCAAAATCGAGATTGCGTGTACGCAGGTCCAAATTCACGTGTCCCGACCTTCGTACGGAGTCCGCCAACCGGAACATCTTTCCGTCGGCTTTCAGTTCGAAAGCGCCGGCCAACCGTGCTTCTGCAGTCGTGAGGTTCAGCGTATCCAGATTCCCGTCGGCCGACAACCGTAAGATGACGGGGGAGTTGGGATAAGCCTTGACAAAGGCCGTGGGCAATCCTCCGGCAAACAATAATACGTCCTGTTTGCCCAGTTCTCCCATAAGCCGGGCGGACATTTTTCCTTGGGGCTGTTCGGCTACGGCGGAAAGGTCCATGTCAGCTTGTGTCCTGATGTAAGAATCCGGGGTGCGAAGTACCAGTTCGGGTACATGCAGAGAAGTGGAATCCATATTGAAGTGCCCTGTCAGCGAACGGATTTCCAGACCGCTTTTTTCTTTCATGTGCGTTTCGCGCAAAGCCAGTGAAAGCCCCAAGGCGTTTCCGTCGAATGTGATACTGTCGATGCCCAGGCCGATGTCCCGAAGTGCGATATGGTTGACATCCAGTCCTTCTGCGGTTTTCTCGTATGGCAGGTCGTAGAATAGCGAATCGGCGTGCAAGTCGAAAGTTTCCACCGTGTACAAGGCTTGTCCTAAGTCTATGAGACCGTTCCGCAGGGCTGCCGTAAGGATTCCACCCGAAACGGTCATACTGTCGCCCGGCATGCTGAACCGTACCCGGGTGCGTGCCAGATCCACTTGCCCAAGGGCGATTTTCCAGTTCACCGGCGAACTGGCGGTCGTGTCTTCCGTCGTGGAATCGGTCAGAGCGATAGCCACGTCGGCATCCGAAAGAAGGGCCGTATTCACCGTCACCATTTCCTGCGGGATTTCTATACCGTGGGAGTTTACGAAGAAACGTCCTATGCTTCCCTTGATTTCCACCCCGGCAATCATGGATTTGGTATTGACTGCGGCACGGGTCAGTTCGATGCCTTCCACGTCAATTTCCCCGTGGAGCAGGGATGCGAAACTCAAATCCACGCTCAGACGTTCCACATCCAGCAGACTGTCGTCCTGCCCGTCTATTATTTGCACGTCCTGCAAGTCGATATCGAAAAGGAAGGTCAACCGCAGTCGGCCTATATGCACTTTCATACCGGTGGTCTCAGACAGATAGGCCGTGGCCTTGCGTACGGCAAAATCTTGTATGGGGGGAAGATAAAGCAGTGTAGCCGATATGAAGAATAGTATGATAGGGGTGAGTAAAATGCCGATTACCCATTTCAGGATTCTTTTTTTCATAATCTCAGTTATAGTGTACTACAAAGGAACGGCTTTTTTTTGAATTCGGGAGGATTTTTTCACAAAAATAAAATAAAAACTCCATGAATTCATTATTTTTGCAGGATAATAATCGTCATCCGTCGGTTGCATGAATTTGAAAAGTATGATTTATATCGCGTGCTGCATGGCTGTAATGTCTTGCGGTCCGCAAAAGAAGAAAGCAATGGAAGAGACTGAAGTACTGATAGAAACCTCTATGGGCGACATGAAGGTGAAGTTGTATAACGATACGCCCAAGCATCGTGATAATTTCATCAAGTTAGCCCGTGCGGGGGCGTACGACAATATTTTGTTTCATCGTGTCGTACGAGGCTTTATGGTGCAGACCGGAGACCCGGCCCTCAAACCCGGGGGAATGAAACCGGCCGTGGATACTGCGGCCTACCGTTATACGATTCCGGCGGAAATCCGTTATCCGCGCCATTTCCATAAGAAAGGCGCATTGGCGGCAGCCCGTATGGGGGATGACGTGAATCCCGAAAAGGCCTCCAGCGGTACGCAGTTCTATATCGTGACGGGGAAGACCTATACGCCAAGTTCGTTGATGGAGCTTTATTCGGCCATTTACCAAAGCCGGGTGGATACGCTTTACGAGGAACTTTCGCGAGGCCATCTCAAGGAAATGTACCTGATGCGTCGTCGTGGCGAAACCGAAAAGTTGGAAAGCCTGAAAGACTCTTTGTTGCATGAGGCGGAAGCAAAGGTGGCCGCCCATCCGCCTGTGCCGTTCGACGAAGTGCAGAAACAGGCCTATACCACAGTGGGCGGTGCGCCCCATCTGGACGGAGAATACACCGTGTTCGGCGAGGTCGTGGAAGGACTGCAAGTGGCTGAGGCCATAGAAAAAGTGCGTACGGCAAAAGAGCGCCCTTTGCAGGAGATTGTGGTACGTAAGGTGACGGTTCTGGAATAGCCGTCAACCGTATTTCACGTATCCCAAACGCGTATATTTCACGCCCTGACTCTCGTAATGTCCCATGACGCGGGCGGAAAGCGTGATTTCCATGCCGGGCGAAAGCTGGCGGCTGAAGCAACTCAATGCTTTGGGCGTCTGGCTTCTTCCGGCCGCTTTTTCGGTGAAAGTATAACGGTTTCCTTGGCTGTCTGCGGCCAGAATGCGTTGGTCGATATAAAAGTCCGGCTTGTAAGTGTCCACTTGTTGTTTGACATATAAGATTTTCAGTCGGAGGGCTTCCAGTTTTTCTCCTTTCTCCCCGACGTAACGGCTGGGCGAACGATAGGCGGGCCGTCGCGGGGGACTGAGTTCCGCGTGTACCACGGCAAAACATTGTGCGGTTTCTTTTAGTTTCAGGAGCTTTTTCTTTTCCGGTTCGAAGCGGTTGGCCATCCACAGCACGTAGTTCGGGTCGATGTAGTAGACTTCCGCGATGCGTTTGCCCCGGTATTTTCCGAAAGTCAGCGTGTCGTAAGTCTGTTCGTAATAAGGAATGAAAAAAGTATTGTCCACCCACTTCAGGGTTACCTTGCAGTACTTCAGCAAGTCCATGGCTTTGCCTGCGGCCATGACGAATGTATCGGCCAGCGTACGGATAAAGAGGGGAGGGCGTTCGTCTGCGAATATGCGCCACAAGGCATAATACCGCCGGTAAGGTGTAGCGATGCTGATGGCATAAAAACCGTTTTCGGATGTCCGTCCGGAGTTGAACGTCGCGACGGTAGCCGTGACGCGTGCCATGTCCGTTTCCGGAATCGGTTCGTAAAATCGTATGTTGTTCTTGATGGCTCCTTTCTACGGCATGTATCACCGTATGCAAATATACACAAAAAAGAAATCATTTCCAAGCGATTTCGTGCGAAATGGAGGGCGGGAAGTTGTCATTTTGTTACTTTTCGCATTTCAATTCGATTATGGAAAACCGCTTTCAGCTCTCTCTTAGGCGTCTGTTTTGAATAAATATTCATATCTCGAGCCGATTATGCAATGATATTCCGTATATATACAATTTACCATGAGGAAGAAAATTTTTCGTTTGCAGGCGAATGAAAAATCATTTGCCGCAGAACGGTTTCACAGAGTGGATAAAAACGGGGACGAATGCCCAGGAAAGGGTGGAAAGATAGGAGGAAAAGTCCGTTTTTTCCTCTATTTGGAGACCGGAAAGTGTCGTCATCCGTGTGTCGTTTTGTCATGATGGCCGTACGGGTGCTGACGGGTTTCCATGGGGATGCGGACGGTTGGGCATGCCAGATGTCCGAATGAAAGCCGGACCGGGTACAGGCTGACTTTTTGTTGATGGGTAAACACACGGGAATGGCGTATTTGCACCGATTGTCCAACAGGGCAGCAAATACGCCATTCTCGTATGCTTGGATTTGACTTTTTGACAGAATGTCAAGTCCGGTAAGGAGGTCGCCGGAACTGCTTTCTACCGCTTGTCCCCATGAGGATGGTTGAGGGTTTGTTGCCGTTGCACCAGTACCTCGGCACATTGGAGCATGGCAAAACCGTATTGCTTCATGTCGCGGAAAACAGGGTCGTCTTCGGCTGTCTGTACCGTCATACCCTCCGTGCGGTATCGGATTTCCTGCTGCGTGTCCGGAAAGTAAAGGAACAGGCGTGACGAGTCCCTCACGCCGATGAGGTTGTCGGCCGTGAAATACATATAAGGACGCTTCTCTTTCAGCAAATCCATACCGAAATCGTTTTGCACGTAGCCGATGCCTAACAGGCCCAAAAGGGTCGGGGCCAAATCCACCTGCCCGCCGTAAGCGTCCACGATGCGCGGAGCTATGTCCCGCCCGTAAATCATGAGCGGGATGTGGTTATACGATTGCGGGCTTTCGCATTCGGGCGTGCCCACCAGTTTGCCGTGGTCACCCAAAAGGACGAACAGCGTGTTGTCCGCCCAAGGGCGTTTGAGGGCTTCCGTCATGAAGTTCCGGATGGACCAGTCGGCATATTCCACGATTTGTTCTTCCGTTGTCCGGCTGCGCGGATGGAAGTAGGGCGGGATGATGTAAGGCGGATGGTTGCTGATGGTGAGCAGGACGCTGAAAAACGATTGTCCGCTTTGGGCTTGCCGGTCGAGCACGGGCAGGGCGTATTGGAACAGGAAGTCGTCTTGTACGCCGAATCCGTTGACCACCTTGTCCGCCGGGTAATTTTCCTGCGAATAAATGTCGTCGAAACCGTTGGTACGGAAAAAGGCGTTCATGTTGTCGTATTGCGATTCGTGCGTCATGAAGAACATGTTATGGTAGCCGTTTTCTTTCAGTACGGTGGGCAGGCCGGAGTAGACCGGAATGACGGAGCCTTTCATGGCGTTGCGCTTCATCATGGCCGGGAACGAATAGAGCGAGGAATACATGCCATGGTTGGTGTGGATGCCGGATGAATAGAAATGGCTGAAACTGAGCGATTGTTGCCACAGACTGTCGAGGAAGGGCGTAAGGCTGGTTTCGTGACCGAAAGTTTGCATCAGGTGAGCCGACATGGACTCCATGAGGATGACGACCACGTTCCGGCGTGTCGGCAGGCTGTCGGCTTCCACGCGGCGTGCGATGGGCGATATGCCGTCCATGCCCTTCCGTCCGAGGAGGGTTTGCACGCGGGCTATGGCTTCGTCTTCCGCCATGAGGTGCAGGAGGCGGTTTTCCTTCCGGTTGTCGTCGATGGCGCTGGTCATCAGGTTGAATACCGGGTTAATTCCTAATTGGTTCAGGAAAGCATCATTGCAGTAATACGCCTGGCTTACTTTTATGGGGTTAT
>OHTE01000180.1_pt1 | contig 16985 bp, 20 predicted proteins | sample 1578881 | NCBI WGS metagenome assembly OHTE01 (sample SAMEA3879523, study PRJEB24766) | human gut metagenome | biome: human-associated habitat; feature: feces | place: USA | collected 1985/1987
CAGGGATGTCGTTCGCTTCAATTTGTATAAAATCTTTTTTTATATTAAGCTGATAGGCTTCTGCAGGTAATGATGGATTCTCAATTATTTTTATATTTGCATTTTGATTTGTTAATTGGATAAAAATAGAACTCTTTTCACTTAAATCCTTAATATCTTCGGATACGGCAGAGAAACCACCCAAATAGCACTGCTTTTCACTATAACCTTTGATCTTATGAATGGCATCCATCGTTCTTTGTGATGCGCCATCTTCCTCAAAGGTAATAACCATCAGAGTTCCTTTATCCGAATACAGCATGTCTTTGACATCTTTTGGCAAGACCTCCTTCGGGATACTGATATCTAAGATATCGCCTCGCCATAAGACATCCTTTACACCATCAATGCTTTGAATCTCTTTCTTTAATTCCGCAACGTTTTTATCCGGCATATTTTCTACTACCAGCATGCCGGTGCTGGCAAGGTTGAAATCATCTGATAATGATTTTTGTCCTTTCATGGATTCTACATCCTTTGGCAGATAACTCAATAAGTCATAATTGACTTTGGTACGTGCATAACCGATCGCACTTGGAATCAGCAGCAGTACCGCAATTAACAGAATCAGATTTCTTTTTCTAACAATGAAATCAGATAACTTCTTCATACCTCCACGCTCCTATCTTTCTTTTAAGATCGTTTGATCATTTTGCGAATCGTCGTATATAGCATCGGTTTTAAATTGTCGATGCTATCCGGCTGTTTTAATACAATAGAGGAATAACATACGGTTGAAACAAGCTCTAGAATCATAAAAATCAGTTGATAGGCTTCCTGTTCTTGATAACCTAAACTGATTAAATAGCTGAGAAAATCCTCCAGATGATTCACGACCTCATATTCATCATCGCCAAGCTTACCGCCGATAACGCTCCAAGATAGATTTTTCTGGATCATCTTAATGCTGCTGGGATTGGCTTTGAAAAATTCTATGACATAATCTACAAGAAAGATCAATTCTTCGATCTTATCATCAATCTGTTCCTCTTTGGCTTTCATTAATGCTTCATCAATGATGGAAGAGCTTTTCTTCACGATTAGATGATTGATAAGTTGTACCTTATCATGAAAGTAAAGATAGAAAGTGCCCTTTGCTACATGAGCATCCTGGACAATTTGGTCGATGGATATGCGGTTAAAATCCTCTTTCGCAAATAGGCGCAAGGCAGCTTCTTCAATCCTGCGGCGTTTCTCATTCTTATTCATCAGAACCTTGTTTCGCATATAGTTACACCTCTTTTCCTGAATGACTTTAAGTCATTTTTTTATGACCGTGAAAAGGATATGGCAAAAATGACGAACAGTCAATATTTTATATGCAGTAGAAAAAGAAGTTCTTTAGACAGTTCTTTTTATTTGTCTAAATACTATGCGTGAAAGGGGTTTCTGGTTATAAAAGGGTGAAAGCGATACTAGCGTAAATAAGAAATATATTAGTTCTTAAAAAATGAAATACGTTATGGCGATGAAAGGAGAATAGATGGTTGTGCGTGAATATATACAATAAGTTATTATGATGGTTGTTAAAGAAAGCATATTGGTAGATGAAGGTATTTGCTGATATAGATTTGAAAATTGTATCAACATTGGTGATTTCGGTTAGGTTTTCGGTAATAAAAGTTATTTGAAAATTACGCAGTACGTGATTTGTTTGTTATGATGGTACATAAAGAATAAGACATTATACGGTAAGCTTTATTCTTGAAGGAGGGAATATCATGGAGGATATCATCGTCACAAAAGATTTAACAAAGGAATACAGAGGATATAAAGCAAATCATGCGATATCGATGTGTGTAAAAAAAGGGAGTATTTATGGGTTGATTGGGCGAAACGGCGCCGGTAAGACAACATTCATGCGAATGCTGTTGGGGTTAAGTAAACCAACCAAGGGAGAAATTCAGCTATTAGGTAAAAAGGGTAAAGAAATGAATCAGGAACGAAGCCGTATCGGTTCCATCATAGAAACACCTGCTTTTATAACCAGACTTTCTGCATATGATAATTTAATGTTGCGTGCTGATTTGTTAGGGTTAAAGGATAAAAAGAAAGCCATCCATGAGGCGCTAAAAAAGGTTGGCTTATATGAAAAACGCGGACAGAAAGTGAAAGGTTTTTCGCTAGGAATGCGGCAGAGTTTAGGTATTGCTTGCGCTATCTTAGGAGAACCGGAATTATTAATTTTAGATGAGCCCATCAATGGCTTAGATCCGATTGCGATTGCGAATGTGCGTAAGATTTTATTGGATCTGAATAAAAAAGGTACGACCATTATTATTTCCAGTCATATCTTGGGGGAAATGGAAAAGGTTGCCACATGTTATGGGTTTATCGTGGAAGGTAAGTTAGTAAAAGAAATCAGTGAAGAAGAAGTCAAAAACAACAAAGTAGATTTAGAAAAATTCTTCATTAAAATTGCCGGAGGTGAGTTAGATGCATAAGGTAGTAAAGGCGGAGTTATTTAAGCTAAAACGTAATAAAGCATATTGGTTTATCTTATTGTTATCCTTTGGTATTTATCTGGCTTTAGGTCTTATGACGGATGAGAAAATCAGCTTTCAAGATGCGATTGCTTCCTCAGCAAGCATTGTACCTTTGTTTAGTGCGCTTGTTGCCATCAGTGTAGCCCAGGCCGATTATAACGATGGAACAATGAAAAATGTCGTTAGTGCAGGAATTAGTCGTACTAGCATTTATATAGGGAAATTATTGGCTGCCTATATTGGCTGTATGGGAATCTTTTTGATTGAAGCCATCATGTCGGTAGGCTTCAGTGTGTATGGCGGAGCAACGGTAACAATGGATGCTTTCTTTATCATTAAAGCTGTGTTGTTACAGGCCGTAGTCGTATTGAACTATACGGTTATCTTCTTTTTATTGGGAAGTATTATACATAGCGCCGCGTTAGCTGTATCTTTATCCTTTGCATATTATTTGTTTGGAGCTTTTGCCTTTGGTTATGTTGGAAGCTTTTTACATATCAGTGGACTTGCCGATTATGAATTAGGCAGCGTTGCTACGGCAATCGAACAAGTAAATGTTAATACAGTGACGATGTTGCATTTAGGAATCGTAACGATTGTTATACTTTTCTTCGCATATGTCGGAGCTTTCTGTTTCAATCGACAAGAAATCAAGTAACTGTTTTTCACCAAGATACTTTAAAAAAGGAAAATCCCTTTTGTGATGTTTGACTTCACAGAAGGGATTTTGTTTTATAAGAAGAAACCTTTTGATAGTGATCCTGTCGAGCATTCTTAGCACATATCATGAAGCTAGCACATATCATGAAATTGGTGGGTGTTTATGAATGGATGAAAAAGAGTATTTGTATTTACAACTTTACAGCATATGCAGCTTATAGCTGTTGATGGCGAAATATCACCACGGCACTAGATAAAGAAATACCAATCAAAAGTAGGGCAAGAAGAATAGGCACTAAATAATCGGCTGGAAGACTTTGTCCTTGTAGTAAAGAGATAGAATTTGTTATAAGAATAGCAGGCTGTATTTCCTGTAATGGAGGAAATAAAGACATGCCCATACAAATAAGGAAGAACCCTCCAGTACATAATAAAGAGCCAATACTTGTTTTCGTAAGTACACCACCTAATAATAACAATGCCAACAGCAAGCAACCAAACAACCATATACAAAAGATGCCTAACAATAAGTGTGGCACATTTGTCAAAGGCCAAAACATGAAGTTATACAGATATGTGACAAGAAAGCTGATGCCATAACAACATGTCCATACTAGTAAAACACTGCTGTACTTCGCTAATAAAATGGTGGTTCTGGATAAACCTTTTGTTAATAGATGAATCAATGTTCCTTTTTGCAATTCATTAGAAATCATGGTGCTAAAAACAATTAATAGGATGATAATACCAATTTGCGAAATGTTTTTATAAAACTGCGCCCATGAATCCATCACTTCAGGTTGTGGTAATTGTATTTGGATGCCATCTGGCAAAAGACTTGCCGCAACTTCAAGAAGATACCGCGCACTGATAGGGTTCAGAAATCCTAAAGCCAGAAACACCATCATAAGTACAAAGAGCTTGTAGCTGCGTAGATAGTCGTAAAATTCTTTCTTTAAAAAAGCTAGATAGGCATTCATTTTACCACCTCCATATATAGGGATTCCAAGGTCGGTTCAACGATTTCCATACGGCGCAAGGAAAGTTTTTGCTGCAATAATTCCTGATGAAGCTTGCTTTGCAGCAGTGACATATTATCATGTGTGATCTGCAACTCTGTATCCGTACAAATCTTGGTGCTAAACTGCGTTTTGGAAAGAAAATGCTGCATGGATTCAGGATTCATGAATTCTAGTTGCATTCTATTACTGGCCTTTTCCTTGATGGATTGCATACTGCCATGTCGTTGGATAATGCCATCATGAAGAATAGCGTAGGAATCACAGACACGCTCTACATCGCTTAAGATATGAGTGGAAAAAATAATAGTTGTATGATCCTTAATTTGTGTCAGTATGGATAAGATATCCTTACGTCCGATGGGATCTAAAGCAGACGTCGGTTCATCCGCAATAAGCAAATCCGGTTCATTCAACAGAGCTTGCGCAATGCCAAGACGTTGTTTCATACCGCGAGAAAATGTTGCGATACGCTTCTTGCGACTTTGCCATAAACCAGTCAATGTTAAGAGCTCTTCACTTTTTCTTTTACAATCTGCGGCAGACATATGTGTGATTGATGCACAGAGCTGTAAATACTCATAAGGGGTTAAATAATCATAAAAGGCAGGAACATCACTTAGATAACCGATATGGCGATTGGCTTTTGTATTACCAAAACTTACCGTTTCTTGGCATACCTGAATCTCACCGGCATCCTTTGGCAGCAAACCTAATATAAGCTTCATAGTAGTTGTTTTACCGGCCCCATTTTGTCCGACAAAGCCTAAAATACTATGTGCAGGGACGCAGAAGTCCACTCCTTTTAAGACTTCATGAGAGCCAAAGGTTTTTCTTACTTGATGAAGTTCCAGTACATTCATCATTCTTCACCTCTTCCGAATACGAAATAGATAATAGGCCCGAAAAATTGCAGTAATAAGACAACGAAAATCCAGATATATCGATTACCAAAACGATAATGAGGGTGACGTAGAACATGAAATAATGCACTAAAGGCTAAGATCAATTCAATGATGATTAGAGGTAAAAGCAGTGGTAAATGATCAATTAAGGTCTGCATGTGGTTTCCTCCTTTTTCTGCATTAAAATGCGGATACAATGTTGAAAACGGGGATCGTTTTTCATCGGTTGAAATTCCGGTAACTCGTTGATAATCTGCAATAGCGATTCAATGACAATCGTGCGATTGCGTGGTGGCTGCGTATCTAAGGCAATCTCTTTCAGCCAACTGTTTAATTCGGTGAAATAATCATCTTGATTCTGTAATTTATCCATATTCGTTGTAGCAAGGATATCAGCAGAATGTGTCAATTCCTTAAAAGCTTCTTCATAAAGGTGATGATGGGCATATACCTGTGCGATGGCAAGAAGGGATTGAAAGGCTGTATATGGATGGATATGCGATATCTGATACAGTTCCAAAAGACTTTTTACTTTCGCAATGGTTTTTTCGCATGCTGTTAAATCATCTATTCTCAGCATCATAAAAGAGATGGAATCTTGAATTAGAAACAACAAATGCTGATAGGCAGATGTCTGCAAAATACGATATGCCTGTTCCATATTTCCCAATTTCTGATGACAAGCGGCAGTAAGTTCACTGTCTTGCGCAATCGGACGTGGGATTTCTCCTAACAGCTGTAAGGCATCCATGGGTTTATCGCTGGCAATGTATGCCATAATTTCCAAGGTGAGGGTTTCTTTTGTCAAGGTCGGATCCTTACATTCTTTTTCTACATAGTGACAAAGTTTTAAAGCCTCATCTAAGATCTTTGCAGGGTCTTTAAATAATGTGGCATGATTCAAATACAAAACAATCATCTTATATAAGAAAGGGAAACATGCGTGGTACGTATGCAACAATTCTTCACAATGCTTCAAAGCCTCATCACTGTCGTGGGCGATTTCATCAGATAATTGATGATAGAGTTCAACAATAGCTTCTTGTGTCAACTGAGGCTCATATCCCATGAGTTCATCTACAGTGACATTGAATAAAGTGGCAAGCTGAGGAAGAAAAATGATATCTGGATAGGATGTGTTGGTTTCCCATTTTGAAACAGAAGATTTACTGACGCCGATCCAGTTGGCTAATTGATCTTGTGTGATGTTGGCTTTTCTGCGTAAGGCAGCGATATTTTCTCCAAGTTTTAGTGGTTTCATAAATTCTAACCTTCTTTCTTGGTTTCATTATAAGTGGAAGATAGGTATAAAACAATGGATTATGTCGCAACAATAAGAAGAAAAGTTGCTTAATAGGAAACTTGGCAAAATGATTGATCGTTGTGATGCAGGTGGAATACGTAAGATTATAGTACAGATAATAGTGCTATTTTTAAAATATATCTTGCATGATTAGTTGTTTTATGGTAATATATGAATCACCGATGGAGGTTTAGCTCAGTTGGGAGAGCGTCTGCCTTACAAGCAGAGGGTCGGGGGTTCAAGTCCCTCAACCTCCACCATATATAAACAACCCACGGCACTGCTTGAATGGCAGCGCTTTTTTAATATTGAAACCTCCAACAGCAAATAGGGAACTAAAGATCGAATGAGAAAAATAACATGAGTTTGTACAAGCTCAGGATAAACAACCTATGGTACTGCTTGATTAGGAGTGCTATTTTATTATCGAAACATCCATCAGCAAATAGGGAACTAAAGATTGAATGAGAAAAATAACATGAGTTTGTACATAAGCTTAGGATAAACAACCTATGGCAGTGCTTTTTTAAAACCAGCCAAATGGGAACAAATTATGATATCATAATACTAAAAGAAAGAGGTGTGTTATATGGCAAAGATACTTTATGATGCAAATTATGATAAAGAACTTGTCGCAAAACGCAATCAATGTCATGATCTGTGTCACCAATATAATCAGCTACTGCCTACAGCTGTGAAAGAACGTAAGAAAGTCTTACAAGCTATCATAGGGGAAATGGAAGATGACCTAATTATTGAACAACCATTTTATTGTGATTATGGGACCAATATCCGCTTAGGGAAACAAGTGTATTTGAATATGCATACCATCATGCTGGATGCTGCTGAAATATATGTAGAAGATCATGTGTTTGTGGGACCAAACTGTGCTTTTTATACAGCGGGTCATCCTTTCTCTATAGAAGATCGTCGAGCAGGTTTAGAGTATGCATTGCCTATACATGTTGAAGAAGATGTTTGGATTGGTGGCAATACGGTAGTAATGGCAGGAGTCACGATAGGAAAAGGTAGTGTGATTGGGGCAGGCAGCGTAGTCACAAAAGATATTCCACCATATGTATTAGCCGCTGGAAATCCATGTCGCATCATTCGTTCTATAAAAGAAGAAGCAAAAATAAAAAGCGATTGCCAATAACTTGTGACAATCGCTTTTTTTACGCTTAACTGAAAGCTACTATACGCTACAACCTTCTGATTTGCTTATGAAATATTAGAGAAATACTCTCTTTATCCCACTTATTGTTTGTCTAATTGTTCTTGAAGATACGCAGCGGTTGCTTCATCCGCAAATTTCAGCAGATGAAGATAATTGTTCTTGGTGATGTATTCAGTTATTCCCACATTCTCATAAGTCTTTTTCAATAATAAGGAATACAAAGGCTGATCATCAGCATCATGCAGATGAGCGCTGATTTCCATAAAGTAGAAGTCCTGATATTCCAAGGAGATGAAATCAAAGATTTCTTCTAGATTGTTACATGCAAACAGCTGTTCCTTTAGTTCTGGAGTCTTATATGTTTCCCAATCCTCTTTGTTGGTAAATGTTATATTTTGAAAAGGGAAGACATAGGTTGTATGATCATCTTTTTTCGTTTTTATATCCCCATAGCTTAGGGTATATCTCCATAAGAATTCTTTGTGGTTTTGCAGATCTAACATAGCCATTCCTTCTTTCTTTCTCATACACTTCCTTTATTATAAAGAAATTCATGATACTATACAAGTGAGTTCTTTATGAGGGATAGAAAATGAAATGATGTATTTTGGATAGATAAGAATATTTTATCTTATGAAAATATTTCCTTATTTGTCCTTTTTCTTGATGTATGCTAAGATATCGAGGTATGACACTATGGAGGTAAAGTAAGTGAAAGATGCGTTAAGAGAGGAATTGCGTGAAGAGATACGATTGTTTCATGAACAGACACAGCAATTTATAAATAAGCAAATCAGCGTGAAGGATTTTAAAGGATTCAGCGGTGGTTTTGGCAGTTATGCACAGCGTGGTGCACAGATGTTTATGTTACGTCTGCGTATGAACCAAGGGGTAGTAACGAAGGATAAATTAAAGTTTTTATGTGATACCAGTGAACAGCACGGTGTTACCAAACTGCATTTTACAACTTGTCAGACGATTCAGATGCATGATTTAAGTGGAACTGAGATTCCCTATATCATGTCAGATGCTTTGGATCATGATATTGTATGTCGTGGCGGCGGTGGTGATTTTCCACGTAATGTTATGTGTTCACCACTTAGTGGTGTAGATCCGGATGAGTATTTTGATGTACGCCCTTATGCGGAATGTGTTGGGGATTATTTATTAAGCATTGTTAATAAGTTTACCTTGCCAAGAAAGCTAAAGGTAGCTTTCAGTAGTTCGGATAAGAATGAAACCCATGCCAATTTCCGTGATTTAGGATTTTGTGCAAATGCCGACCATACTTTTGATGTGTATTGTGCCGGAGGCTTGGGAAATAATCCTCGCATGGGTGTGAAGGTTGGTCATCATGTACAGCCGGATACGATTCTGTTTTATGTATCTGCCATGGTGTTGATGTTTATGGAACATGGCGATTATGTAAACCGTGCGAAAGCAAGAACACGATATTTACAGGATACACTTGGGGTAGATGGATTGGTTCAGGATTATCAGGATAAGGTAGAAAAGGCGTTGCGCGGGGAAAATTTGATGGTACATATTGAAGAACCTGTGCTGAAGAAAACAGGGGATAAAACACTGTCTGATCGTCGTGTGATTGCCCAGAAACAACAGGGGCTATATGCTGTGTATTATCATCCACTTGGCGGCTGTCTGGCACCTCAGAAATTATGTCAGATCTATGAAACCATCAAGGATATGGAAGATGTAGAATTGCGTATCACACCACAACAAGGAGTTTATATCATCAATTGTACAGCCGATGAGGCGAAAGCGGTGTTGGCTATCACAGAGGATGGAGCACGCAATCGTTTTGAGGAAAGTGTTTCTTGCATTGGCGCATCCATATGTCAGGTAGGCTTGCGTGATTCTCAAGGTACTTTACGTGAAGCTATCATGTACTTTAGAGAAAAAGACTATCCTGCAGATGTCTTACCGCGTATCTTTATCTCCGGTTGCACCAGCTCTTGTGGAACCAATCAAATCGGAGCTATTGGTTTTCAGGGTACAGTCAAGGTGATTGATAAAAAGCCATATCCGGCTTTTCAAGTAAGTTTGTATGGGAATGATCATGCCAAAGATACCCGGTTTGGGGATGTAGTAGGTGCTGTATTGGCAGATGATCTTTGTTTGTTTTTACAGGCGATTGCCGATCATGTCAGTGCGCATGGTGAATCTTATGAGGCATGGATTGCCCATAACGCTGATGAAATGGAAGCCATTTTAAAGGAGTATATCAAATAGATTAGGACAAAGAATATAAAATAGCGTAGAAGTGTTTTATGCATAAAGAATGGTATTAAGTATTTTAACTTCATGCATATAAAAAGATGATGTAGATCCTACTCCCTAAACGGGGAAGACAGGAAACACCATCTTTTTTATTCTAGCAATCGTTTAGATCCCTTAACGAAGTAAGGGCAGACTTCCACTTAAACGGTTAATACTTTTCTTAGGGCCTAACAAAGCAATACCATAATATTCGATGGTTTCTTGTGTAGCCTTTTTCATCTTTTGAATATAGTCGTCATAGTCTAAACAACTTTGGGCAATGTTGGTAAAGTCAACGAAATAAACATCTTCCATCGTTTGGACCTTTTGGTAGATCGAAGCTAAAGTTTCCTGATTGGTTTTAAGAATGGGCAGTGGGTACTGCACAATGCCGGGATGTTTTCCCTCAGTGCTATCATAAACATCCTCACGCGCTAATGTCGGCGCATGTTTACCTAAGGATACGCCAAGAATAGCCGCTGTATTGGCCATGATGCCAAGGGGCAAATCTTCCCATAAGATACATACACTTTTAATTTCCATAATGTTTTTTTGTATACGATCTATCTTGTAAAGCTATCGTATACTTACTCCTTCCTTTTATTACTTTTATATAATGTATTTCATAAGATCAGCAGATGTCTTTTGGGACACTTGTTTTTGCTTGTTTATGAATAGATAATGCGGTGCTTTCTTTCTTTTGCAAATCTTGTGATAAAAATAAGCCGCATATAGTAAAGATGATTCCTATCAGTTTTTTCATACTGATGGATTCTTGTAAGATAAGAAAAGATGTTAATGCGGTAATGACAGGTACTAAGTAAATATAGACACTTGTCTGTATAGAACCTAAAATAGATACTGCCTTGTTCCAGGTCACAAAGCATAATGCCGAGGCACCAAAGCCTAAAAATAGTAAATTGCCGAGTACAGGCCAACCACCATGCCAGATTTGTGAAACGTGAAAGGTATCTTGCGTTAGAATGATTGGCATCATGAAGAGTAAACCATAAAAGAAGGTTCTGCGCGTTATGCCAATGGTTGTCATATGAAAAGTAGAAAGTTTGCGACAGAGCAGAGAATAGATGGACCAAACAAGAGCTGCTAGCAAAGCCAATACATCGCCATAAGGATGCAAGGATACACCGGCATTATCCGGTATGCTGATAAGTAAGATACCAAGCATTGCCAAAGCAAATCCTATATAAAAGAAGCGCCCTTTGGAGGATTCCTTCATGATCTTTGAACTTAAGAAAGCAGTAAAAAAAGGAGCAATCGAGATAATGACACCGACATTGGTCGTTTGTGTATACAGCAAAGCGATATTTTCTAACAGATAATATAAGGTAATTCCGCAAAGCCCGGCACCTGCAAACCATCGTTCCTGTTTTTTATCTTCTAGTGTACAACGATGCGGATACATGATCCATAGCGTGAGATAGCCAATCACAAAGCGGGTAAATAAAATCTGTAAAGGGGTCATGTCGGCTAATAAAATTTTAGTTGAGATAAAGGTAGTGCCCCATATGAAAATGGTGAGAAAGGCACATAGATGTCCTTGTTTTCGATTATTCGTCATGCATAGCTCCTTTCAGGAAGATACGCTGGTATTGTTTTGGTGTCAGTCCGATAAACATTTTAAAAAAATTGGTAAAATGACTCTGATCACTAAAACCGGCTGCCATTGCGGCATCTTTCAAAGAGAGTCCTTTTTCTAACATCTTTTTTGCCTGATGAATACGAACAGTTTGTAAATAGCGATAACAGGATACTCCGGTTTGTCGAGTAAAGGCATTTAATAAATAAGATTTACTGAAATGCGATAGTTCGCTTAGCGTTTGCAGTGTAATGTTTTCTGCATAATGTTCTTCCATATATGCGCATAATTTTTGTATTGGTTCCTCTAGCGGTGCATCTTCTTTTTCTATTTCCATATAGTTTTCCATGAGTGGCTGCATCAAAAAGTATAATGCTTCTTCTTTCTCTAGAGTACAAGCCTGTTCCATGATTGCCTGATAAAGTGAGGATAACTGCTGGGTATATTCACAGTTTTTAATAAGCGGTGTCGTGAAATGAGGAAGCTGCTTTGTTTGAAAGAGCTCTTCCATGATCGTTTGCATGACCTCGGGCTGAATATTAACAGCTCGATAATCCAAAATGGAATCATCAAGTGGAGCACAATGATGATTATCTAATGGATTGAATAAAATCATATCGCCTTTTTCACATACATATTCTTTATGACGGCACCACATCTGACGCTTGCCGCCTTCAATAAAGCCAATGACATAATACGGATGAAAATGGTTTGGAAACTTTTGCACAATGCCATGCAGCTGATAAGCTTCAATTTGCAAATCATTATCAAACCATACTTCACGGTGTTCCTTTTCCATAGAATACTTCCTTTCCAATGTCCTTATTTTATCATGAAGCGATAAGTATTTCTTGTAGGATATCACATAAATGCCATTTTGGCATAAAGAAAAGAGCCATTCCATAAAACGGCTCTTTTCAATGTTAAACATTACTTTTGAAACTGTGGTAAATAAGCTTTATGTGCTTCTAACAATTCATCGATGACCACATTGGCCAGTTCATCACTTGGACATAGAGGGTTCATATTTAATGCGGTCACTGCCAAATCACGGTTCCCTGTGACAGCAGCTTCAACGACCATGCGTTCAAACGACTTCATCATTTGTACATAACCATTAATGGTACATTTTAATTCACCGGTTGCGATAGGTTTAGGACCATCCGCGGTTATCCGACAGGCTACTTCAACAGCACTGTCATGAGGCAGATTGCTTATCGCTCCGTTGTTTCTTACATCTACGTACTGAATATCACCGGTATCATTATAAATAGACTGAATTAAGTTGCATGCGGCATCAGAATATCTAGCACCGCCACGTTGTTCCAGCTGTTTCGGTTTGACATCTAGTTCTTGATGGCTGTACAGGGCAAAGAGTTCTTTTTCAACCTGTGATACAACTTCGCCACGCACCGTACCTTCTTTCCATTGTTCCAGCTCTTCGTCCAGCTGTTCCTTTGTAAAGAAATAGTAATTATGATAGGGACATGGTATGGCATGTAAACCGCGTATAAAGGAAGGAGAATATGGCAAAGAGATAAAGTTTTTCATTGCAAGCGTATCTTCAGCAGTCACATTTGCATACTTTTCCACGATAGTATCCATCGACAAAAACATCAGTCGCAAAGATAAAATGATTTACACCTTGTAACTCTAAGGTTACACGGTTTTCTTCAACACCGAGAATCTTGGCAATGCCAGCAACCATATTCACAGGAACATTGCATAAGCCAATCACCTTTTTAAAATCGGTATAGCGCAGTATGGCTTCAGTGACCATACCGGCAGGATTGGTAAAGTTGATCATCCATGCATTTGGGCATAGTTTCTGCATATCTTTGACAATGTCAAGAATGACGGGAATCGTACGGAAAGCTTTAAACATACCGCCGGCACCATTGGTTTCTTGACCAATCATACCATGCGATAATGGGATTCGCTCATCCTCCACGCGTGCAGGAAGACGACCGATACGCATCTGTGTTGTTACAAAGTCAGCATCCTTTAAGGCTTCTTGACGATCATAACTGAGAATGACCTTCATAGGAAGATTGGCTTTTTTAACCATTCGCTGCGCAAGAGCACCGACGGTTTCCAGCTTTTCTCTGCCTTCTTCAATATCAACTAACCAAAGTTCGCGAATCGTAGGGTATCATAACGTTTAATGAATCCCTCCACTAATTCTGGTGTATAACTGCTGCCGCCTCCAATTGTTACAATTTTAACAGTATCTTTCTTCATAAATGCCTCCTCATCGTTGTAAAGTGGACTATACCATTTGAATGAATTGACCGTATAATCCCAAGTGGTCTATACCATAATAACATACCTGTGTAAGCGTGTCCATACGAATGTGAGGTTTTTCTTAACTTTCTTTCTTATGATGTTATTGATTCAAATAAAATCCTTTCTTTATTGTATTTTATGCGCATATAGTCACAAATATGATAGCTCAAAACTTTTTTTAAAAAAAGAAAGAAAACGGTTGCATAAATTTTTAAACGTGTTATCATAAGTGTGTAAAGTGGTATATACCAAGTGGAAAGGAGGAATTCACATGATTAAAATTCTGCTTGTTTGTTCTGCCGGAATGTCAACCAGCTTGATGGTAAACAAAATGAAAGATGCTGCCGCACAAAGAGGTATCGAAGCTGAAATTTGGGCAGTAGGTGATGCAGAAGCAGCAAATAATATTGGCAACGCTGATATTATGATGTTGGGACCTCAGGTTAGATTCCTGGAGTCAAAAATGAAGGGTATTGCCGGAGAGAAACCGGTAACTGTTATCGACATGCAGGCGTATGCGATGATGAACGGTGCGAAAGTATTAGATCAAGCACTGAAACTGCTGGGGAAATAACACAATTACCAGCTTAAATTTAACTCAAACTCAAAAACTCAATTAGTGAAAGGAAAGAAAAATTATGAATGCTTTTATGGATTGGATGGAAAAGCACTTTATGCCAATTGCTGCTAAAATCGGCAGTCAAAGACATTTAGTTGCTGTCCGTGATGGATTTATTTCCATCATGCCGGTTACCATGGTAGGTAGTTTGGCAGTATTGCTAAACGTATTCCTGCGCGATTTACCAAATACATGGTTGCTAATGTGCAGCAAATCATCAATGTAAACGGAAACGTTTACTTTGGCTCTATTGTTATTTTAGGTTTGTGTTTCACATTCTCATTAGGATATCATCTGGCAAAATCTTATGATGTCAACCCAATCGCCGGTGGCGTTGTTGCATTTGCTGCCGTTGTTACTTGTATGGGACAAAGTGCTATCTTTGATTATGAATTACCAGGTGTTGCAACTTCTGCACTGGATGCTTTAAAGGGTGCCGGTTTAGATGTTGCCTTAAATGATGCCGGAAAAGCCGTTGTTTTACATGGTGCCAGCGGTTGGGGCTATTTAGGTTCCAGTTATACAGGTGCTAGTGGATTGTTTACTTGTCTGATTGTTGGTATCTTATCTAGCATGATCTATATTAAATTAATGATTAAGAAAATTACGATCAAGCTTCCTGATTCTGTACCTCCAGCAGTAAGTAACGCATTTGCTGCTATCATTCCTGGTGTCATTGCTATTTACGTATTTGGTATCGTAACACAAATTTGTGTTGCTTGCACTGGCTCTTATCCAAACGACTTGATCGTTGAATATATTCAGAAACCTTTGCTTGGCTTATCGCAGGGATTCTTCAGTGTTATTCTGATTGTCTTCTTGGTACAGCTGTTCTGGTTCTTTGGTCTGCATGGTTCCAATGTTATGGCACCAGTTATCGAAGGTGTGTATACACCTGCGTTGCTAGAAAACTTGGATTTCTTCAATAAACATCATACAACTGTCGGTATGCCTTATGATTGGACACGTGGCTCCTTTGATGCTTATGCACAAATGGGTGGTTCCGGGGTAACCTTAGGTTTACTGATTGCCATCCTGATTTTCTCTAAACGAGATGATTCTAAGGCCGTTGCTAAATTAGCAGCTCCTATGGGTATCTTCAATATCAATGAACCTGTTATCTTCGGTATGCCAATTGTATTGAATCCGATTTATATCATTCCTTGGCTGATCGTTCCACCTATATGTGCAGCTATCGCTTTAGGCTTTACAATGGCTGGCATTATTCCTCCTGTATTTGTTCAAGTACCTTGGGTTATGCCTGTTGGTATCTACGCATTTATGGGAACTGGCGGTAACATCCTTGCTGCATTGGTTTCAATCTTATGTTTGGGCGTTTCCTTTGTATTATGGACACCATTCGTTATGTTGGCAAACCGTATGCAAGCAAAAGAAAACGAAGGTCAGTTTGACACAGAATAAGCAGTACACTTGCAGGGAGGGGAAAATCCCTTCTCTGCTTTTTTAAAAAAGGAGAATATAACCATGGAAGGTATTGAACTAATTTGTTTCCAGATCATTTCTGCAGTAGGTATGGCAAGAGGAAGCTACATTGAAGCAATTGATCTGGCAGAACAGGGTAAATTCGACGAAGCTGAAGCGAAAATTAAAGAAGGCGATGAATTCTTCACCGGTGGACACAGTGCACATGCACAGCTGATTCAAAAAGAAGCAAACGGTGAAAACACAGAAGTTGTATTACTGCTGGTTCATGCAGAGGATCAATTGATGTCTGCTGAATCATTTAAGATTCTGGCAGAAAAATTTATCGCATTAAATAAAAAAATTGAAAACAAATAAGGAAACTTATCAACATAAATGATGAAGAAAGAGGTAATACGTATGGAAAAGTGGGCATCTTGGCAGGTCTTTATGATCGGTATCGGATTATTATTTATTATGTTTTCACAACAAATGGCAAATCCATTTCCAATGATCATAGGAGGATTGTCGATTGTTTTGTTAGGTGTCATCATTCTGAAAAAGTCTGCCCAAAAGGAAAGGAGGAAGAATGGGAAATGGTGAAATTTCCAAAATCATTCTTCTTCGGAAGCGCAACCAGCGCTACACAATGCGAAGGTGCTCATACTGCGTATGATAAAGGAGCAGATATCTGGGATCTTTGGTATGAACAAGAACCATTTAAATTTCATGATGAAATTGGTCCAGGCACAACTTCCACTTTTTATGAACACTATCAAAGTGATATCCAGCTTTTAAAAGCAACCGGACACAATTCTTTTCGGACATCTATCAGCTGGTCGCGCTTGTTCCCAAAAGGATATGGTGAAATCAATGAAGATGCTGTTCGCTTTTATAAAGATGTATTTCAAGAATTAAAGGCGAATGGCATTGAGCCTTTTGTGAATTTATATCACTTTGATATGCCAGCAGCTTTGCAGGAAATCGGCGGTTGGGAAAATCGACAGGTAGTTGCATATTATCAAGCATATGCAAAAACTTGTTTTACCTTATTCCATGAAGAGGTAAAACATTGGTTTACCTTTAATGAACCAATTGTCCATGTGGAATGTGGTTATTTAAGTTGTTATCACTATCCATGTAAGGTAGATCCCAAAGCGGCAGTTCAGGTAGCATACCACACAGCACTTGCCAG
>OHTE01000189.1_pt1 | contig 16288 bp, 15 predicted proteins | sample 1578881 | NCBI WGS metagenome assembly OHTE01 (sample SAMEA3879523, study PRJEB24766) | human gut metagenome | biome: human-associated habitat; feature: feces | place: USA | collected 1985/1987
GATGACGGTGGCGTCGTACGGCGGCACCCAGCCTTCGAGGATCTTGGAGGCGGCGGTGGTTTCGATGCCCTTGGTGACGATCATGTCCTTGATGGCGATCGGCACACCAGCCAGCTCAGGCAGGGCGGCCTTGTCTTCGGCGGACTTGGCGTCGAAGGCGTCGGCCTGCTCGAGAGCCACATCGCCGGAAACCTTCAGGAAGGCCTTGATGGACGGCTCGGCAGCCTCGATCACCTTGAGGTGGGCTTCGACGAGCTCGCGAGAGGTGACGTCGCCCTTCTTGACGGCAGCGGCCTGCTCGGCAGCAGACAGTTTGACGAGAGTTGCGGTTTCGTTGCTCATCGATTACTCCTCGCTTCCCAGGATTCGCGGTGCCACGAACATGCCGGCCTCGGTCTTCGGGCCACCGGCGAGCGCCTCTTCCTGCGTGAGCGGGGTTTCGGCGACGTCCGGGCGCAGGTAGGCTTCCAGCGGAACCGGGTTGGCGGTCGGCGGCACATCGTCGGAGGCGACTTCCTGGACCTTGTTGATGGAGTCTGCGATGACGTTCAGTTCGCCCTGCAGACGGGTGATTTCCTCATCGGTGAGCGCGATTCGGGCCAGATCGCCCAAATGCACGATTTCTTCGCGTGAAAATGTTGGCATGGCCATAACTATATGAGCCGTATGTGACACGCAGTTGTCGGGAAACCGCATTTTCCTACCCTTTGAGACCATTTCAGCAGGGCAGGCACTCGGGTCATTATTTGATATCCGCTTTTCTGGTGACGATGAGACCGCCGATCCATGCGGCAGGATTGTCGGCGCATGGCTACACGCCTGATACGGCGTGTTGGGCAATCCATGCGTGCATGGCCACGGCCGCCGCAGCGCCTGCATTAATGGAGCGCACGGAACCGAATTGAGAGATGTAGACCACATCGTCGGCCAATGCGAGGGCCTTCTCGCTCAATCCGGGGCCTTCTGCACCGAAGAGCAGCAGGCACCGCTTGGGGAAGGCATAGGCTTCCATCGGCACTGCGCCGGGAATAATGTCGAGGGCGATGACGCGGGCGGCTTGAAGCTCCTTGATGCGTGCATCACAAGCATCGATTTCGGCCAGCAGCTCATGAAGGTGCTTGTTGTCTCCATCCACAGCCACATCATGCGCATGGATGGCGGCGGCACCGGCCTTGGCTCGTTCATAGGCGATTTCACCGGCGATGCGATGATGCCAGCTTTCCACCAGTTCGGCGATGGAGGGGTGGTGTTCGACGTGCTGGTACAGTTCGGTCATCAACGCGCCCTTGCGATTCCACTTATGTGGACCGACAATGTGTACGCGCTTGGCCTGGAAGGCATTAGCGGTGCGGACCATGGAACCGATGTTAAAATCGTGGGTCCAGTTTTCCACCGCAACTTCGAAGTCGTGACGCCCTCGAGCGTCAAGATCGGCCTTAATGGCAGCAACGGTCCAGTAGCGGTAACGGTCCAATACGTTGCGGCGGTCTCCGTCGTTCAACAGCACCGAGTCGAAACGACCGTCATAATTCGAAGAAGTCGGATCATCGGGACGAGGCTCACCGGGATGGGTCTCAGACCACGGCCCAAGGCCGATTTCACGGAATTCCGGTTCACCTGAAGCCTTGGCAGCCAAAGAAATCTGGTTGGGTGCGTGCAATCTTTCTCCTCGATAACGCTATTCACCGGTTCCTCTTAGTCAGCTTCGCTGCTCAGCCCGGCTGACTTTATGCGAGGGACGTCAAAGGTGGATTTACCGCAGTTCGGATTCGTCGAAGACCTGGATGAAGGGGAGCGTTTGCTCGTCGCCGGTGGAGGGGTTGACCACATTGATGTCTTTGGCACCGCCACCGACCAGCGAGGCGATGGCCACGACCTTGGCACCCAGCTGCTCCACTATGCCAAAGTCGAGGCTCAGCTCATTGCCGTTGCGCAGGGTGACCAGCGAGCTTGTCTGCACGTACGACTTTTCGGACAGCCAAGCATCCAACAGCACCACACGGCGGCCTTCGATGGAGGGGCCCTTGATGGACGGGTAGACGAAGTCCATCACGAATCCATCTAGGTCCTCGCCACGAGAGGCGGCGGCCTGGATCATGGCAGACACCATGGGCACAGATGCTGCGGTCAAGGCACCAACAGCATCGAAGTCATCAATCGAATAGCCCGCATCTTCCAAAGCGTCAATCAGTACATGGCCCATGACAGTGGCGGCACGGTGGTCGAAAGTCACCGCGGCAAGTTCGGAGAACGGACGGCCCACCACATGCTCCTTCAGCAAGGTGGCTAGCTGTTCACGCGGCTCCAGCATGGCAAAGTCATTATGGCTCTTCGCGACGGCAAGGTCCGGGGTACCAGTGGGGCGGAATCCAGATTCAGTCATGACTCCAGACTATCGCCTGAGGCAGTCAGATGAGTATCACCTTCATCGGCCGGCACCACTTCAGGGGCGGACAGTTCGCTCACATTGCCTTTATCTGATTCGATGATCGGTACTTCCTCGATGATCTTGGTCGGTTCGATTTTTTGCAGCTTGCGAGCGGTGGGCAACACACGGCGTTCCAAACTGGACGCGAACTTGTTGTAGGCGCTGACCGTCTTAGTAATCTGGGTGCCCAATTTGATGGCATAATCACCCAGCGTGGAGAACCGTTCGTACAGTTCTCGGGACAAATCGAACAGCTGCTTGGCGTCATCGGTGAGCGACTGCTGCTGCCAGGCATAGGCCACGGATTTCAGCACGGCCCAGAGCGTGACCGGCGAGGTGAGCGCCACTTTGCGAGAGAACGCATCATCCATCAGTGTGGGATCGGCTTCGAGCGCGGCCTGCAGTAGTGCCTCATTGGGGATGAAGGCCACCACAAAATCAGGTGCTACATCAAAGGCATTCCAATAGGCCTTTTCGCCGAGAGCACGTACATGCTCGCGCAACGCCTTGGCATGGGACCGCAGCAAATCATCGCGGCGGGCAATATCCTCGGGGCTGGCGGTGTCCGGGATTTCGCAGGCACGCTGGTAATCGGCATAAGGCACTTTGGCATCAATCGGAATGGTCTTGCCTCCCGGCAGATGCACGATCATATCCGGGCGCAACGTACGCCCATCGGCATCCGTGACCACCACCTGGGTGTCGAAATCGACATGTTCCAGCAATCCGGCGGACTCGACAATGTTCTTGAGCTGGGCCTCGCCCCACGCGCCACGCACCTTGTTGTTGCGCAACGCGGCGGACAAGGAACTGGTTTCCTTGTCCAAACGGGCCTGCTGATCGTTGAGCCCCTTGAGTTGGGCTCCCAATGCGCCCATTTCCCTCTTGCGGCCCTCTTCGATCTGCGTGACCTTGTTCTGCAAGGTATCAAGATTCTTGGCCACTGGCGCAAGCGCCTCGAGCACCTTGCTCTGTTCTTTCAAACGTGCTTCCTGTTCAGCACGCTTGGCCTCGGCGGCCTGAGCATCCGCCTGACGCTTCCGTTCTGCCTCCGCAGCTGCACGCTCACGTTCCTGCTGAATGCGAATCTGCTCAGCCTGCTGCGCCTGGGCAAGTTGTGACTTGGCGAAAGCCAATTGCTGGTTCACGCCTTCAATCTGAGCCTGTGCGGCAGCATTGCGAGCACTGAGCTCAGCGTTCTCGAATCGCGCATTCTCCAGCGAGGTCTTGGCCTCTTCCAGCTCCTCGCTTTTGACGCCTCGAGCCATCTCCTGACCCTTATGACGGCCTAGCACGAAGCCGGCGAAGAGGCCAAGCCCTGCACCAACCACTAGCACGACGATGACGATAATCACGGTTCCTATTTGCTCAAACATGGTACCCAGTATGTCATCGATGGTGAATGACGGTAAAACTCGTCACGATTTGACGAGACGCGCAATGGCCGCGGAAGCCTCCGCAAGTTTTTCATCGGCCACCTCGCCGCCCTGAATCGACGCCTGCCGCACGCAATGGTTGAGATGATCGTCCAGCAGCAATAACGCCACGGATTTCAGCGCCGAATTCGACGCCGAAATCTGCGTCAGGATATCGATGCAGTATTTGTCATCCTCCACCATCTGCGTGATGGCACGCACCTGTCCTTCGATACGGCGCAATCGTGCGATGACCTTGGCCTTGTCTTCGTCATAACCATGCATCGCAAACCCCCTGATACTTATCCGTCAGCTGAACACACCCCATTATATACCCTCTAGGGGTATAGGGTATACACTGTTGTTCAGTACAACAAACAAGGGGAAGGAACGGTTATGGAGCTCAGCATCTTCTCGGCCGCCACGGCGCTGATAGCGGCGGCCGCATTGACATGGCTGGTACTGCGGTTCTTCTTCGGAACGCAGAAAGCCACGGCCGGGGCCATGGACGCCTCCGGCGAACGCCAATCCGCAACAATCACCGTCAAGGGCGGGTACTCCCCCGCCGTGATCAGCATGCGCACGGGTACGCCGATCACGCTGACTTTCGATCGACAGGAGACCGGCGAATGCACTTCGCATGTGGTGTTCGCGGATCTGGGGCTTGACGCCATGCTGCCGGGCAACGCCACCACCGACGTGGAACTACCGGCGTTGCCGGCGGGCGAATATCCGTTTGCATGCGGCATGAATATGGTGCATGGGTTGTTGAGGGTTGAGGGAGAGGAGAGTAAGGACGGTGCGGATAAGGACGGGCTTCGCCCGCGTGCTGACGGCTCGGCCGAAGCCGAGGGGGTCTCTCCCTCAGACTTGCGGGTTGGAGCTCCGGTTGTGGATGCGGCGGAGGCCGAGCGGCGAGAGGCGGCTGAACGCGCCAATGAGATCAAGGCGCTGACGAAGCTGGTGATTGTGGGCGCGGTACTGACGTTGCCGGTATTCGCCGTCACCATGCTGCATATGGCCAATCCCGCGCTGGTGCCGCATTGGATGGTGAACCCGTGGCTGCAGGCCATTCTCATCACGCCGGTGATGTTCTACTGCGGGCGTCCGATCCACACGGTCGGCTTCCCCGCGCTGGCGCACCGCTCCCCCGACATGAACTCGCTGGTCTCGCTGGGCACTTCGGCCGCCTACCTGTATTCGCTGGTGACCTGCATCGCCCGGAGGGCTCGCGCGAGCCGTATTTCGAATCGGTCGGCGTGGTCATCACCCTGGTGCTGGTCGGCCGCCTGCTGGAGGCCAAGGCCCGCGAAGGCACCGGCAAGGCGGTGCAGTCGCTTATCAGACTGCGCCCGCGCACCGCGCACAAGCTCAACGCCACTTCCGCAGACAATGTGGACGGCATCGAATGGCGTAATCCGGCGCATTTCACGGACACCGACATCGACGCCATCGTCACCGGCGACCTGCTGATCGTCAAGAACGGCGAGCGCGTGCCCACGGACGGCGTGATCGTGGCCGGCGAGGCGCGTATCGACGAATCGATGATCACCGGCGAATCCAAGCCGGTCTCCAAAACCGCAGGCGACCCGGTGACCGGGGCCACCGTGCTGCTCAAGGGCGACTGCGTGATGCGCGCCACCCAAGTCGGCGCGGACACGGTACTCTCGCAGATCGCGGCGATGGTGGCCCGCGCCCAGGCGACCAAGGCGCCGGTGCAGCAACTGGCCGATAAGATCGCCCGGTATTTCGTACCGGCGGTGATGATCATCGCCATCTGGACGTTCGCCATCTGGGTGTCACTGGGCCCGGCGCCGCAACTGGCGCACGCGCTGGTCACTGCGGTCAGTGTGCTGATCATCGCCTGCCCGTGCGCGCTGGGACTGGCCACGCCGCTGTCGGTGACGGTCTCGCTGGGCTTGGGCGCCACCAACGGCGTGCTGGTCACCAGTGCCAAGGCGCTGGAACAGGCGCGTCGCATCGGCACCGTGGTGTTCGACAAGACCGGCACCATCACGCGCGGCGTGGTGGACGCGGCCGCCGACTGGGACAAGCCGAGCTACGAGCAGGACACAGTCAAGGAAGGCTCGCGTGAGGCCGTCGCGGCGTTGCGCGCACGCGGCATCCGCACGGTGATGCTGTCGGGCGACAAGGCCGAGGTAGCCGGGCGCATCGCCCGCGAAGTCGGCATCGATACGGTGATCTGCGAGGTCAAGCCGGACGGCAAGGCCTACTGGATCGCCAAACTGCAGCGCGAACGCGACGAGGCCGCCGCCAAGTCCGCGTACGGCACCTCCCGCACGGCCGCACAATCCCGCACTCTGATTGCGATGGTGGGCGACGGCATCAACGACGCCCCCGCGCTGGCTCAGGCGGATCTCGGCATCGCCATCGGCACCGGCACGGACGTGGCGATGCAGTCGGCGGACGTGACCTTGATGAGCGGCGACTTGCGCGGCGTCATAAAGACCATCAACCTGTCCAATGCCACGATGCGCAACATCCGCGAGAATCTGGGGTGGGCGTTCGGCTACAACGTCATCGGCATTCCGGTGGCCGCCGGCGTACTCTACCCGTTCACCGGCTGGCTGTTGAGCCCGATGATCGCGGGTCTGGCGATGGCGTTGAGCTCAGTGTGCCTGGTGCTGAACGCGAACCGGCTGCATGGAGCGAACATCAACGTGGGTGCTGCCGATGGTCCCGCCGGTTCGGGCAGCAGCACGGCGGATGTCGAATCAGCCGGATCGGCCGAATCCGCCAACGCCGCCAACATCACCGGCTCCGCCACATCCAACGCGCCTCACGAGCCGACCGTCATCATCGACGATCGCACCACGCTGAATCAAACCAATCACGTATCTGACCAATCCAATAATCCAACCAACAAGGAGAACACTATGGATACGGGAATGCACATGCACCACACCGCCCCCGCGGACGGCGAAACCGCCACCGACCCGGTGTGCGGCATGACCGTGGCTGTGAACGCCGATGCGATCACGCGCGAGTATGAGGGCAAGTCCTATTACTTCTGCGGCGAACACTGTGCCACGAACTTCATGAAGGCCCCGCAGGTGTTCCTGGAGCAGTAGTCTCTGCGTTTACCTGATTCAACGACAATGGCCTCCGCCCAAAACGAGCGGAGGCCATTTGCATATATGAATCAATCAACGAATCAGCTGGCGAAGAAGAACACGAACAGCCAAGCGCCGATAATGGCGCCGACAATCGGGGCCACAACCGGGATCCAGGCCTCGCCCCAGCGGGAGGAGTCCTTGTGCGGGATCGGCAGGATGGCGTGCAGCAGACGCGGCATGAGGTCGCGGGCCGGGTTCAGGCCAGGGCCGGTCGGGCCACCCATGGAGGTCACGAGCCCCCACACAATGAAGCCGACGACGATGGAGGCGGCGGCGTAATCCTGCTTGCCCCAAGCCAGGGACAGGCAGCACAGGGCGCCGAAGACGAGCACCAGGGTGCCGAACATCTCGTTGAGGAAGTAGTTGACCTTCTGGTTGTCCGCGTCAGTGGTGCAGAAGGTGCCCAGAATCGCCTCGGCGTCCTCGGTCTCCTTGTAGTGCGGGTAGTAAGTGATGTAGACGATGAGCTGGCCGAGCAGGGCGCCGAGCAGCTGGGCGACGATGTACGGCAGCACGTCGCTCCACGGGAACAGGCCGTTGACGGCCTGGGCGATGGTCATGGCCGGGTTGATGTGCGCGCCGGAGACGCTACCGAACATGAGCACCGGGAACATGACGCCGAAGCCGTAGCCCATGGCGATGTTCAGCCAGCCGGCGTGGTGGCCCTTGGTGTTCTTGAGCTCAACGTTGGCCACGGAGCCGTTGCCGAAGATCATCAGAATGGCGGTGCCGAAGAACTCGGCGGCCAGCTTGGTAAAGAGAGGATAATCCACTGCTTCTTCTTTTCTCTTCGCCGCGCAACAGGCATGGCTGACTGTTCACGGCATTCTGTGTGACTGGAAATCCGTTCGCGGAGCCGGCGACGCGATTTACGCTGGGCGCGAAAGCAAACGTGGTGATTGTACACTTTGCCCCACGACGAAATGCCGGCAAGATGCGATGTCGAATGTCCAGCCGAATGCAATGCCCAAAAAGCCATCGGAATCAGCCGAAGCGACCTTGAATCTCAGTGGTTGCGAATGACGTTGCGCAGGGGCAGGACGCTGGTGGGCGAGACGGACAGTTCGTCGATTCCTAGGCGCAGGAACGTATCGGTCAGGCTCAAGTCTGCGCCAAGCTCGCCGCAGATGCCGCACCAGATGCCATGACGATGGGCAGCCTCGATAGTCATCTGGATCATGCGCAGCACAGCTGGTGAATGCGGGTCGGCAAAGCGTTCGAGACTCGGGTTCTGACGGTCACAGGCCAGCGTGTACTGGGTCAGGTCGTTGGTGCCGATGGAGAAGAAGTCGCACTCGGCGGCCAGCTCGTCCGCGATGAGCACGGCGGCGGGGGTCTCGATCATGGTGCCTACTTCAATGTTCTGCCCCATCTTGACGCCCTCGGCGGTCAGCTCGGCGCGGCACTCTTCCAGAACAGCCTTGGCGTCCTGCAGCTCCCGCAGGCTGGTGATCATGGGGAACATGATGCTCATGTTGCCGTAGGCAGAAGCCCGCAGCAGCGCGCGCAGCTGGGTCTTGAAGAAGTCCTTGCGGGTCAGGCAGATGCGGATGGCGCGGTAGCCCAGCGCGGGGTTATCCTCGTGATCCAGCTTCATATAATCCACGGTCTTGTCTGCGCCGATATCACAGGTACGCACCACCACCTTGCGGGGTGCAAGGCTTTCCAACACCTGCTTGTAAGCCTCGAACTGGTAGTCTTCGGTGGGGAAGTCCTTGCAGTTCAGGTAGACGAACTCGGTGCGGAACAGACCCACGCCGCCGGCGTCGTTCTGCTGCACAGCGCCCACGTCGCCCATGCCGCCGATGTTGGCAAACACGTTGATGGTCTTGCCGTCCAGCGTGGTGTTGGGCTTGCCCTTCAGCTCCTGCAGCAGGGCCTGCTTTTTCTGATCTTCCTGCTGGCGCTTTTTCAGGCTCTTGAGCAGGTCGGGGGTGGGGTCCACATACACACAGGCGTTGTAGCCGTCCACCACAGCCATCTTGCCGTCCCAGTCGTCCTGAATGTCCTTGCACTGGATCAGGGCGGGGATGTTCATGCTGCGTGCCAGAATGGCGGTGTGGCTGTTGGAGCTGCCCTCGCGGGTGATGAAGCCCAGCAGCAGGCTTTTATCCATGCGCACGGTCTCGGAGGGAGCCAGATCCTCGGCTACCAGAATGCTGGGCTCGGTGCCCTGCAGGGAAGCGTTGTCCACCCCCTGCAGAATGTCCAGCATGGCCTGCGCAATGTCCAGCACATCGGCGCTGCGGGCCTGCAGATACGGGTCGTCCATGGCAGAGAACACCGCAGCCTGATTGTTGCCGGCGGTCTTGACGGCGTACTCGGCGCACATCTTCTGCCCGTTGATGATCTCCTTGATGGCGTCCACAAAGTCGTCATCATCCAGCATCATGGCGTGGATGTTGAACACCTCGGCGATGTCCTCGCCGGCTTCTGCCAGTGCCTTTTCGTACAGGGCGGTCTGCTGCTCAATGGCCTTCTGGCGGGCAGCTTCAAAACGCTCCAGCTCTGCGGCGGTATCTGCCACAGGGGCGGTGGAAATCGCGGTATCTTTTTTCTTGTAGATCTTCAGCTTGCCAATGGCGATGCCATTGAGTACGCTTTTGCCGGTGCCTACCTGCATAGCACGTTCTCCTTCCACTTACAGCCGGGCGTGCAGCGCCCGGCGTTTTGTCAAAAAAGCCCCCGCAGTTTTCCCGCGAGGGCTCGGCTTTCAAGTCGCGGCTCAGACGTTCTCGCTCAGGAACTTCTGGATTGCCTCTGCGGCTGCTTCTTCATCATCGCCTTCGACCTTGATGGTCACGGTCTCGCCCTGCTTGACGCCCATGCCCATCAGAGCCATCAGCTTGCGCATATCGCAGCTCTTGCCGTCCTTCTCGAGGGTGGCGGTGCTTGCAAAGCCCTTCACGGTCTTGACCAGCAGGCCGGCGGGACGGGCATGGATGCCGCAGGCATCCTTAATAGTGTACTGAAATTCCTTCATAATCATTTTCTCCTTACTACTTGATCCCTCTGCCCGGGCTGCACATTCAGCCCCGGAACATGGCTTTGCCAACGGGAATCGGTATACTATTATTATAAACCCGTACCGTTTTTTTTGCACCGTTTCATATTGCCGATTTTTACAAGAATTTTTTGTTATATTTGAACATACGGATGCTACAAAAATCCGTGTTTTGTCTAATTTTTGTCGAATCGTTTGTAAAAACTAGGCAGTTTGTGCAACTGCCGGACAAGAGCTTAAAAAAGGTCGTTTTTTAAGCAATGCCGTCCCTATTCCACGGGATACCCTTCTGCGTCCAGCGGCAGCTCGGTGTAGGGGGCTGCCTGCGGGGCGGCTTCGGGTTCTGCCTCCGGTTCGCCGGAGGTCTGCTGCGCGGTGCTGTCGGTCAGCTGCTCGTCGTGCCGCTCGCCCCAGTCGCCGCTGTAATCCTCGCCGGAAGTCTGCTTTGCCAGTTCGTTCTGCGCGTCCTGCAGTCCAAGCACCGTGCCGGAAGGTTTTTCCAGCAGATACGCGCCCACGGCCTTCTTTTTATACACCAGCAGCACTCCGTAGCGGCTGGTCTCGCCGTTGCTTGCCGCCGGGAGCAGCGCCGACCATTTTTCCACCGTCTTGCCCTTGTAGCGGGCAAGATCCATGCCGCTCTGCTGCACCACCCCGTTGAAGGCAGAAAAACTGTCGTCCCACCTGCGGGGGATCTTGACCTTATCCGCCGTGATGGACGCGCCGTCCACCTCCAGCCCGTAGCCGGTGAACCATGTCTGGATGTCCTGTGCGCTCTCGATACGGTTCACCGGGGCAGCCACCGCCACCGTCCGGGTACTGATGAACCGCCCCAGCATGGCGCTGAACACCACCAGCGCGCAGCACGCCGCCCCTGCTCCCAGTTTTTTCAGGCTCGTCTTGCTCAGTGTGACCACAAACATATCCCCATGCCTCCCCGCCATTTGCGCTTGCATACTCTGCCACCAGCTTATGCACAAAAACAGGACAGTATGATAAAAACACCCCCGGTCAGCGGCGCAAGCACTGACCGGGGGTGTTTAGTCTCTTTTACCCGATATAGCTGATATTGGCGTCCAGCTCGCCGCTGTAGCCGTTGATGTGGGCTGTTCTGGTGCCCTGCCACATATCGCAGCCGATGGGGCTGGAAGAGACGCCGTAGTGGGCGTTCCAGATGGTGTAGCGGCTGCGCAGGGTGTTGTAATCCACCCGCTTGCGGTACCATGTGGTGGAAGCGTACACGCCGGGCTTGTAGCCCAGCTCCTTCACCCGCTCGCAGAAGGCGATGGCGCATTTGGTGCGGTCCTCAACACCCAGACCGTCGGCGCGGCCGGTGCCGCGCGGGGCGGTGGAGGCCTCGGTGTCATAGAAGATGGGGTAGTCCAGCATCCGGCCGTTCAGCGCCCAGTTGCAGCCATCGGCCTCCTCCTGCGCCTCGGCCTCGTTCACGGCCTGTGTAAAGAAATACACGCCCACCTTCAACCCCGCATTGCGGGCGTTGGTGAAGTGCTCCTCGAACATGGGGTCCTTGACCAGGTTTCCCGCAGCGCCGTAGCCCCGGTAGCCGATGCGGATGATGACGAAGCTCACGCCGGACTTTTTGATCTTGTTCCAGTCCAGCCCGGACTGATACTTGGACACGTCGATGCCAAAGGTCACGTTGTCCTGTTTAACGCCGTTGGCATCGAAATAATACAGCTTGCCGTCAATGGAGCGCAGACCGGTGACCTTTTTGTTGGTGTCCTGCGCATAGTAGTAGGTCTTGCCGTTCTCGGTGCGCCAGCCGGAGTAGGCCGGAGCCGGTTCCTCTTCCTTATCCTTGCTGCCGAACAGCCAGTTGAACAGCCACCGGAAAAAGCCATTTTCGTCAGTCAGGTCGATGCACTGCGCCTCGGCATCCTCCAGCGCGCCGGAATCCAGCGCCTGCTGGATCTGTTCCGGGGTCAGCAGTACGCTGCCCTCCGGGGTGTGCTGGCTGGTGGTGTCGTTCTGGGCGGTGCCGTCCGCTGCGGGAGCCTGCGGGTCCTGTGCGGCCAGCTCCGGGGTCTCTTCCAGCAGCATGGCAGGGGAGTTCTCCTCTTCCAGCGCGGCGTCCCCGGCGGGCTGTGCCGGCGTTTCCGGCGTTTCCGGTGCTGCGGCGGCTTCTTCCGGTTCAGCCGGCGCGGTTTCGGCAGTTTCCGGCTTTTCTGCTTGTTCCGGGACAGACTCGGCCTGCTGCGGCTGCGCGGTGCTTTCCGCTGTCTGCTCCGGGGCAGTCGCCGTGCTCTCCGCTGCCGGGGCAGGGTCAGCCGGAGCAATCTGCTGCGGTGCTTCGGCGGTGATGTGGGGCACGACCGCGCCCACGGTCAAAGTTTCCGGCTGTGCAGACAGCAGGGTCGCTGCCCCTGCGCCGCCCACAGCCAGAACCAGCGCCATGGTCAGCGCTGCAACGGCTGTCACCGCCTTGCGGCGGGCTGTGCCGGATCGGTCAAATCGTTTTTTCATCTATCGTCTCTGCCTCCGAATCTCCCGGTGATGCAGCGCTGTGCTGCACCGGGTCTTTGCCCCTTGCCCGGGGCGGGCCCGCTTTTATTCCACGCCGCCCATGCGCTTATAATAAAAAGGACGGCGGATGATAACTTTACGCTTCCTCTAGTATACACCCGCACGCGGGGAGCCGTCAACGGCACAGCGGGCTTCTACACAAATTCTCCACCGGGGCAGTGTGTCGGAAAATGTTCCAAATGGAATACGTTCCGGCAGGGCAGAACATTGCACAAAGCCGAAATTTCACAATTTTTCCAGCAACCCCTTGCTGTCTTGACAGGTGTATGGTATGATACAGGACATACGTTTGTAACCTTAACGATCTGTTTTGGATAGAAAGGCAAGTTTTATGTCGAAGCTGAAAGAATTTTTGGTGCGGAAGGATATCGTCATCTCTCCGCAGCGTTACCTCATTGATGCGCTGGGCGCAATGGCACAGGGCCTGTTCGCCAGTCTGCTCATCGGCACCATCATCAAGACGGTGGGTCAGCAGACCGGTCTTGCACTGCTGGTGGATCTGGGCGGCTATGCTACGGCCATGAGCGGCCCCGCCATGGCTTGTGCCATCGGCTGGGCACTGCACTGCCCGCCGCTGGTGCTGTTCAGCCTGATCACCGTGGGCTACTCGGCCAATGCGCTGGGCGGTGCAGGCGGCCCGCTGGCTGTGCTCATCATTGCCATCGTGGCGGCAGAGCTGGGCAAGGCGGTAAGCAAGGAGACCAAGGTGGATATCCTTGTCACCCCGCTGGTGACCATCTTTGCGGGCGTCGGGCTTTCCATGCTCATCGCCGCCCCCATCGGTGCAGCCGCAAGTCAGGTGGGCACTCTTATTATGTGGGCTACCGAGCAGGCTCCGCTGGTCATGGGCATTCTGGTGTCGGTCATCGTGGGCGTGGCACTGACCCTGCCCATCTCCTCCGCTGCTATCTGCGCCGCACTGGGTCTGACCGGCCTTGCAGGCGGCGCTGCCGTGGCGGGCTGCTGCGCCCAGATGGTGGGCTTTGCCGTGATGAGCTATAAGGAAAACGGTGTGGGCGGCCTTGTCAGTCAGGGGCTGGGCACCAGTATGCTGCAGATGGGCAACATCATCAAGAACCCCCGCATCTGGATCGCCCCCACGCTGGCCAGTGCCATCACCGGCCCGCTGGCTACCTGCCTGTTCCACTTTGAGATGAACGGCGCGGCGGTCTCCTCCGGCATGGGCACCTGCGGTCTGGTGGGTCAGATCGGCGTCTACACCGGCTGGGTCAGCGACATTGCCGCCGGTACCAAGGCTGCCATCACCCCCATGGACTGGGCTGCCATGGTGCTGCTGTGCTTTGTACTGCCCGCCGTGCTCAGCGTGGTGTTCTGCGAGGTGGAGCGCAAGCTGGGCTGGATCAAAGAGGGCGACTTGAAGCTGAACTAAATAGTTATAGTTAAACCACCGGAGCGTCTGCGGATGCTCCGGTGGTTTTGTTTGTAGGGGGACGAACCCTCTCAGTCTCGCATACGCTCGACAGCTCCCCCGAGGGGGGTGCTTTGCCTGAGGGAGCCCCCCAAAACCCCATGAAAAAATACACTCAAATTGCATAAAACACGCATATATTTAAAAATATTTGCATAAAGATACAGATTGAACCAAAAGAAAAGCGAAACGGGTGCTATGTTTGGCAGTTTTTAGCATTGACGGAAAACCCGCGCTGCGTATAATAAAAGCATCAACCGCAAACGAAAGACAGAGGATGCGAATGGAAATGCGCATCAGAGAACAAAAGTGTATTTTTATTAAAGGAGCGCGTTTATCATGAAAAAGGAAAACATCAAAAAAGTCGTGCTGGCTTACTCCGGCGGTCTGGATACCTCCATCATCATTCCTTGGCTGAAGGAAAACTACAACAACTGCGAGGTCGTTGCTGTTTCCGGTGACGTGGGTCAGGGCACCGAGCTGGACGGTCTGGAAGAAAAGGCCAAGGCTACCGGCGCATCCAAGCTGTATGTGCTGGACCTGAAGAAGGACTTTGTGGAGAACTACATCTTCCCCACCCTGAAGTTCGGCGCAAAGTACGAGGACTACCTGCTGGGCACCAGCTTTGCACGTCCGTGCATCGCCAAGGCACTGGCTGATATCGCCATCAAGGAGGGTGCAGATGCCATCTGCCACGGCTGCACCGGCAAGGGCAACGATCAGGTGCGTTTTGAGCTGACCCTCAAGGCACTGTGCCCGGATATGGCCATCATCGCTCCGTGGCGTGAGTGGGACATCGAGAGCCGTGACGAGGAGATCGACTACGCCGAGGCGCACAACATCCCCCTGAAGATCAACCGTGAGACCAACTACTCCAAGGACAAGAACCTGTGGCATCTGAGCCACGAGGGTCTGGATCTGGAGTGCCCCGCCAACGAGCCCCAGTACAACAAGCCCGGCTTTCTGGAGCTGGGTGTCAGCCCCGAGCAGGCACCCGATGTGCCCACCTATGTGACCATCCACTTTGAAAAGGGCATCCCCACCGCCGTGGACGGCAAGGAGATGGGCGCTGTGGAGCTGGTGGAGTACCTGAATAAGCTGGGCGGCGCAAACGGCATCGGTCTGCTGGACATCGTGGAGAACCGTCTGGTGGGCATGAAGAGCCGCGGCGTGTACGAGACCCCCGGCGGCGCCATCCTGTACAAGGCCATCGACGTGCTGGAGACCATCACGCTGGATAAGGAGAGCGCTCACTTCAAGGCACAGCTGGCACAGAAGTACGCCGATATCGTGTACAACGGCCAGTGGTTCACCCCGCTGCGCGAGGCACTGGATGCCTTTGCCGACAGCCTTGAGAAGACTGTGACCGGTGATGTGAAGCTGAAGCTCTACAAGGGCAACATGATCAACGCCGGTGTGACCTCTCCGTTCACCCTGTACGATGAGCAGACCGCTTCCTTCGGCGTCGATAAGGATTACGACCAGTCCGATGCCACCGGCTTCATCAACCTGTTCGGCCTGTCCATTAAGGAGCGCGCAAAGCTGTCCAAGAACTGGCCGGAGGTCAAGTAATCGCAACATTTTCGACTGCGTGTGTTTTCACACTTTCACACGCGGGTTCCCACACCGGCATCGTTGCCGGCGGCACCGCCGCAGGAGCGTTTTCCCCTGCGGCGGCTTTGCCGTTTTTATAAGGAGTTTATATTATGGCAGAACAACTCTGGAAGGGTCGGTTTTCCAAGGCGGTGGACAGCCGCGTCAACGACTTCAACTCCTCCATCCGCTTCGACCAGCGGATGATCGCGCAGGATATGCGCGGCAGCGGCGTCCATGCCGCCATGCTGGCACGGCAGGGCATCATCTCGGAGCAGGACTGTGCGGATATCCTCAGCGGTCTGGCTTCCATCGCGGACGACCTGTCCAGCGGTGCGCTGACCATTGATCCCGCCGCCGAGGACGTGCACACCTTTGTGGAGCAGACCCTCACCGCCCGCATCGGCGATGCCGGCAAGCGTCTGCACACCGGCCGCAGCCGCAACGACCAGGTGGCGGTGGACCTGCGCCTGTTTCTGCGGGACGCGGCGGGTACCCTCAACGAAAAGATGGCCGCCCTCTGCGACGCGCTGCTCAAGCAGGCCGCCGCCCACGCGGCGGACGTGATGCCCGGCTACACCCATCTGCAGCGGGCCCAGCCGGTGACCATGGGCCACCAGCTGATGGCCTATGTGTGGATGCTGCTGCGGGATCTGGATCGCTTTGAGGATGCCCTGGCCCGCATGAACAGCCAGTGCCCCCTGGGCAGCGGCGCCCTGGCCGGCACCACCTACCCGC
>OHTE01000209.1_pt1 | contig 15206 bp, 24 predicted proteins | sample 1578881 | NCBI WGS metagenome assembly OHTE01 (sample SAMEA3879523, study PRJEB24766) | human gut metagenome | biome: human-associated habitat; feature: feces | place: USA | collected 1985/1987
CCGGCCCGGAGCGGGGTCTGGATAGTCTGGGGCGCGAGCGGCAACGGCAAGAGTTCGTTCGTGATGCAGTTGGCCAAGTACCTCTGCACGTTCGGCAAGGTGATATACGACAGCCTGGAGGAAAGCACCGGCCTTTCCCTTCAGATGTCGCTGAAGCGCCACAAAATGGAGGAAGTGAAGAAACGGCTGGTCATACTTGACCGCGAGCCGATGGACAGCCTCGAAGAGCGGCTGAAGCGCAGGGGCAGCCCCGGCGTAGTGATCATTGACAGTTTCCAGTACAGCGGTCTGAGTTATCCGGACTACAAGGCGTTCAAGGAACGGCATCCCCGGAAGCTGCTCATCTTCATCAGCCATGCCGAGGGGATGCACCCGGCAGGCCGGACGGCCCGGAAGGTGGAGTACGATGCTGACGTGAAGATTATGGTAAGTTGCTTCAAAGCCTGGTGCAAGAGCCGCTTCATGGAACATCCGGGAGAGCCTTACGTGATATGGGAGGAAGGTGCCGCCAAGGCCCTGACGGACGGAAGGGAGGCGGAAGATGGAATGGGAGAATAAGCTGTACCAGTTGCTGCTGCCAAAGGACGAGGCTGCCGAAGTGGCGCGGGACTGGGCGGAGCGAAACATTGAAAGTGACCTCCGGCTCCGCAAAGCCAAGACCAGAGGTCACATAGTGATAGAAACGCGGGACGTGATGTTTGCCCGGAACATCCAGGTATGGCATCCATCATGCAAGGTGAACATAAAAGATTTATGATTATGGAACAAAAAGACGAAGAAAAGACATGCTGCATCTGCGGCATGATGTTTACCGGACACGGTTACAATCCATACCCGGTAAAAGAAAGCGGGGAATGCTGCCGCCAGTGCAATTACGAGGTGGTGGTACCCGAACGTTACAGAAGGCATCTGGAATACCAAAAATCAAAGGAGAATGAGCAAGAAGGTTTACATCAGCGGTGCCATAGCGCACTATGATCTGGGCGAGCGCAAGGCTGCGTTTGCCGATGCGGAGAAAGTATTGGAACGTATGGGCTTCGAACCGGTCAACCCGTTCAAGAACGGACTGCCGGAGGAAGCGCACTGGAGGGAACACATGAGGGCGGACATCGCCCTGCTGCTCGGATGTGATTATATCTATATGCTGAAGGACTGGGAACTGAGCAAGGGAGCTAAGCTGGAACTTGACGTGGCCAGTTCATGCGGCATCAAGGTGTTGTTTGAAGTGACCATAAACGCATAAGCTATGGAAACGGAACGCAACTACGCAAGGTTTTATGCCCTTTTGGGCAAACTGCCCGGTGCGGACAAAGAGACGCTGGTCTACCAGTACACGAACGGCCGCACCACGCACCTTCATCTCATGGCAACCCACGAATATCAGTCCATGTGCAATGAAATGGAGCGCGTGGCCGGGTATGACGAACGGCGGGAAGCCTGGCGGAAGGAGATGAAACGGAAACGGAGTGCGGTGCTCCATCAGCTCCAACTACTCGGCGTAGACACGGCCGACTGGAGAAAGGTGGATGCCTATTGCCTGAACAAGCGGATAGCCGGAAAGATGTTCCGCGAGCTGGACGGCGAGGAACTGGATGCGCTGCTCGTCAAACTGCGCATCATCCGCCGCAAGAAAGAAAACCCTAAAAACGATAAAAGATGAATGCAGAATTGAAAAAAGCACTGGAAATGGTACGCCGGCAGGTGACGGAAGCCACCGAGGGGTACGAATGGGACGAACAGGCCGAGTTCTTCGGCGAGTTGGCCGACTGGGCATACGGAAGGCATGAGATTTTATCCGCATCGCCGGAACCGGAAATGCAGGATTACGAGGAAGAATACAGTATTTAATCCAAAAGACAAAGACAATGGAACAGAACATGCAGAATGTGGACGTAAAGTCCATGACCAAGGAACAAAGGGCTGCCCTGCTGGCCCAGTTGCAGCAGGAAGAGAAAGACGACCGCATCGCACGGCGCGAGACCTACGAAGCCCTGCGCGGCGAGTTCATGCACGAGGTGAAGGCCAGGGTGACTGGGATTGTTACCGATGTAAAAGGCTTCCGGGACTGGGTAGAGAAGGAGACGGAAGCCTTTACCGCCGTCATGAAGGAGTATGGGCAGGTGAAGAGCGATGAGCAGCGCAGTTACACCATCACCGACGGCGACTTCCGGCTGGAAGTAAAGAGCAACAAGGTAAAAGGGTTTGATGAGCGGGCCGACATGGCCGCCGAACGGCTGATCGATTACCTGAAGCGCTACATGCAGGCCAGCGAGAAAGGCGCGGACGACCCGATGTACCAGATGGCCATGACGCTGCTGGAGCGCAACAAAATGGGTGACCTGGACTACAAGAGCATCTCGAAACTCTATGAGCTGGAGGATAAATTCGACGAGGAATATGCTGACATCATGCGGCTGTTCAAGGAAGCCAATGTGGTGCAGCGGAATGCCACCAACTACTACTTCTCCCAGCGCAATCCAGAAAACGGCGTGTGGACGCGGATAGAGCCGAGTTTCTGCCGCCTGTAGGCTAAATGGTTGACACCTTAAACAGGAAGCGCCGCAATTTGCATATTTGCGGCGCTTTTGTGCATAAAATAGTCTGGAATCAACTATCTTTGTGTTAAGAAATTAAGCTATGGGAAAAGGCCGGGACAAAGAACTGATAAAATTGCGTGACGAGGCCCTGTGTCGCCGTTACTATTATTGGACGGAGGTGCAGCGGCTGCGCTTCGACGATGCGTTGCGCGTGTTGTCGGAACGCGAGTTCTTCATATCCGAGGAACGCATCATGGCCATCATCCGGCGCAAGTCCCGCGAAGGCAAGAATAAGGACATCAAGCCCCTGCCCAAGGTGAAGGTTCCCCGTCTGACCGCCGCCCAGCTTGAACTGTTCCCCGTCCTATGATTCCATCGCTGACTCGTCATGCAGCGTGAACGAGAAGGTCATCTCAAAAACCTTGATATATCCCGGCAACGCATAGTCCCGGCTTTTTTCCCGGACAAGCGGCGAGGCGTTTTCCGAACATTCCAGGCATTGTAGCGCTTTGTATAGTTTGTTCGCCATCTGCTGACGTTCACGTGCTTTGTCGTAGGTGCCGGAGGCATAGCTGGTGTCATGATAGCAATCGATGGCAAGGCGGACGGTGATGAGTGATTCACTGTTCTGTGCCCCGTAGCCGAGGTCGTTCCAGTTCGAATCAGTGTTCCCTATCAGCACACAGGGGAACGTGACCGGATAGTGGTCTTCTTCCGCTCCCATTTCCAGTTGGCCGTAGTCTTCGTCGATGAGCGACAGTTCCGGCATTTCACGGGCAATCCGCTCCATGATGGCGATAAATATCTCTTCCATGATTTTATGAGTTTAAGATGTTCCTGATTTCCTTTTCGATTCTCTCGTTTATTTTTGTGGTCAGTTCCTCGCTTTCGCCCAGGAACTGCCTTTGCGGAATATGTATGTCCAGCTTCTTTTTCTTGGTGAGTGCAAGCCCTTTCCAGAATGAAGCCTGCGGGTTGGCCGCTTGTTGCTTTTTACCCCCTTTTCGGCCTTTCTTTTGCCCTGTGGCGGCTTTTCTTGCACGTCCTGAAGCCTTGTAGAACTTCGCCCAGGCAAAGCGCCTCATGCGGTCAGTCACGCTCACGGATACCGTACCGCCCCAGTTGTGTATAGGGGCATATATGAGTTCGTTGGCAACGGTAACCCGGTAGTCGGATGGCATATACTTGATGGAGCTGAAAAGATGGTTACGTCCGGAAAGCAGCGTTCCGTACTTGCTGGCGGCATCAGTGCCTCCCGATGACAGTCTCTTAGCTCTCGGCCACGGGTGCAGCCCTCTGTTGACGAACCCTCCCTGCCGGAAGTTGTCCTGAAAATGGTCTTTGGCCATGCGTCCGGCTATGACCGGCATTCTGCGCCGCATGGCCGTATCCAGTTCCTTGCGTTTACGCTCTATCAGTTTCGCGAAATCTTTTATGTGCATGATCAACAGTAATTCAAGAATAATTTGTAACTTTGCAACGGAGGCATCAATCCAGCCTCTTGTGTGTTTATGAATTTACCCGAAGAAGTAAAGAGCGAGGCCCGTGAGCTTATGGAGCAATACGGTGGGAGTCTGGAATACCTGGGCGATGTGGACGGCCAAAAGGCTTGGTTGTTGCATCTCCCGGATGATCTCACCATAGGCTTTCCGCATCTGTATCTGTACAAGGATGGGGAAGCCGTTGACATTACAGGTCCGTCCGTCTTCGACTTCATAAGCTTATATGTCAAAGATGCTGATGAAATTGAGGTTGAATAGCTTGTTGTCAATTCGCATGATGCCCCTGCATCGGTGGACGCTTGACGCACCATTTTCGCACAAATAAGCAATATCTTTCCATTCCATTCCGGAGCCTTGCGAATTGTCCTCTTGGGGTTCTATATATCGCAATTCACCGTTTTTGAACCGTTGCAGGATGGTGGCATGACCGCCTCTCCCTTTCCAACCGATACTCAATTCATAGACACCCTCCTCCTTGCAAATCTCCTCAAAAAACTCCCGGTAACGCTTGGCCGTTAGTTTTTGGTATCCTTTGGATGCCATCCAATCGTTCATGCTTATATGGGATGCCGCTGTCCCGTCCGGGTTTCTCCATGCTTCCCATACATTCATGCCATTACTCAGATATTCGAGTTTCGAGCCAGGCGTATTCCCTTTGGCCGTTATGTCAAATCCCCTCAATCGCAAAGCGTAAGCCGGGGCGCAGGTCTGGCAGTTGATATTATATGGTTCATCCCTTTTCCGGTCGAAGTCCATATTCTTCCTAAATCTGTGTCCGGCCTTGTCTCTGTATGCTCCATTGGGGTCTGGAATGAATGACATCACGTGTTTTGGGTTGGCATTCTGCTTGTCAGCCTTATCCACATCCATCGGCTTCCCTTTCGTGATTTTAAGTGCCTTTTCTATTTCGAGGCTGTTCCTGGCAATGGCCATCTTCTCTTCCCCGGTGAGGTTGTCCGGCATTTCGGCAATCATCTCATCGATGCGTGCCGTCAGCCTGTCAACGGCCTTTTTGGCACCCTTATGCGCTTCTTTCTGATACGGATGCTTGTCGGAAAAAAGTTTGGCATCCTTTCCCGGATTGTTTTCCAGTCCGGGCTGCGGGTTGTCCTTGTCTGTGGAGCTTGGAACGGAAGTGGCCGGGTCGTCCGTGGACGACAGGCCGCATTTGCAGTTCCACCGGTCGCCAGGCCTGTGCTCGCTCCAGAACGGGTCGTCGATGGGACGCACCGTTCCCCAGAAGCGTTTGTGGTCGGCCCCCGGATGAACGGAGGTAGAGGGCATCCAGCGCAGGTTGGGCAGGATATCCTTCTCACGCTCGAACTGCTTCCAGTCAGCCGCCTGATGGGCGCGTATGACCGCCGTATCGTATTCCGTGCGCAGCCAGGCACCGACCTGATGCGAAGCGATGGGCATGACCTCCTTTTTCCACTGTTCGAACGGCTTCAGATTGCCGTTCGAATCCAGCAGCAGGCGTGCCATGTCATTTTGCATCCGGTGTACCTTGAACGCCGAGAACACGGCATTATTCCGTAGGATGGCATTCTTGAAGTCCTCGTCCGGATCTGTGGCTTTGGATTTTCGGAACCCTTTCCGGGTCGCATTGTTCATCTGTGCCCATATCTCGCCGAACAGGTTCACCTCAATTTCCGTGGCCGGGCGGAAGTCCTTGCTGTAAATGTTCAGCAGGGCACGTTGCAACACTTCATCTGAAAATTCAAAGCCTGTGGACACCTCGCCACTATCCGCCCCATAGAGCTGGTTGACTACCAGTCTAAAGCTGCCCCGCCGCCCGACGGGGCTTTCCCGAAAAAACGTGTCAGCCAGTTGCGGAAAGAGTTTTTCTGTGCGGGTGTGGGTTCCGGCTCCTTCCTGTCATCCTTGCTTTCTTCACCCTCATCCTGTTTACGGATCTGCGATGCGGCGGCCTCCTTCCTTTTCCGTTCTTCTTCCTGTTCCTTCTTCATCTGCTCGTAGTTGGCCGGCTTTTCAATCCCGAATTCCTCATACAGGTAATCGTCCGACACGGGCAGGTTGAAACTGGTGCCCAACTGTGTGAGAATATTGATCTTTGAAGTAGGGTCTATGTCCTTTCTTTCCGGGAAACAGAACATTCCACCGGTGGTATTGATACCAAGATGCGCGAAGATGTCGGCCATGTCATAGTTGAGCACGTCAAGGACATACTTTTTGTCGGCCAGAGCGACCTTGTCCTCCACCTTCTTGTGTACTGTTCCGAGAGCCTGGGTTCCTTTCTCCGATGATTCCGTAGTCAGTGTGTTTCCGAGCACGAGTTTGGAAATCTCGTTGTTGCAGCGTTCGCAGAGCCTTTCGTACACATCTGCGGAACCGGTCTTGTTGCCGGCCTCCGTCAGCTTGAACTCCGTGTCCTTGGCGTGGAAGAACTGGGCGAGGCTTCCGGCATTGGCGGCATCCTCCATCGCCCTTTGCCTGGACTCTTCGTCGTCCGAGTCGTAGATATACTCCTGTATGGGCATGCCGAACACCTCGGAGAACTGCGACCAATCGCCCGTGGTGTTCCGCTTGTAGATGACCCACGGTGCCGCTTTGGCCAGTAGCCCCAGGTCGTCAGGACTGCCGACAAACAGCAAGTCCGTATAATTATCCCAGGGAAGTCCTGTTATGTCCGTCTGGTGGCGGAGGATCAGCTTCTTTATGGGGTCAACGTGCTTGCGCGGGATAAGGTCGTAGTCCGCCCATTCCCCTTCCTTGTAGAACTGGCAGAGCGTGAATCCCCAGAACTTGGCATCGATGATGTCGTCCACCAGCCTGTTGAACCAAGGGGAACGAATCTGTTCGTTCACCGCGTCGTCCGGCTTGCCGTTCCGCTGGAACTCTATGTCAGAACACAATACAGCGTTCTTGCGCTTTTCCATCACGCAGGAAAGGTGCGTGTCCATAAGGATGTCCTCATACAGGTCATACAGTTTGTAGCGTCTGGAGAAGTCCACATTCTCGGCGGCGCGTATAGCCGCCATATAGTCTGCGATGTCCAGCCCGAAGCGTTTGGGCTGGGTAAGCACGATGACATTCGGTTTTTTTTGTCCGGGCATCATGAGGTTGCCCCCGACAGTGATGAGTCCCGGTTTGTTCCTGTTCCTTCTTTTGCTCATAGCGTTGTAATTTTACCAGTGGTTTGTTCTTTTGCGGTTGCTTCTTATACGGAACGATGAGTTTCCGGCCCGTTCCTCTTCCGGCAGCAGCGGTGCCCCCTCAATGGATATTTCCTCGGCGGCCACCGCCTTCATCCATTCCACGGCCCGCTCGTAGCGGTCTTTGCGTATCTGGGACAGCTTCTGCGGGTTGTGGATGCAGAAGATGTGGTAGACCGCGATGTCAATGACCATCATCAGCACGAGCTGGTTCCGGTCTGCTCCGGTGGCGGAAAAAATCTTGTCGCAGTCGTAGCGTTTTGACAGGTAGCACCGCATCTCGGCGATGGCCCTGTCCTCGCACACCTCAATGACGGTCTCGTCCTCCCTGACCAGCGCGTCCAATATGTCGCGGTGGATGCTTGCGTCATAATCAGTCAGTTCTACAAATTGGCTCATATTCTGTATGTATTAAAAATGTTACATCCTACGCCTGTTTCGTTTCCGCAGGTCTTTGCGCGTCTTGAACACGGGCGGTTCGGTTTTACGTATCAGCTCGTCAATGATGCGGTTACCGCCCTCCACGGCATCCGGGCCGTCTGCGGGATAGCGCATTGACAGCGTGAAGAGTTTGAACTGGTCCTCCAGTTCCTTCATGTGCGGGTTGTCCTTTTCCGTTTCATTGAGGATGAGATTGCCTTCCCTGTTGAGCGGTTCCAGATTGGCTTCTATACGTGTGGCCTTGTCCGTCTTTTTCTCCTCGTCACCCCGGATGTAGAGCGCAATATTATGTTCTTTGCGGACTTTGGCCACCAGAGGTTTGAATACCTGTTGGAAAAACGGGTCTTGCAGTTTGTTGTTCTCCATGTAGCAATAGACCGTGGCCTTCCCGTTTACAAATTCCAGCATCTTGACATACCAGCCAATGAACTCCGCGTTCAATGCCTGGGCAAGGAAGGTCTTGATGACATAGAGCCTTTCGCCGAGTTTGCCGAGCAATGAGACCGTCTTGAAGGACTTGCCCTTCTTTCCCTTGCTTTCGCCAGGTGCCGGGTCGCCGTAAGCCACGAGGAACTTGAACTTTGACAGGGGCGGCACCTTGCCGTAGGTGATGTTCTCAAACACTTCACCGATAGAAATAGGGTTGTTGAAGTATTCCCCCTGCACAGCCTTTGTGGATATTTTGGCGAGCGTGCGGTCTATGTGCTCCTCCGAGTTCTTTTCCGGCCAGGTGGAATGCCCGTTCTTGTCACGTATGTTCACGATGTCCCAATGGTCGGCCATGCTTCCGGCCCGCACTACGCAGCAGTCCTTGGCTATGATGTTGCCGCAGAAGACAATGAGCGTCGGTTCCGAGATGGAACGTGTCGGGTATAGCGCGTTCTCCCACCAGTCCCAGCGTTTCTGTATGATGTCCGGGTTCTTGGTGTCCTCGTCCGTGTCGAAGTCGTCCACGAGCAGCACGTCCGGGCGTATGGCCTCGTTGCGCGAGCCACGCGGCGACTGGCCGGCGCCGAGGGCTCGGAATGCCACGCCGCCCTTTGTGACGAACTCATCCTCCGTCCACGAGCCCGGTGTCTCCTGTTTGCCATAGTAAGCCAGTATGCGTCCATTCGCTTCCAGGTTGGCCCGGTAGGGAGCCAGCAGGCGGACAGCATTGTCCTTGCTGTTGGACGTCATGATGACATTCTTTTTCCGTCCGGTCAGCGTGACATACATGACGATGAACATGGTGACCGTTGACTTGGCAAGCTCACGGCTCCAGGACAGCACCTCGAACCATTCGTCATGGGCGAGGATACGCTGTATGGCACGTTTCTGGAATCCGGCGAACTCATACTTGGCATAGTTCGGGAAGAAGAACTTTATCCATTCCACCGGATGCCGTTCAAGGTACAGACGATGTTTTTCCCTGTCTTGGGCGGACATGGACTTGTCAACTGGCGTGGCCCTTGCAATCTCCTCTTTGAATTTTTCCCAGTCCAGTAGCGCTATTTTATCAGATTGCTTCATGTGTACTCCCGTTTATAGTTTTTCCTTAATGTAAGCGTCTGCCAGCCTGGTCAGTTCCTTGGCCTTGTCAAGGTCAAGCGGGCGCAGCCATTCAATGAAGCCGGTGAGCGCGCTGATGATGTCGGCAATGGCCATTTCCTGTTCCATGTTCCGGATGGCTGCCGAAAGTTTGCCGAGAATGTCAGCCTCCTTGGAGTTCGGGAACCGTTCCCCTTCCGCCCGTGCCGAGATTGAGCGGTTGATCTCCGCCACCTGCCGGTACAGGTTGGCCACCTGCTCCTGGCGCGTAAGCGTCAGTCCGGCCTTCTGTTCCTCCCATTTCCCGGAGCGTACCCAGTTGGACACCGTCACGCGGGACACCCCGACGTGGTCGGCTATTTCCTGCTGCGTGAGGTTCTCGCGCAGGTATAAAGTTTTTGCCCATTCCTTCTTTTGGGCGTTCGTCAAATCTGTCATACTACATTATTTGTTGGAAATCATGCTGCAAAATTGCCATAAAAAGCCCGTTTTACGAAAGCCATCCTGCATGATGCCGACTTACGGCGTTATGATAACGCCGCAAAGCGGCATGATGAATATGCAGTTTCCATACCCCGTTGATTTGTTGCATTTTTGCACCGTGAATCGCGGACAAAAACGCATTTATACAAGATGAGCATGAACAAGTTTTTCAACATACAGACAGATGCGGACGGCGTAGGAACCATCTTTCTCTACGGGGACATCGGCGACTATTACGACGTGCAGAGCGGACGGGTGGCCGGAGAACTGCTGGAGGCTGAGAAGGCTGGGCGCCGGGTCAACATACGCATCAACAGCAACGGGGGCGAGGTGTATTGCGGCATAGCCATTTACAACGCCATCAAGAACAGCAGGGCGGACGTGCATATCTATGTGGACGGCATCGCGGCCAGCATGGCCAGCGTGATAGCCTTGTGCGGGAAGCCTGTGGAAATGAGCAAATACGCAAGGCTGATGCTGCACAGCGTCAGCGGCGGTTGTTACGGGAACAAGAAGGACATGCAGAAGTGCATCGAGGAAATCGAAAGTCTGGAGGACAGTCTGGGCGACATATATGCAGCCCGGCTCGGCATGTCAAAGGACGAGGTCAAGTCCAGGTTCTTTGACGGCGAAGACCATTGGCTCACTGCGGACGAGGCGCTGCGCCTCGGTTTCATAGACGGCATCTATGATGCGGAACCTGTACCGGCGGGCAGCACCCCGGAGCAGATATACACTTTATTCAATAACCGGCTCACGGAGCCACAAAACAAAGACAAGATGAACCTGGAAGAGATTCGGAAGCACCCCTCGTTCAAGGACTGCAAGAGCGAGGAGGAAGTGATCGCGCGGGCCCAGGCCTACGCGCAGGAAGCAGGCCGCGCATCCAGCCTGGCGGAAGAGAACGCCACGTTGAAGAGGCGCGTGAAAGAGTTCGAGGACAAGGCCGAGGCTGACAAGGAGGCCGCACGCAAGGCGTTGCTTGATGCTGCGGAAGCGGACGGCCGTATCAATGCGGAGACACGCCCGGTGTATGAGAACATCCTGAAGTCCAATCCGGAAGAGGGAGAAAAGGCTTTGGCCGCGCTCGCTCCGAAACGCAAGGTCGTGGAAGACCTGAAGGTGGAGCCGGGAGGCGAGAGCCCGTGGAACAGACGGATGCAGGAAATCAAGGACAAATTAAACAAGCGATAACCTATGGCAATAGTAGTAAAGAACACCAATTACAACGGCGAGGTACTGGAGCAACTGCTGACCCTTGCCGCCACCGGCAACGAGATTGTGGAGAAGGGGCTGATGATGGTCATCCCCGGTGTGGAGAAGAAAATCAGCCTTCCCCGCCTGAAAAGCGGAAAGATGCTCCAGAAGCGCAAGGAGAATCCCGGCGTGGAAGACTCGAAGGGCAATTTCAACTATGACGAGAAGAGCCTTGACCCGAAGGACTTCATGGCCTTTACCGTGTTCAACCCCCGTGCCTTTGAGCAAATCTGGCGCAAATGGCAACCAAAAGGCAACCTCGTGTTTGCCGAACTTCCCCCTGAAGCGCAGAATGCCCTTTTGGCGGAGTTGGCCAAACAAGTACAGTTCGAGCTGGGCGACCACTACATCAACGGCGAATTCGGTGAAGATGACAACCATCTGTTCAACGGCATCCTCACGCAGATGGCCAAGGACACGGAACTCATCATCGTGGACAGTGACGAGGAAACCATGCTGGGCAAGCTGAAGGCCGTGCGCAAGGCCATTCCCAAAGCCATCCGCAACAACCCGAACCTGCGCATCATCATGAGCGTGGACGACTTCGACAAGTACGATGACGAGCTGACCGAACGGGATGCCAAGAACGCCAGCGAGACGGACGTAAATGCGCGGCGTTACAAGGGTATCACCATTGAAACCCTTGCCGCATGGCCCGACGACCTGATTGTAGCCACTCTATGCTCGCCGGATTCCGACGGCAACCTCTTTGCCGCTGTCAACCTGCAGGACGATGAGAATGTAATCCAAATTGATAAGATTGCGAATGCCAGTGAGCTGTATTTCTTCAAGATGCTGATGAAGGCCGACACCAACATTGCCTTCGGTGAGGAGGCCGTTGTGCTCGACAGCAGGGATACTCCCGTGTTCAAGCCGGCGGCCAAGACCATCTCGGCCGACCCGACTACGGTGACCCTTCCGGCCGAGGGCGGCAGCAAGGAAGTGACCGTGACGGCCAGCGGGGAATATACCGTGGGAGCGGCTCCGTCAGGATTTGACGTTGAAGAAACGGAAACGGGCGTGACCATCTCGGCGGAAGCCAATGACACCGGAAGTGAAAAAAGCGGTACCCTGACCATTACGTTGAATTCTGACAGTGGCAAGACGGCCAAAGTGACCATTACACAAGCCAAACAGGGGGAATAACACATGGCACAGTTGAAACGTTTGGTATTGCATTGTACTGCCACTCCTGAAGGGCGTGAGGTCAGCGCGGTAGACATACGTCACTGGCATACCGATCCGGTGAGCAAGGGCGGTCGCGGATGGAAGCAGGTCGGCTATACCGACATGATACACCTGGACGGAAAGGTGGAACGCCTGGTGGACAACAATGAGGACGCACAGGTAGATCCCTGGGAGATTACCAACGGGGCAAAAGGGTACAACTCCACATCCCGGCACGTTGTGTACGTCGGCGGTGTTGCCGCTGACGGCAAGACCCCCAAGGATACCCGTACCCTGGCGCAGAAGAAGGCGATGGAAGCCTACGTGAAAGACTTCCACCGGCGTTTCCCTTCCATCCCGGTTGTTGGGCATAACCAACTGGCCGCGAAAGCCTGCCCTTCGTTTGATGTACAGGCTTGGCTGAAAGAAATAGGTATAAATCAATAAATGAATGACTGAAATGAAAAAGCTGATTTTATTTTTTGTGCTGATGCTCGGGTTTGTGTCAGCCTCGTTCGCCCAGACGGGTGATGTTTCCACAAGTATGGACTATGACAGTATGATTGCCACCTTTGCCGGATTCGCCGGTTGCGTAGTGTTGCTGACGGAAGGCATCAAAGCCTTGTTCCCGAAAATGGAAGGACTGGTAACACAGATAGTAAGTTGGACAGTCAGCTTGGCGGCAGCCATGCTGTTGTGGTGGCTGGACGCAGGATTTGTGGCCGATGTAGAATGGTATATCGCCCTGCTTTATGGTTTAGGAGCATCGCTTGTGGCAAACGGAATCGCAGACACGGGGCTGGTGCAATGGCTTATAGGGCTGATAACCAAGAGGACCGGGTCAAAATCATAAGCAAGGTATCAAACAAGTAATCTCATGGAACTCAGTGAAATTTTCAATTTCGTACTGGGTGGCTCGCTCTTGGCTACCGTGATTGGCATTGTGACTCTCCGCGCGACGGTGCGCAAGGCCAACGCGGAGGCCGAGAAGGCGAAGGCGGACGCCGAAACCGTGCGGATTGACAACGCTGAGCACGCCACCCGGATACTTGTGGACAATATAGTGGAACCCTTAAAAGAAGAACTCAATGGGACAAGGAAAGACCTCATGGCCACCAAACGCGAGATGGCCCGGCTTCGCAAAGCCATTGACACTGCCAATTCTTGCAAGCATCATGACGATTGCCCTGTGCTTCGCGGGGTGCGCGAGCACCCGAAAGACAGCGCGGGAGATGTCCCGGACGGAAACGGCGCAGAGCCGGGCGGACAGCATGAGGAACGAAGTCCGCCTGGTACGGACGGAAACGGTGCCGAAATCGGAGGTGAGTCTGAAGATACCGGCTGACAGCCTTCTGAGGCTTCCTTCGCTGGCTTCATACAGCGGGAAGAGCGGACAGGCCAGCGTGTCGGTAAGCCGCGACAGGGACGTGATCACCGTGTACGCGAGCTGCGACAGCCTGCAACTCCTGGTGGAATACTACGAGCGGACATCCTCTGTGTGGAAGGAACGCTACGAGGAGATGGCCGGTCTGTACGAAGAGGAAATAAAACAGCGTTCGAACCCCGTTAAAACATTCTTCTACGGTTTCGGGGTCGGAATGCTGCTGAGTGTGCTAACAACAATAATCATCATTCTAAAACGAAAGAACAATGGCAACTAAGAAATTCATATACGGTATAGCCGTGGTAAAGTTCAACAGCAAGGAAATCGGCTACATCGAAAAAGGAAGCTGGGACTGGGGCGGCACGAAGCCGGAGAGTACGGACGTGGAAGCCGAGCAAATACCTGATGCTCCGGTGCTGACACTGGCCAACAAGAACGCGACCATCGCGCCGACGTTTAACCTCATCCAACTGGACTACGAGAACATCCAGGCCGTGCTTGGCGGCACGCTGGTGGGCAGCACGGGCAGCTACACCGGCTGGAAAGCCCCGACCGACCTCGTGGAACTGCGCGGCCCGTGGGAAATCCAGTTCGTAAGCGGCCAGACGATGAAGATACCGAACGGAACCATCATGGCCAACCTGGGCGGCAAGCTGACGCTGACGGAGGTATCCAAGCTGGAATGCCAGCTGAAGGTGAACAAGCCCGAAGAACCGGACACCGCTCCTTACGAAATCAACGATACGCCGTCCGAGTAACGTATGGACAAGTCAACGGAACGTCTGGTGCAAGCCGAGGGGACGGCCGCCCTTTTGGACAGGGGCGTGTCCGTCCCCTTGAAGGAACTGCGCATCCCATTCCGGAAGAAGCCGCTGAAGATGCGCGTCGTGATGCGCCGTCCCCGCCTGGGCGGACTGATACGGCTGGCGAGAGTCTATCTGTCGCTGGGCGTGACGGCAGACGAAATGAAGAAGTTCACGAAGGAGGAGGAAATGGCCTTCCTTGCGGCACACGGCAAGGAGATAAGCCGCATGATAGCCTACACGCTGTGCCGTGGCTGGATAAGCCGCCGCCTGCTGGTGGGCGTAACAGCCTGGGTGGTGAGGAACTGGATGACCCCGGAGTACCTGGACGCGGCCATGCGCAGGTTCATCTTCCTTTTGGGTACCGACCCTTTTACGAGTATTATCAGATCAGCCGGGAAGATGAACCCGATGAAACTGAGGCTGAGCCAAAAAAGAAAGGGGAGTTAAAGACGGTGTACGAGCCGTCCCATAGCCCCTTCGGATTTGTCTGGCAGATAGCGGATGCCACGGGCTGGAGCGTGGACTACATCCTGGAAGGCGTAAACTACCAGACCCTGATCATGATGCTGGCTGACGCGCCGCGCTATGTCCGTAAGAAGAAGGAAGAGATGAGCGCGGAAGAGGAGGCCGCCGGTATTGTAGGATTTTTCCAAAGCAACCTGAAGGAATAAAATGGCAACGAAACCCGTAGAAATAGAGATACTGATGCGTGACCGCCTGAGCGCCGGACTTGACAAGGCCGGGCGCAAGGTGGACGAGCTGAAAACGAAGACCACCGGCGCGTCGGCGGAGATGGAGCGGCTGGACAGGCAGGCCGAATCCGTCCGGAGTACCGTGTCGAAGATTGCCGGGGCGTTCGCCGTAAAGGAACTCGTCACGGGCATCGTCAAGGTGCGCGGCGAGTTCCAGCAATTGGAGGCCTCCTT
>OHTE01000213.1_pt1 | contig 14931 bp, 13 predicted proteins | sample 1578881 | NCBI WGS metagenome assembly OHTE01 (sample SAMEA3879523, study PRJEB24766) | human gut metagenome | biome: human-associated habitat; feature: feces | place: USA | collected 1985/1987
CCGGTGGCCATGGGGTCCAGCGTACCGCTGTGCCCCAGCTTGCGGGTGCCCAGCACGCCGCGCAGCTTTGCCACCACGTCAAAGCTGGTCCAGTCCATGGGCTTGTCTACGATCAGGATGCCCTGCATCATGCTTCCTCCTGCGGTGCGTCCAGCTCGGCTTCCACCTCTGCAAGGATCGCATTTTTGGCGTTTTCAAGGTCGCCCAGCAGCTCACATCCCGCTGCGCGGGTGTGGCCGCCGCCGCCCAACCGCCGGGCGATGGCGCAGGCATCCACGCCCTTTGCGGTGCGCACGCTGATGCGGTAGCTGCCGCCGGGCTGCTGGCGCAGGGTCAGACCCACCTTGACTCCCTCGATGCTGATGGGCAGGCTGGTCAGCTCCTCCAGATCTGCGGGGTCTACCCCGCTCTGCCGGATCTCGTCCCTTGTCAGGTAGATCAGGGCGCAGCGACCGTCCAGATAGTATTCCAGATGGTTGCGGGCGATGCGCTCGGCCTCCATGCGGGCACGGGGCTTTGTGTCGAAGAGCAGGGTGTTCAGCTCCTCCACATGACAGCCGGCTTCAATAAGCTTTGCAGCCACCTTGTGGGTGTTGGCTGTGGTGGAGGAGAACTTGAAGCAGCCGGTGTCGGTGGCAATGCCTGTGTACAGGCAGTCGGCAATGTGGGGGGTGATAGTCACCCCCATCTCCACGATGACCTGATACAGCAGTTCCGCTGCCGCAGCGGCACCGGCATCCAGAAGGGTAAAATCGGCATAGCCGTTGTTGCCTGCGTGGTGGTCGATGCACAGGTCCACATGGCGTGCAAACTGCGGCACACCGTTGTTTTCGCCAAACAGCTGCAAACCGGCCACGTCCACTGCGATCACGGTGCGGGGCTCGAACTCGCCCTTGAACAGCCGTGGGTTTGTAAAGGCATAGCGGGACGGAATGGCATCGGAGCAGAGCACCGCTGTTGTTTTTTCCAGCGCTTTGAGCGCATAGTACAGGGCGCTGCCGCAGCCGATGGTGTCACCGTCCGGGTTTTTGTGGCACAGAATCAAAATGTTGTCCGCAGTCAGCAGGCGCTGCGCCATCTGCTGCACATCCAGTTGTTCTGTCATCCAATGATCCATCCTTTCCGCAAAGGCAGTCAGTCCTCGGTCTGTTCGGTATCAGCAGGCTGTGCTTCCTCCTCGCCGTTCACGTTCAGGCTGCGCAGCAGCTCGTTGATGTGGGCGGCGTAGGCGGCACCGTCATCCTCCACAAAGATAAAGCGGGGTGCCTTGCGGATGTGCATTTTTTTGCTGACCTCGGTGCGCACATGGCCTGCGGCACGGTTCAGCGCTTCAATAGCGGGCTTGGGGCCGTCTGCGCGGCCCATCACGCTTACATACACTTTTGCCACATCCAGATCCGGCGTCACGTCCAGACGGGTGACGGTCAGCAGACCGCCCTCCAGCCGCGGATCCTTCAGTCGGCCGATGATGGCAATGACCTCGCGCTTCATATCCTGCGCAAGACGGCCCATATTTTTCTGAGACATAGTTTTCTCCAAATTCTGTCCGGCAGCCTCCCAAAGCCTTGCCCCGGCCGGGGCAAGGCGGCATTTGTCTGCCAAAACGACGGATGAGGGCGCACGCTCCACACCTGCGAAAGATACGCCCTCATCAGTCTCACTTCGTTCGACAGCTTCCCCCGGACGGGGGAAGCCTTTTCTGCCGGGAAGCTGTTATATATTCGGTTTTTGCTTAGTCGCGGTACTCTTCCATCTTGAAGGCCTCGTACACGTCGCCTTCCTTGACGTCCGCAAACTTCTCTAGGGTCACGCCGCACTCGTAGCCCTCGGCCACTTCCTTGGCGTCATCCTTGAAGCGCTTCAGGGATGCGATCTCGTCCTCGGCAATGACGATGCCGTCACGCACCACGCGCACCTTGCTGTCGCGGGTGATCTTGCCGCTGGTCACGCGGCAGCCTGCAACGGTGCCCACGTTGGAGATCTTGTACACCTGACGCACCTGCAGCTCACCCAGAGCGACCTCGCGGAACTTAGGTGCCAGCATACCCTTCATAGCGTCGGTGACATCGTTGATGGCGTCGTAAATGACGCGGTACATACGCATTTCCACCTTGGTGGCAGCGGCTTCTTCCTTGGCCACGTTGTCCGGGCGGACGTTGAAGCCGATGATGATGGCGTTGGAGGCATCGGCCAGATCGACGTCAGACTTGCTGATGGCGCCGACACCGGCGTGGATGACGCGCACGCGCACCTCATCGTTGGAGATCTTCTCCAAACTCTGCTTCACAGCCTCGGCAGAGCCCTGCACGTCGGCCTTGACCACGATGGCCAGTTCCTTCATGTCGTTCTGTGCCATCTGGCTGAACAGGTTATCCAGCGTGACCTTCTGGAAGGAGGAGAACTGCTTTTCCTTGGCGGCAGCAACACGCTGCTCAGCCAGTTCACGGGCCAGACGCTCGTCCTCAACAGCCTCGAACAGGTCGCCGGCCTCGGGCACGGCGGTCAGGCCGGTGATCTCCACAGGGGTGGAGGGGCCGGCATCGGTGAGCAGTTGACCCTTGTCGCTGCGCATGGTGCGCACGCGGCCCACAGCGGTACCGGCAATGATGACGTCGCCGGAGTGCAGGGTGCCGTTCTGCACCAGAATGGTGGCAATGGGGCCCTGGCCCTTGTCCAGACGGGCCTCGACGACCGCACCCTTGGCGCGGCGGTTGGGGTTGGCCTTCAGCTCCATGACCTCAGCTTCCAGAGCAATGCGCTCCAGCAGGTCGTTGATGCCCATGCCGGTCAGGGCAGACACCGGGATGCAGGCCACATCGCCGCCCCAGTCCTCGGTGATGATGCCGTACTTGGTCAGGCCTTCCATCACGCGCTCGGGGTTTGCGGTGGGCTTATCCATCTTGTTCATTGCCACGATAATCTTGACATTTGCAGCTTTGGCATGGTTGATGGACTCGATGGTCTGGGGCATGATGCCGTCGTCGGCAGCAACCACCAGAACTGCAATATCGGTCATGTTGGCACCGCGGGCACGCATGGAGGTGAACGCCTCGTGGCCCGGGGTATCCAGGAAGGTGATGAGGCTGTCGTTGACCTTGACCTGATATGCACCGATGGCCTGCGTGATGCCGCCGGCCTCGCCTGCGGTGACGTTGGTCTTGCGGATGGCATCCAGAATACTGGTCTTGCCGTGGTCAACGTGACCCATGACACAGACCACCGGGGGACGCTCCACCAGATCCTCCTGTGCATCCTCTTCCTGCGTGAACAGGCGCTCCTCGATGGTAACGTGCACCTCGTGCTCGACCTTTGCGTGGAACTCCTCTGCCAGCAGAGCTGCGGTGTCGAAATCGATCACATCGTTGATGGCGTGCATCTCGCCCATCTGCATGAACTTGGCAATGACCTTACCGGCCTGCTGCTTCAGACGGGCAGCCAGCTCGCCCACGGTGATCTCGTCGGGGATCATCACCTTCAGCTGGGCGTTGCGGGCCTTTTCCAGCTGGATGCGCTGCAGACGCTCGAACTCAGTCTCGCGCTTGCCCTTCTGGAACTGCTGGCGCTGACGCTGACCACGCTGGGTGAACTTCTGCTTGTTGCCCTGCGGGGTGGGCTTGCGGCGGTTCTCGGTGTTCTTGGTGGAGGCCAGATCATCGTAGCGGGCGTCGAAGCGATCCACGTTCATATCCACAGTGCGGGTATCCACGGTGACCTGATTGTCCTCGCGGCGGACAGAAACAGCCTGTGCGGGGGCAGCAGTAGCCTTTGCGCCGGTCTCGCGTGCCAGTTCGCTGAAGGAAACGGTCTTTTCCTCGCGCTTCTTATGCTGCTCGGGCTTCTTGTCGCCGTGCTTGCCGTTATTGTTATTATTATTGTTTGCCTTGGGCTGCTCGGCCTTTGCGGCGGGCTGCTGGGGCTTTTTGTCAGCCTTGGGAGCCTCGGGCTTCTTTTCAGCCTTCTTCTCGACCTTTTTCTCGGCCTTGGGCTCCTCCTTGGGAGCCTTGGCGCTGTTCAAAAACTCGTCCAGATTTGCCACGCTGTTATCCTTGCTGAACTTTTCCAGCAGGTAATTCAGCTCGTTCTCCTCCAGATTGGAGCTGTTCTTCTTGCCGGTGCTGCCCATAGCGGCCAGTTCGTCCAGTACCTTCTTTGCAGAAAGGTTCAGATCCTTTGCAAAGTCACTCACTTTATATTTTACGATCATTCGCTCATATCCTCCTCATTTTTGATTGCTCCGCAGTCCGACAGGCGGTCGAAGCAGAGCTTTGCGAGGTTGCGGTCGGTCACCGCGTAAACAGCCACGGGCTTGTGGCTGATATCGGCCAGCTTATCCTGTGTCAGCGGCATGGTGAACACGTCCACCAAGTCCCCCACGGCGTAGTTCAAACGCTGCAAAGTCTTAGGGCTGATGTCCGATGCGGTCATCACCAGCCATGCCTTGCTTTTGACGCAGGCTTCCTCCACGGCGTCAAAGCCCATGGTCAGCGCACCGGCCTTGCGGCACAGGCTCACGGCCTGATACAGCGCTTCCTCCGGGGGCAGCTTGGGTTTTGCGGGGGCGTTATTCTTTTTTGCCATCGGCTGCTGCCTCCTTTGCGGCTGCGGCCAGCTGTACAGCCAGCGCGTCGTATACCTCGGCGGGAACCGGCTGCTCAAAGCAGCGCTCCAGCGCCTTTTTCTTTTTTGCCTTGGTCAGGCAGTCCGGGTCCGGGCAGAGATATGCGCCGCGTCCCGGCTTTTTGCCTACCAGATCAATGCTGATCTCCCCGCTGGGTGCGCGCACCACGCGCACCAATTCCTTTTTGGGGCGGCTGGTCATGCAGCCGATGCACTGGCGGGCAGGGATCTTTTTTTGTGCCATCCGGTTTCCCTCCTTCGGCAGATGGTGCCGGGCTTATTCAGCGTCTGCTGCGTCCTTCTTGGGCTCCTCGTCCTCGCCGTAGTAGCCGCTCTCGGGACGGATATCAATGTTGTAGCCGGTCAGGCGGGCGCACAGGCGGGCGTTCTGACCCTTGTTGCCAATGGCAAGGCTCAGCTGCTGGTCAGGCACGGTGACGCGGCAGGAGCGGGTCTCGCCGGGCAGCAGCTCCACCTTGACCACCTTGGCAGGGCTCAGGGCTGCGGAGATGAACTCCGAGATATCCTCGCTCCACTTGACGATATCGATCTTCTCGCCGCCCAGCTTTTCCACAACAGCGGCCACACGGGCGCCGTGCTCGCCGATGCAGGCGGAAACAGGGTTGACGTTGGGGTCCTTGGACCAGACAGCCATCTTGGTGCGGGCACCGGCCTCGCGGCTGATGGCCTTTACCTCCACAGTGCCGTCAAAGATCTCGGGCACTTCCAGCTCAAACAGGCGCTTGACAAGGCCGGGATGGGTGCGGCTGATCATCACGCGGGGGCCGCGCTCGGTGCTGACCACGTCCACGATGTAGACCTGCAGGGTCTCACCCTCGGTGTACACCTCGCCGGGCACCTGCTCGTTGCGGGGCAGAACAGCCTCGCCGCCCTTGCCCAGATCCAGCGCTACGATGCCCTTCTCGGTATCCACGCGGGTAACGGTGGCCTGCACGATGTCATGTGCGCGGGACTGGATCTCGCTGAGCTGCTGGTTGCGCTCAGCCTCGCGGATGCCCTGACGGATGACGTGCTTTGCGGTCTGGGCGGCAATACGGCCAAAATCGCGGGTCTTGAGCGGGGTGATGATGCGGTCGCCCACCTCGTAGCTGCTGCGGATCTTGCGTGCCTCGGTCACACCGATCTCGGCGTGCTCGTCGTACCAGTCCTCGTCTGCCACGATATCCTGGATCAGTGCCACGTCAAAGCGGCCGGTGTCGGGGTCGATATCCACCCGGATGTGATCCTCCTCGACCTCATAGTTCTTCTTGACGGCAATGATGATAGCCGCCTTGATCTTTTCGATCAGGTATTCTGCGGTGATGCCGCGCTCATGCTCCAGCATGGAGAGCGCTTCAAAAAAGTCCTTATTCGCTGCTGTCATTTTTCGGGTTCCTCCTATATATTTTGTTCTCTTTTCTCCATCAGAGACGGTTCTTCTCAGTTGAACAAATCCTCGTCGTCGCACAGCTGCACGCCGGAGGCTGCATTCACCTCAAAGGTCACGGGGCCGTTCTCGGTTTCCAGCGTCACGGTGCTGCCCTCGCGGCCGGTCAGGATGCCGGACAGCTCCCGCACGCCGTCAGCGTTGGGGCGGATGAGCTTTGCCCGCACTTTCTGGCCCTTGAGCGCCTCGTAGTGCTCCGGGCGGGTCAGCTTGCGGCCAAGGCCGGGGCTGCCCACTTCCAGATAATAGCTCTGGTCGATGGGGTCTGCCTCATCCAGAATGGGATCCAGTGCGTGGGACACCTCTGCACAGGTGTCGGTATCCATGGTGCCGTCCCGGTCGATGAGGATGCGAAGATACCAGTCCGGCCCTTCCTTCTCAAAAACCACATCCCACAGGCGCAGACCCATGCCTTCCACCGTGGGACGGACAAGCGCTTCCACTCTCTGCGCGGTGTTGCCGCCAGACTGCTTCGCCATAAAAAACCTCCAAACAAACAAGAAACGCGGACCTTGCGGCCCACGTTTCAGGTTAAACTATATCGTACTACTAGAATATAGCATACTCTTGCGATTTATGCAAGCATTTTCGCAATTTTTTTGCCGTTGCGCACCCTTTGGGGCTTTTTACAGCACCCAGACGCCGTTTTCAAACAGCGGCACGGTGCGGCCATCGCGGCATTTGCCGGTGATGCGGCTGTCCTCTGCACCGATCATCACGTCCTCGTGCAGGGAGGAGTGGTTCATGCCGCGGGCTGCCAGCTCCTCCTTGGAAAGGCCGGTGCCGCCCACGGTGGTGCCGGGGTAGCTGTCGCCAAAGGCGATGTGGCAGGCAGCGTTCTCGTCAAACAGGGTGTTGTAGAACAGCTTGCCGCTGCGGTTGATGGGGCTGGAGGCGGGCACCAGTGCCACCTCACCGATGTGGCGTGCGCCCTCGTCGGTGTCCAGCAGCTGACCCAGCAGATCTGCGCCCTCGTCGGCGCCGTGCTCCACCACCTTGCCATCCTTGAAGGTGACATGGAAATTCTTGATGAGCTGACCGTTAAAGACGTAGGGCTTTGTGCCGTAAACGATGCCGTCCACCTTATCCTTATGGGGCGCGGTGAACACCTCCTCGGTGGGGATGTTGGGCAGGAAGGGCACGCCCTTCTCGTTTTTGCTGCCGGCGCTCTCCCACACCGCCTGTTCCGCCAGACCCACGGTCAGGTCGGTGCCGTTGGCGCTTTCAAAATGCACGCTTTCCAGATCCAGGGCGTTCATCTTTGCGCCCAGCTCGTTCAGGCGGTCCAGATGCTTCTGCCACTCCCCTACCGGGTCGCCGCCGGTCACGCGGCAGGTATCAAAGATCAGCTTCCACTGTGCCTCAATGGCGGCGGCAGTGTCCAGCTCCGGGAACATCTTCTTTGCCCACGGCTCTGCGGGCAGGGCGGCGATGGACCACTGCACCCTGTCGTTCATGGTGTACTCCCGCCACGGCTGCATAAAGCTGCGGTTCGCGCTGTTCACCCGGCTGATCTTGGCACCGTCCAGCCCGGCGAACAACTCCGGGTCGTCCGCGATGAGGTGCAGCACGCACACACCGCCCTCGCTCTCGGCATAGTCCAGATAGCGGCGCAGCTGCCAGCCCTTGTGGTCGGTCAGGGCGTCCTCGCTGCCCAGCTCCATGCGGATGCGGGTAACGGCGTCATCCTGCCAGTTCACCTGCACGTCCCGCGCACCGGCCTCGTAGGCGCTGCGCACGCACAGCCGTGCCAGCGGGGCACCTTCCAGCGGGCAGTTGATGATCAGGGTCTGCCCCGGCTGCGGGTTCACACCCACCCGGACGATAAAATCTGCATACTTTTGCAGCAGTTCGTTAAAGTTTTCCACGTTAGAACCTCCTGTGGTGCATAGCCACCGTTGTTTTTTCTCAGTATACCGCGTTCCGGCGTTTCTGTCCACTATGGGCAGAGCTGCCGCTCACCCTTCTGATTTAAAAAAGGCGCGGGTCAGCTGCACCACCGTGCCGGAAAGCAGCAGCAATGCAATGAGGTTGGGGATGCTCATCAGACCGTTGAAGGTGTCGGCGATGCTCCACAGCAGACCAAGGTCCATGGTAGCACCCAGAATGGCTACCAGAGCATACACCACAAAGAAGGGGCGCGCCACTTTGTTGCTCTTGCACAGGAACACCAGAAAGCGGGAGCCGTACAGACCCCAGCCGATGATGGTGGAAAAGGCAAAGCAGCACAGCGCCACGGCAGTAAAGATAGACGCCCAGCCGCCGTAGGTGGTAGTAAAGCCGGAGATGGTCAGCTCAGCACCCGCAGCTGCGCCGTAGCTGACCGGGGTGCCGCTGCACAGGATGACCAGCGCGGTCAGGGTGCAGATGACGATGGTATCGGCAAACACCTCAAAAATACCGAACATGCCCTGCTTGACCGGCTTTTTGGTGTCGGCGCAGGCATGGGCGATAGAACCGGTGCCAAGACCGGCCTCGTTGGAAAAGATGCCGCGGGAAACGCCCTTTTGCATACTGACAAACAGACTGCCGATGGTGCCGCCGGTAAAGGCAGCGGGGTTGAACGCACCCGCCACGATGGATTCCAGCACATAGGGCAGGCGGGAGAAGTTGAGCACCACCACGCCCACCGACAGCACAATGTAGAACAGTGCCATAAAGGGCACCAGCTTCTCGCTCACGCTGCCAATGCGCTTGATACCACCCAGCAACACCAGCGCCACCAGCACCGCCACAAGGATGCCCACGATGAGGTTGAGGGTGGGCAGAAAGCTGCCGCCCACCAGCCCGTATTCCAGCAGGGCGGTATCCACCGCTGCCACGATGGTATTCACCTGCGTTGCGTTGCCGGTACCGAACACGGTCAGCACGCCGAACAGCGCGTACAGCACGGCCAGAAACTGCCAGCGGCGGCCAAGGCCGTTTTTAATATAGTACATCGGGCCGCCCACCCACTCGCCGGTATCGCTGCGCTCCCGGAAATGCACGGCCAGCGTCACCTCGGCAAACTTGGTGCACATCCCCAGCAGCGCAGAGCACCACATCCAGAACACGGCACCCGGGCCGCCGATGGCAATAGCACCCGCCACACCGGCAATGTTGCCGGTGCCCACTGTGCCCGCCAGCGCGGTGCACACCGCCTGAAAGGGGGTCATGGCACCGTCCGAGGCGTCCCGCTTGCGGAACATCCGGCCCACGGTGGTGCGGATGGCGTAGGGGAATTTGCGGATCTGCAAAAAGCCCGTGCGGACACTGAGCAGCAGCCCCACGCCAATGATGCACACCATGGCGGGGATGCCCCAGATAAAGCTGTTCACCGCCTGATTGACGGCGGCAATGGTCTCGATCATATACTTCCACATCCTCTGTAATATCTTGCGCACTGACAGTTTTTGTCAAAACACGAAAATTATTTTACCGTACTTTTCCCGTAGTGTCAATGAAAAATAGGGACGTTATGAAACGCCCCTATCAGAAATTCTTATTTTTTATGTGTGACCGCCCGGTGGTAGACGATACCGGAGACCACTGCCGCCAGCACCTCGGTAAGCCAGAAGGCATGCCATGCGCCGTCTGCGCCCAGCCAGTTACACAGCAGTGCAGCCAGCGGCATGATGAAAACAACGTACCGGCACAGCGCGATGACCAGCGATTCTGCACCTTTGCCCAGACCCTCCAGCGCACCGGAGGCGGTGGTGGAGACTGCCGAGATGACAAAGCCGATGCTGATGATGCGCAGCGCGGTCTGCCCGGCGGCGATGGTTTCGGGGTTCTGGGTGAACAGTCCTATCAGCTGCCCGGAAGCAACCTGACAGATCACCGTGCCCGCCGCCATGATGGCAGCGCTCATGAGCAGGGTCAGCTGGAACAGCTTTTTCACCCGGGCGTGCTCCCGCGCACCGTAGTTATAGCCGATAAGGGGACGCATGCCCTGCACGAAGCCGTTGGCAGGCAGGTACAAAAAGGTCTGCAATTTATAATAGATGCCCAGCACCACCACATAGCTCTGAGAAAAGGCCGCCAGCAATCCGTTAAGGAAGGTGACCAGCAGTGAGGGCAGCGCCAGATTCAGGATGGCCGGAATGCCGATGGCGTACAGTCTGCCGTCCAGCACTGCATCCGGGCGCAGACAGCTGCGGCGCAGCCGCACCGGCAGCTCGGTACGCAGGTAGACTACAAGGTAGACCACCACGCTGAGCACCTGACCGATGCCGGTAGCCAGTGCCGCGCCTGCAATGCCCATGGCAGGCACCGGCCCAAGCCCGAAGATGAGCACCGGGTCCAGCAAAATATTGCACACGCAGCCGGTGATCAGCGCGACCATGGACACCTTCATGCGGCCCACCGCCTGAAAGATCTTTTCAAAGGCCAGCGAGACCATGTTCACGACCAAAAACAGGAACACAATGGTAGAGTAGGTGATGCCGGCGGCGATCAGCGTCTCGTCCTGCGTAAAGCGGCGCAGAAAGCCGGGCATGATGGCGATGCTGACCACCATCATCACCACGCCGTGCACAAGGCTGAGCACAAAGCCGTGGGTTGCGGCCGTCTCAGCCTTTTCGCGGTCGCCCGCGCCCAGATACAGCGCGATCATGGCGTTGATACCAATGCCAAAGCCGATGGCAATGGCGTTGGAAAAGTTCTGGATAGGGAACACCAGACTTAAAGCGGTCATGGCGTCCTCGCTGATGCGCGCCACAAACAGGCTGTCCACGATGTTGTAGAGGCTGTTCACCAGCATGGAGACCACGTTGGGCAGCGCCATCGAGAGCAGCAGCGGCAGCACCGGCTTCTCCTTCATAAAAGTTTCGTTCATTGAAAAAATTCACCTGCTATCTGTAAAAGTTCAAAGCGTGGAAGGCGCAGCACCGGCCTGTAGCCGGTTTCCGGCGCACAAAAAAGCCACACAATGGCCCTTGTGAGGTCATTGTGTGGCGAAAAGTAGCAATGTTGCTGTAAAAATCCACACGGTTTTTATGATCGCGGCAGCTGTCCGCGATATGCAGCCTGCGCATTTGCGGGCTGCAACTTTAGCAGAATACCACATCCTCAGCGGCGTGTCAAGGGGTTTTGGTGCAAAAGTATGACTTTTGTGATCACTTGACCATTTTTACAGCAGGCGCTACAATAAGGCAAACCGGCTCTGAGGGAGGGCATTGTATATGAAATGGATGATCGCATCAGACCTGCACGGTTCCTATTATTATGCGCAGCAGCTGCAGCAGGCCTTTGAACGGGAGCAGGCCGACCGCCTGCTGTTTCTGGGAGACCTGCTCTACCACGGCCCCCGCAACGACCTGCCCCGGGATTACGCCCCCAAAAAGGTGATTCCGCTGCTGAACAGCCTTGCGCCCAAGCTGCTGTGTGTGCGCGGCAACTGCGACGCCGAGGTAGACCAGATGGTGCTCAATTTCCCGGTACTGGCAGATTATGCCGTGCTGCCGGTGGGGCAGCGGCTGGTCTACGTTACCCACGGCCATGTGTTCAACCTGAACCATCTGCCGCCCCTTGCCCCGGGGGACATTCTGCTCCACGGCCACACCCATGTGCCCGCATGGACAAACTTCGGGCAGGGGAACCTTTACCTGAACCCCGGATCTGTAAGCCTGCCCAAGGAAAGCACCGCCCACAGCTACATGACCTTGGAGGGAAGCACCGCCTGTTGGAAGACCATGGAGGGCGTGTGCTACCACCAGCTGCAGTTGTGATAATGTTGTGATATTCCAGTTTTTCCCGGCAAAAGCTGGAAAATGCCCTTGACGAAATGCCTGAAATGCTGTAAACTAAGTACAACCTTTAAAAATAGAGGGAGCTGTAAGCTTTGTACTGAACGCAGGCGGTGCAAAGTGTAGCAGTAAACCCCATAAGGCATCATAAAAAGACACCGGAGGCTTTGCATCAGCTTCCGGTGTTTTTTGTGCGCCGCCGGGCTATCTTTTGCAGCGCGGTCATGCTACAATAGAAAGAAAACGTGAATTGCAGGAGGAATTATGGATTTTTACGGAACCATCGGCCCTGCCTGTGCCGATGTAAAGCTTTTGCAGCAGATGGTGGAAGCCGGTATGACCGGCATCCGCATGAATCTTTCTCACGGGCCGCTGGCAGCGCACAAGGACTGGCTGGTGATGCTGCATAAAGCCGGGGTCAAAAAGCTGCTCATTGATTTGCAGGGGCCGGAATTACGCATCGGCCGTCTGCCGCAGCCGCTGTCCCTGACCGCCGGACAGACCGTGCGTCTGGGCGCGCAGGGCATCCCCTGCCCTGCGGCGCTGGTGCACAGCGTGCAGCCCGGGCAGGAGCTGCTGCTGGATGACGGCAAGCTGCTGGCTCGTGTGGACACCGCAGAGCCGGATGCGCTCGTGTGCACCATAGTGCGGGGCGGGGTGCTGCAAAGCCGCAAAAGTCTGGCAGCACCGGGGGCGGATATCCAGATGCCCACCCTGACCACCGAGGACAAGGAGAACCTTGCCATCGCCGCCGGTTGCGGCGTTACCGGGGTCATGCTGCCCTTTGTGCGCGGCGCTGCGGATATCCGCAACCTGCGGCAGGCGCTGGCAGAAGCCGGTGCGCCGCAGCTGAAGATCCTTGCCAAAATTGAAAACCTTGCGGGCGTGCAGGCGCTGCCGGAGTTTTTGCCGCTGGTAGACGAGGTGGTCATTGCCCGGGGCGACCTTGGCAACGCGATGCCCCTATGGGAGCTGCCCCGCTGCCAGAAGCAGCTTTCCGCCGCCTGCCGGGCAGCCGGGGTGCCCTTTATGGTGGTGACCCAGATGCTGGACAGCATGCACACCCGGGCGGTACCCACCCGCGCCGAGGTGAGCGACATCTACAATGCCGTACTGGACGGTGCATCCAGCCTGATGCTCACCGGCGAGACTGCCGCCGGGCAGTACCCGGTGCAGGCCATGGAGTATCTGGTGCGCACCGCCCGCACGGCGATGTAAGAGGAAGAATTATTTTTTATTTGGGCTTCCGAAAAGTCTGTGGACTTTTCGGAAGCCCTTTTTCACGGAAAGGGGGGCGTGACCGAGAGATATTTTTCCGCAAAAGGATAGCATCTTTTGTCTGCTTCCTGTATAATACAGGTAAAATCAACTGAAGTCAGAAAGGTTTATCGTTTATGGGCATCGTAGTCATCGGAGCTGTTTTTGTGGATATCAAGGGCTATCCCCTTTCCACCTATATCCCCGGCGGGCGCAACGCCGGACGCATCGAGCAGGTACACGGCGGTGTGAGCCGCAACGTGGTGGAGGATATCGCCAACGTAGAGCTGCGCCCCACCTTTGTGGGTCTGGTGGATGACACCGGCATGGGACAGGACGTCATCGACAAGCTGGCAAGGCACAAGGTCAACACCCGCTTTATCCAGAAAAAGCCGGACGGCATGGGCACATGGCTGGCCATTTTTGACAACGACGGCGATGTGCACGCCGCCATCTCCAAGCGGCCGGACACCACCCCGCTGACCGGCCTTCTGCAAGAGCAGGGCGATGCCATTTTTGCAGACTGCGATTCCATTGCGCTGGAACTGGACCTCGAAAAAGAAACGGTGAAGCAGACCCTGCGCTATGCCAAAAAGTACGGCAAAAAGGTGTTTGCCGTGGTCTCCAACATGAGCATCGCCATGGAGCGGCGGGATTTTTTGCAGCAGATCGATTGTTTCGTCTGCAACCAGCAGGAGGCCGGGCTGCTGTTCTCGGACGACTACGACCACCTCTCCCCGGACGAGATGTGCCGGGTGCTCACGGGCAACGTGCGCAGCGCCAACATTCCCAGCATGGTGGTGACCATGGGCGGGCAGGGCGCGGTATACGCCTGTGCGGACGGCAGCTGCGGCATCGTGCCCGCCAAAAAGGTGGACGTTATGGACACCACCGGCGCGGGGGACGCCTTCTTTGCCGGCACGGTCATCGGCCTGACCTACGGCAAAACGCTGGCAGAAGCCTGCGAGATCGGCAGCCGTCTTGCTGCTTCGGTCATCTGCATCACCGAGAACGTCTGTCCCCGCTTCCGCCCGCAGGAGTTCGGGCTGGATGTGCCGGTGGTGGATTAACGGTTGGATTTTTGCGCAAAACCGCATTTTCCCCCTTGACAGAAGCGGCAGTTTCTGGTATCAATAAAAATGATAAAGGGGAGTAAAGGGCAGTCTGCCGGTCAAGTTTTTTCCGGCAGGCCGCTGCATGGCAGCGTCATCACGGCAGCAATGCCCGATGTCATGTGTTCGCTTGAGACTTTTGTCACAGATTTTACGCTGTGGCAAGGGTCTCTTTTTTCTTGCCGCAGCATCAGAACAAAAGGAGGCAGAAAAACAATATGAATTTCTGGAACACATTCGCCGCGCTCTTTTCAAACTTCGGGGCGCTGACATGGCAGATGGTGGTCATGTGGGGCATCGGTGCCCTGCTCATTTACCTTGCCATCGTCAAAAAGATGGAGCCCAGTCTGCTGCTGCCCATGGGGTTCGGTGCCATTCTGGTCAACCTTCCCGCATCCGGTGCCATCACGCAGGGAGACACCGTTGGCCCCATCTCTGCCCTGTTCGAGGCAGGTATGTCCAACGAGCTGTTCCCGCTGCTGCTGTTCATCGGCATCGGTGCCATGATCGATTTTGGCCCGCTGCTGGAAAAGCCGTGGCTCATGCTGTTTGGCGCAGCGGCACAGTTCGGCATCTTTTTCACCCTGTTTCTGGCCGGGTTCTTCTTTGATATGAAGGACGCCGCGTCCATTGCGGTCATCGGCGCAGCGGACGGCCCCACCGCCATTTTTGTGGCAAACACCCTGAAATCCCAGTATCTGGGCGCTATTATGGTGGCAGCTTACAGCTACATGGCACTGGTGCCCGTTATCCAGCCGCCCATCATGAAGGC
>OHTE01000217.1_pt1 | contig 14808 bp, 15 predicted proteins | sample 1578881 | NCBI WGS metagenome assembly OHTE01 (sample SAMEA3879523, study PRJEB24766) | human gut metagenome | biome: human-associated habitat; feature: feces | place: USA | collected 1985/1987
TGCTCATCAATTCTTATTTTACCTACAGTAACATTATTTCTAAAATAATTAAAATTCTGAACATAACCACCTACTCCACTCATTCCAGACCAAGCGAAATTCTTCATCTGTAAATCATACCCATTGCCCATAAGGTCTTTCCATACGGGATTGGCAGCCATCTGTTCATTAGTAAGACCTAATGCTGAATACCTTGCAATCATACCAGGAATAGATGGAAACCCATCATTATTACCTTTTTTACCTTTCATCATTTGATATGCCATGAAACTGGGATATCCAATAAATACACTCATAGCTTTAAATGTTTGAAGGATTTAATATACTGATTGGATTAGGGCCCCCAATTGGTCCAGGTTTTCTTCGATTAACAACCTTAGGAACTTTAACTGTTCTGGGTTGATTACAGATTGGGAGATAAATACATAGCCTTCCCGCAAGCATACATAGATTAGCCTTTAATGTATCAATTACTCCACCCGGTTGTAATGCTCCTGTAATTGTTTTAGCCAAAGATGAAGCTGAGTCTCCAGATAATCCTTCGTAGAATTGAACTTCTGTTGGACCAGTTGTAATTGCCTTTACTCTTTGGTTTGCATTAGATTCTCCCCCCTCACCTTCTCCAGGTTTTTGTGTTGAGCTGTTTGTTTCGTTTTGGATTATATCCGTAGCTGATCTCATCATATTGATGATTCCCACTGTAAGGAAGTCATATGCGGATAACTCCATTATTAATTGGTTTTCTAGAGCTTCATAAGCAAGCTCATTGTTATATTCTTCTAATGGGATTTCTTTTCCACAGGGTCGACAAACAAGAGGTTGGATATATAATTGCCATTTTTCGATGTAGGCTTGTTTGTCGATATCTGAAAGGTAAGGAAGTAAACTTTCTGGGATATAGGAATTGATAAGGTTATATATTGAATCTGAGAGTTGTGTTTTGGACATATCACTGATTCCTAACCTTAATTGTTTTTCACCTACTTGAGGTTCTTCTTCCCCAACTGCAGGAGCTGTGATTTTAAGGGTCACTATATAAAACCCAGAGCTTTCATATTCATGGGTAATATTTCTCTCTTCGGACCCTTTAAAATCGCCAAAGTCCCAGTGATATGTACTACCATCTGGGACTCCGGTTGAAAGGTCTCTAAAAGATACTGATAACCCGTTTTTTTGGAATGAAAAATTTGTTACCATATTTTTAGGACTTTTAGGGCATTTGCCCCATTATGAATTTATATTGAGTATGTTGAGAGAGGTTTACTCTTCATCAGTTTCATCATCGGTGGATTCAATCTGTTCGATGATGGCTTCTACCAAACTGGATTTTGTATCTGCTTCTTCTACTTCCAATTCCGCAGCTTCAGCAATCTTCACCAACTGAGCTTTATTGAAAGCATCAGCTAATTCCTTTGTTGATTTCCCAGACTGGTAGAGATTATAGAATTTCTTCGAAAGGCTTTCTACGGTGTTGTTTTCGGATTCTGCCTTTACACCGTTAGCTTCTTCATACTCTTCCTTGGTTGCATAAATCAAATGACCGCCCTGAAGAGCTCTTCTTGTTCTTTTACCTTGATTAATGTAGGCATCATTTACAGCAACTACATCTTTACCGGAAATTTTAAGGCCAGTCCCCATATCATAGAATGAGGTTGCGTTATCGCCTAATTTCAAATATTTCATATCTTAAGTATTTTTATATATTGTTATGTGATAAATCCCAGCCCATGAAAATGTATGAGCTGGGATGAGATAGAAAAAGACCGAAGAAAAAGGAAATTACTCCAGATTTACTGACATCAGAGGATCCAGGTTCATATAATCCGGGAACCCATTGGAAGCGAATGCCTTGCTGGAATCCAACATAACGATTGCATCTCTGTACATCTTTGAGAAGCCAGTAGTAAGAGAAGCATACATAGCTTCAGTCTGATTAGAAACGATTCTTTCAGATTCCAACATCAGAGGCTGAGCAGTAAGCTTAATCATACCAGCAGCTTTATCGATAAGCATCAACTGATTTGCAGGAATACCTCCATGAATCCAGAAGTCTGCACGGTTAGGTACCGGAGTATGGAGATTCAGAGTAGCTTCTGTAGTACCATTTGATCTTACCTTGAATTCGGGCAAATCAAGGATATCCAATGCTTCGTCTTCTCCTCCAATCATTGATGTGAAGTTACGGCCCATACGAGAACCACGAATCCAGATACGAAGCAAATCACGATATTGGATACCTTCTGAAGTTGTACCTACGCCAATAACTGGAGCGGATTCGGAACCATCGATTTTATCTCCATTGATACCAGTGTCGATTGCAAGGTTATCCATTGCATATCCCAACTGAATACCAAAGTCACGAAGGAAAATTCCCATCACATCCAGAGAAACGTAGTTTTTAACTTCATCAGTAATTTTGATACCCTTACCGATTTTGAAGATAGAAACTTGTTTCTGTCCGTAAGAGATTGTTCCCAACGGAATTGTTTCAGCTTCGTTTACTCTTGCAGGAGCAGCATCAGACATGTTGATATACGGCATAGTTACCTGCAAACCATTTACCGGTTGATCACCAGCAATGATGTTCGGATAGAATGGAGCCTGACGAAGACCCAATGTGATAGCAGCACGGATGATTTCTGGGACTACCCAGCGAACTGACTGATCGGGCATTGTGAAAAGGTTCTGCAATGTATCTTTTCTTGTATCGATACCCAAAGTGGAGAGATACTGATCCATTGAAATCCCATATCGTTCGTTTACTACTTCTGCCATTGAGATATCGGCAGATAATTCGGTATTCGTACCTTTTCTGATTGCATCAAGGTTTTTTCCCATTTCGGGCAATTCCTTGAGCAAGTTTTCTTTTGTTAAATTCTTCTTTGTTTCAGACATATCTTTCTGTTCTTTTTGTTATTTACATAATACCTGAATCAGCTCATCTTTTGCTGAAGCTTTTGTCAGGGAGATAAAATTCACGGGACGAGTTGCAGAAGCAGCATCAGCCTGAGTGAAAGTTTTGAACTTAGTGAAATGGTTAGTAGCATCCATGCCAGTACCAATTTCTACTGGACCCGCATTTAAAGCGGCTTCTGAGATTGCATTGATAATCATGAAACCCTGAACAGCAACCGTTACTTCCACGGGACCTGCATTTGCTGATTCTTTGTAAGCTGGGTTAATGTTATCGGTAACTGCGATTCCCAAGTAGTTAGCTTCGTTAGCCTTTGTCAACAATTCAATTGTACCATCAGTGGTAATTGCTACCGGGTTTCCAGCATAAATCTTTACGGAATCTTTCACAGGAAATGCCTGGTGTAATTTGTGGGATTCACTTTTGTAAATCACCACTCGAGGAGTAGTTCCTCCGAATTTAGTGAAGTCTGCCATATTGATTGACTTTTAGAGATTATTTAAAAATGATTGACCCTTTGTTTTTGTTGCTTGCTATGTTGCGAGCAATGTCCTGAAGAGATTTGGGTTTGTCTGTAGAGGTAGTACCTTCTTCATCCTCAGCCTGAGAAGAAGCTCTAGTTACATCGTGAGAGCCACATGCAGAACAAGTTAAAGGGAACTGTTTTTCCAGTTCTGCATCATAAGTTTTCTTTAATGCAGTTAGCTGAGCAACATCGGAGGTTCCTGTGATCAAGGTTACAATTGCTTCATCAGCCTTTTCACCATAGATCTTTTTGTAAGTTTCTACTGTGCTTTCCTGCAAGCTCTTCAAATAATTGGCTCCCAGTTCTGCCATTACTTTGTTAACCTGAGCTGCATTTTCCAATTCAGTTACCTTAGCAGTTAACTCAGTAACCTTGGATTCCAAACCAGTTTTGGAATTATTCAATTCCTCTACCTGAGTTTCTAAAGAATTTTTCAAAGCTACCAATGAAGTAACTGCCTCTTTAACGTTGTCAAGGTTAACTTCCTTGCCCTCGGCAAGTGTTAACATCCCTGTACCTACTAAGAGGGCAAGCAATTCCTTTTCTTTCATATTGATAGAATTTTTGTTGTTTGAATGATCAGATGAATTATCAGATTTCATATTAAATACCGTAGTATTGTTAATACTCTCAGTATCTATGAGTTTTTTATAATCCATGAAATAATATTCGATATCATTACCTCTGTTTGCCGAGTAACTTTGTTTCGAAGCAAATTTCGGATCATTGATATTCCCATTTTCATCGATTTTCTGGGCAAATGGGTCAGCTCCGTGAGATACCAGAGAAGTTTCGTAATAGGATACGATTTCCTTTACTACTCTACAAATCAGATTACCCTTTTCATCGTATGTACCCAATTTATTCCAGAATTCATCTTCATCCAAGTTCGGATGTGATTTATCCCAAATGAATCTTACAGATACTGAATTGGAATGAATGCTTGGTGGGTCCATTAATATTCCTCTAGCAAGTCTGGGATTTGCCTTAGCATCAATTTTTAATACTCCGTTAATTCCCGCGGGGATTACGATGCCATCCTGTTTAAATGATTCTTGCCAGAAGGTTTGTTTTACACTACCGATTGCATTTGCTACATCAGTTGAATGATCACAGTTAACTGTTTGCCCTACCAACATTTTTAATGAAGCTTTTAATGCTCCATTACGACTGAAGTCTACTGGGTTCCATTCTTTGTTTACGATTACCTCGGAAAGCAATCGATAAACGGGTTCAATGAAATCAGTATCCTTAGGCATAAATTCCTCTTGGGTTACTCCTGGATAAAATGTGTTATAATTAATGGAATTACTCCAAAAACCATAACTCTCTATCCCTGACTTGTTTAAGCCAAAGTTTAATTCTGAATAGGCATCTGAAGGAATCGAGTTTGGCATATGCCCAAGCATTAGAGAATGGCCTTCTCCAATTACTATGGTATCCTGTTTCCCTTTTTTAAATTGTCCCATAATATTTACCTTTCTTTAGTGTCACCATCTTTTCGTTTAGGAACTGTTTTGGACTTATCCCTTTGTGATCTATCGGATTTATCCTTGTCAGCTTCCCTTTTCTGTTTTTTAGCCCCATCATCACCATCTTCTAATTTGTTTAATGGAACTCTGGGTTCCTTTTCATTGGGCTTTTCATAACCCATTTCGAAGGCATATTGATCTTGGCTAATGATACCAGCTGCATATAGAGAATTGAGATTACGAATCTTATACTCTTTACCCTGTTGAATTTTGACTTCATCATTAATCGTAGAAGTAAAGAATCTAACCTTACATCCTTTATTCGGGAGTCCAGCTAATCTCAATTCTAGTGAATAGATAAATTCAAGAGCATAAACTGCAAATTCTTGTAAATTCGCAAGCTGAGAGATCATTTTGGAGAACATGATACTTGTTCCACCCTCTGTTTTGTTGTCATTGGATACCCCAATAAGAGAACCAGAAATACCCAAACCATTAGCCACTGATTGTTGATTCATGTTCCAGGGTTTATCCAAGTTACCCATATCCTTGGTAGTGGAATTTAACTTGAATTCATGATCATCGATAAAGCCAGCTACAGTACCATCTTTTAATCCTTCCCTTGTGTTAACCTTTAACTCCCGAAGCATTCGATTTAATCGGGCTTCGTAGGCTTTAGGATTTTCATTTGGTAATATATCTGGCTTTGCCATTTTGGCTTCTAAGAATCCCATCATACCAACCAATTCCATAATATGCTTGGTATTAATTTTCATATCTGATTGGGTCTTTAATGAATCCAATGCAGCCATGAAAGTTGGAATCCCATAAGGTTCATCAGTATCATTGAACATTGAAAGGTAGATGTAGGTATTTAGGTTAAGTTCAATTAACCTTTCTGATTTACCATGATTCCAAGTTTTGTTCAATTGGTAGGGTCGATATTTACCATTTTGATCTCTTTGGAATACAATGTCCTCTGGTTTAATGAAGATAATGCTTTCAATCCCAGATAGGTCTTTTTTTGGTACTGCTTCCATACTCATGGCACCAGAAACAAGCATTTGAACAAACATCTTGTTTACTAAGCCAAAGATACCTGCTGTATAATTAGACCAGGTTTTAGAAACATCCTGGAGATGCTTCCTCATTTTTAAAGCTTCTTCCGGAGTATTATGTGGGAATTCAATAAAATGTTTCGTATTTCCCAACTTAAACATATCCTGAACAGCTATACCTACATCCGGGTTAACTTTATAAAGACTTCTGATAAGTGGGATGATTTCTGTACGAAAAGAAGGAGTAACAAAGTCAGCTTCTCCCTTTAATACAGATAACATATCAGTAGTATCATTAGACACAGAAACCCTACCTGGTGGGATAGGGGCTGTTGTTCTTGGATTGGGGTCAGACTTTGGTTTATCCTTATAGGCATTCGAATCATCCCTCCGAACACCAATTAAGTTTAACCACCAATTCCCAATTGATTGTAATACCATATATTTTGTTATTTAGGTTGAATTATCAATGAAGGTTTGTAATTCTTCCTCACATGATTGTATATTGCTTTACCAAAAATACTATCATCCGAATAAGTTTCCTCATCCATATCAATGTCTGAGGTTTGATTGTTTCTGTTGTGTTTACCCATTGCTACTGGCCTGCCTATTGAATCATAGATAAAGGTATAAGCCTCTTGAACAAAAAATGGGTCCTTAATTGTAATGTTATCTTTTCTGATATCTTCTTCCAATCCATCAATGATTAGGGATCGGTTCTTAGATGTGGTTATCCATCCGGGATATTGTTCTACTTCTGGCCTTGATTTCCCTTTCTTTTTGAGAAGCTTCTTATGATAATACAATTGGGGATATCCTTCTGTTTGAAGTAGAGTTGTTACTGCCAAACCGATATCATTAGTTTCAGGGGCAATTGTTGCCCAATTGAATTCTTTTCCCAGGTTACCCAAGATTTTAGCATATTTCTCTACTGGGATTCTCCCTTTAAATACTGCAGCTTCTTCTCCATTAGAATCACCCAAAGTAAAAGCAGAGTAGTCATTAGAACGTCCAGTAGCAACGTCAGCACCAATAAAGTATCTTACATCCTGTTTTGGTTTATCCATGATTCTTAACTGACCATTAAACCTTGTTTCGATTACTGGGTATTCCGATAGGGTATCTTCGATTGCCTTAATATCTGTAAGATCAAATACAGTACTACCGGAAGAAAGGAAGTCACCATCAATTTCTTGGGCAGTTCTTCTTGGGCCCAAAGCTTTGGACATTGTATCGTACCATTTCTGATCTCGCTCGGGGTGCATTTTCCAATATAATCGAATAGGGTGAAAAGGAGAATCAGAATCTGTAATCGCTTCAACCCATTTTGAGTGATAGAAGCCAGAAATTCCATAGGGAGTTGAATTTAGGATAGCACTCCCACCAGTGGAAAGTGTGGGGAAACTTGCAGACCAAATCTGTGAAGCCCATCTTACAATTGCAGCCTCATCAATTACCAATAAAGAAAGAGATTCTGAACGTCCCGCTTCTTCTGAAGTTGGGATGGATTCTATAAAAGAACCATTGATAAATTCTGTCATCGAGGCGGTTCCTAGCTCACCCATTCTACCATTTACGATAGGAACTTTTAAGTGTTCTGGGAGATTCTTGTACATGTATTTGATTTTCTTTAAAACCTTCTTTGCTACAGAATCCTTGATGGAGATGATATTCACCTTTTTGTTTGGGTGATACATCGTTAGCCATAAGCAATAAAGAGAAATCAATTCTGTGATCCCCGCTTGCCTGAATTTTAGGATGATATTAAATCGATGTTTTAGGAAGCAATACAGTACTGATTTTTGGTATGGGTATAAAAGGAACCTTGTTTTACCTCTTACTGGGTGAACCACATAAGCAAATGTTGAGAAGTAAAAGACATCCTTTTGTACTTGAACCAATTCTCTAAATTGTTGAGCATTCAGATGAGAGGTATCTATTTCCTTTTTCGCCATTTTCTTTTCTTCTTTTAAAAATCATAGGTTAAACCTATTGTGATATCCCATCCAGGACCACTCTTGAATTTGGGATAGTAAAATCCGTTTAGCCCAAGTTCGTAATTAAATCCCTTAGTCTTGAAATTTAACTTGAGATCAATGTCATGAAAATTATTTAAAATTCGATATTGATATCCAAGTGTTGGATAAAATTTAAAATTTGACTGTTTTTTGCTTGTTAAAGAATTTCCATTCCACCTATAGGAATAATTCTGAAGGTTTAATGGATAAGATATTCTAGACGTGATCCCATTAATACCCGATAATCCCAAGCTCAACTGGTTTTGATTCAAATCAAGTGATAATAGTTTTGGATTCATTGGAAGATTCTTCAAATAATTCAAATCAATAATCAAGCTGTCTAATCGATTTGGTGTGAACAACACCAAATCTTTTTCCCGAAGGGAAAATTCATTATACTTTGAAGTTGTATCCTTTCGATAAATTTCAACCTTTGAAGGATTCATAATAATTTCGAAAGGTTCAGGGATTGTAAAAATCTCTGGGATATAAACTGTGTCTGTTTTTTGGTTTTCGAAATTATTCGATGATTCCTTTTTAAATTTTCGTTTTGTGATTTTATAGGTCACCCAGGAAACCCCAATCATTGAAAATAAAATTAGGATTGCCATGACCCATGAAAAAATTTCATCTCTGTGTTTCATAGGATTGTGATAATTTTATGTGATTTTTAATTTTAACAGGATTTAACAATTCTGGGATTCTCCAGGATTTTGATTTTCTACCTCAGGAGTCGTTCATTATCAGCGAGTTGTGTAGGAAAAAATCCCGGAATTGTTAAATACAAATTCCCAGTTTTAGGGCATCTAATTAATTGGAATTCAACAAGTTACAAAGAAATTTCTCGTAAACCGAGTTTCCAATTTTAGTTTTTGTTTATTGTTTATTACCATTTAGGTTTTACCATTAAACCATTAACCATTTAGGATTTAGGATTTATCAATTGGCCAATTATCAATTAGCAATTGGCTATTGGCCAGAATATATAATATAATCCATATAGAAGGTTCCAAAATATATTGCCTTGAAAATTTAAGTACTACTATGTCACATCAAACATAAAATTTCAACATCATGAAAAAAGATAAATCATCATTGAAAGAGGAAAAATTATTAAAAGAATCCATTATCATTCGAAGAAAAGTATATGAACTTTCGAAATCTTTTATGTTTCTTCAGTTAGCAAATTTAAATCTTGCTAGAGGTGAAGATGAAGAAAAAGTTTTAATGGACAAGGTAATTAAATCTCAGAATATATTATCTTCCAAATTAAACGAAGCTATTGATTACATTGAACCTTTGGTTTCAAAAGGGAATCCAAATATTGATTTGGACCACTATTGGAAACTTCTTTTACTCTGGAAACATGAGGTAGAATGTTGTTAACGGTTTAATAGGCATTCTTTAAACCATAATCCTATTTCATAAGGGAAGGTCTGAGTAACAATTAACCTTCCCTTGTTTATCCAATAATTTTTCTTATCTTCTTCGATGTGAATTTTAAATTTATCGGGGATTCCCATTATCCTTGCAAGTTCTCTTGGAGACATTGGTAAACCATTCCATTTAAACTGTCTATCCGCTTTCCTAGCGGTCATTGGATAACCATTCGGTTTATTTCTATATACACCGGGTAATGTCCCTCTAGACCCTTTAGAATTAACCCAAGGCCATTTCCACTCATCCCTGAACTCATTTGTCCATAATCTTTGTACTTGTTTCAGGGATAATTTGGTTTTATTTTTATCGTCTGGGTGAAACATTGAAACGATTTTATCCAAATCCTCGATTATATTACCATCCTTTGGGAGGTTAAATAATAAATCTTGCGTTGTCCTAAGAGCTTTCATTTGTTTAACAAAAAGGAATTGCTCCAATTTGAATAAAAGAGAGCTCTTTTTTACTCCTATTATTACTAATCTGTTCCTTGATATTTGAGAATTGCCCCATTCTGAAACTGAATGGTTGTGAAAAACCAGGTTATAATCTGGAAATATTTCCTTTTCCCATTGATTTTCTGGGATTACTTCTAGTAATTTAGGTAGGTTTTCCAATAAAAATACATGAGGCTTAAAATGATGAACACTTTCGATAAAATTTACCATTGTAGGGTCTGCCTTTTGCTCTTCGGTAGATTTAAAATCCTTTTTTCTACTGATTCTGAGGATAGATTGTCCTCCACAGGCGGGGTGAGAGATTAGCACATGTACTTTCTGAGTACCCACATGATCATATATGCTTTTAGGATTCCGATAAAAAGGGATTTTTCCATAATTCTCCTTCCATTGCTCCTCTTTTGGTGTGTGGAAGCAACTACGACTATCCATATTAGCTAATATTTTGAATCTTTTCTCATTTAGGAAAGGGTGAAGCCCGATATGCCCACAACTAATTCCTATAACATTAAAAACTTTCATAACTTAATACTTATTTTTTATGGTAAAACATGACAATATACCAGGATTTTGGGGGTATTATGTTAGTCCAAAAGGAATTATTTGGACAATAAGGTCAAGAAATGGTAGGGGTAAAGCTAAATTTTGGAGAAAAGTTAACCCTATGATTTCACACAAAGGTCGTTTACGAGTACAGTTACGTAAAAATGGAAAAGTATATAAATACCAAGTTTCCCGATTAGTAGCTATAGCACATATACCAAATCCAGAAAATAAGCCTTTGGTGATGCACTTGGACAACAATCCTCAAAATAACCATTTTTCAAACCTAAAATGGGGAACTCAGTCTGAAAATATGCAACAAATGGTCGCTGAAAATCGGAGTGGTTCCTTATTTAAGTCGGGTAAAGATAACATTGTTTATAAAATTACTCCCAGAACAGGGCCCAAATTTACTACATTTGAGATATTTTGGGTAAGATTGCTTAAACAAATGGGGTTCTCCACTGTCTTCATTTCAAAAATTGATGGGAGGTCCAGAAAAAACCTTTCAAGGTATTTAAAAGATTTATAACACTCCATTTTGTATATGAAAAATGCTATTAGTATTGCTCATACCCTGTAGAATTATGTGTTTACTATACAATATCACAATCAAAAATTAATCACATGAAAAAGAAATCTGTTAAAAAAGAGGATAAAAACATCAAATTGTTATCCAAAGATCAAGAAGTTTTAATCAAAGGCCCATCACATTGTGAACTCTGTAAGGTAATCGATGTAAATAAAAATTCTGCCTTACTTTCGAATGGGATATCAGTAAATCCCAAATATGATCGAAAGATTAAATCCTTGACTCCTTTAAATTTAAAAGGAACCCAGTTCACAATATTGGTTCATGGAAGTGAATCTAAAAGAATTTGGAAAGAATATTGCTTAGGAAATACTGCTTCTAAATTGCAGAGTGCACTAGAAAACTTTAAAAAGGGAATCCCTAATAATTCATATTCTACAGAAGAATTAGATGGCTACTCTATGAAATTGAATGAGTTATTGGAAAGTCTACAGAAGGAAACTATAAACGAATAGGTTTTGGTAAATGTTTTTTTAAATTGAGAATTGATTTTTTCAGCGTAATCAAAAAAACGTAATCGCGGACTCTTATTTATGGGTCAGGTTTTTATCCCTATTTGCTTGAGAAAGTAGATAGGGATTTTTTTATTGTAATATTCCATATTTCTCTTTTGGGAATACTTTATCGATTTGACCAATGTTATTCAATATAAAGGTGGACCAATAATCCGATGTAGCATCCTTTCCTTTAACTTGGTACATGATGTAAATATTACCATTGTAATTGAAAAACCCAAACTGAATATTATCACTACTGCTAGCAACATAATTTGAATACAAGGGACCAAAATTTCTATACCTTTGGCTATTCTCATCCCATGCAAGTAGGTATACTTGATAGCTAGTTGGGGTTTGAAAAAAACAGTAGTGATAATCTTTGTTATTGGTTTCATCTGTTTTTCTTAATATCCCAACCCAATATTTATTAACACTTTGACCTACCCAATCGGTACTAAAACCATCCGAGATTAATTGGTTAGTTTTGTAATCCCATTTATAATTGAATCGATCTGATAATACATAAAGAAACTCTTTATTTTCATCGAAATCCACATAAAGGTGTGGATCAAATGCTCCAGTAGAAGTAGCTATAGAGACCTTTTCCCATCTGGTGCCAGATGTTGTAAAAGTAGGAACCCCATTCTCATCAAGTTTTCCACTCCAATAATAAAGGTCCATGTTACCACTAACTAACTTACAATCCCAGAACCAAAAGTTTCCTTCAGCATCCAATACTCCATCTGCATATCCTAAAAAAGCTCGGTTCTTACTGTAAGTTGTTCTATGTACTACTTCTGGTACTTCTTTAGTATGATCCAAAACATGCAATTGAACTTCGAATGAATCTGTGTCATAGATCTCCATATAATATTTACTATGGTATGACCTGAAGGGTTTTGGATCAGCCACCCCTCCTACACTTGGAGAAGGTTGAGATACTCTAGTTTTTGTCTTCCCAGTTATTAAGTTGTGTATTGCCTCTAATGTAAAATAATTTCTACTTGAGGTATAATTTATCTCAGTGATTAATTGGTTTGGTCCACAAATCTTTACCCAAGGTCTGTTAAAAGCTTGGAAATTATAGGAAATCCCATCTTGGTAAGTTTCTGGGATATCAAATTTAATAATATCCGATAATGATGGAGAAGGAACAGATCCCATGATCTCTGAAAAACTTGGTAAGGGTTCACTGGGAATCCCAACCTTCGAACATAAATCCTTTTTTACTTGTGTAATGTGATCTTTTTGATCCTGAATTCTTGTTGTTAAACTCATTGTATTATTGCCTTAGTGATTAATATTATAAGATAGTATCTTATAATATTAACTTTAATACATCACGAATATGTCACTCAAATCAAGAATTGAAGCTCTAACTACACAAATCAGTAATGCAAAAACATTATTGAGATCCATATCATTAAATAAAGGATCAATAAAGAACCAAAAAAACTTCTTCATCTCACAATAACGAGATGTAATCGAATGTGTTTATAGTATAAACACATTATTAATCTTTTAATATTCATCATTAATTTTTAATTCCTACACATTATGCCTACATTGAAAGAAAGGATCCAATCATTAACATCATCCATCAACGAAGCAAAAACAAGTTTAAGGGATGCTTTGAGAAATAAGGGGGTAGACCCAGGATCTCAGCCATCCTTTGAAGCCCTAAGATTGGGAATCGAAAGAATCTCATCTGGAGATAAGTACAAAGAATTAATAGGAAAAGGTTCTATCTTCAGTACCGACTTGGATACTAATGAAACCGCTAGAAAGATGGTTATGGCTCCAGATAAATCCACAGTCTCCATAAAAGTAAATTGCACTTTAGACAGTATCCAATCAGCCTTAGGTGAAATCAATGGAAGCTTCCATAAAGGCGATCTGGTAGTAATCGTAACATATGCTATGCCCATAGATGGCAATTATGGATTATGTATTTATAATTTATCAGAAGATTTATTTTCATACTTTTCGGGATACGGTAGTTCAACCGGTATGAAAAATGGATACCCATGGGTAGAAAATGTATTATTTCTTGAAAGTGTAAATATCACTGCAGTTAATACTGGTAGATATAATTTCTCATTTACTGGGTACGCATTAAAAGTTGGAAAGAGCCCAGTGGATTAAAAAATCCTTAGTGATTAATAATAATAAAGGCCTGGGATAAAAATATCTTAGGCCTTTCTTGTAAGAGTCCCCAAACAACAAACAAAAATGAAAAAAGAAAATCCTAAGATGATAAATAATAAGAGAGTAAACCTTGAATCCCAATAAAGGATAACATCAAAGGAATCTCATCGAATAATCACATCATAAAAATCCAATATGAATACAAAAGATATGTAAGGGTAATATAATTCGAAGATTTAAATGAAATCCCCTATTAACGTTTCGATAAAATCATATGTAAATTTCAGAGGCACAGGATCTCAAGGAAATCACTTATAGGCTTTATCGAAAAATCTTGGCTCAGTTTTAAAGGATTTCCCTTATTAGCTTTATCGAAAAATCCTATATGATTTTTAAAGGAACAGGGTTGCCCATTAAAGCAAAAAAAGAGTATATTTTATAGGGGACAAAAAATATACTCTCTCTTTATTATTTATGAATTACAGCAACACCAAATATATATAAGGAATAAGAGTGCAAATATTATGCACTCTTTTATTTTTTGTTTTTTCATTTCAAGTTCTTTTTTACAATTTCAAGCATTTTCTTTAAATTCTCTTTTTTTAATTCATCCGTATTATTAGATACCAAACTTTCTACGGAGAAATCATTTATTCTATAAACTTGTTCATAGAATAGTTTGAATTGTTTGCAATGATTTTCGCAAATTGTTTTATTTTTTTCTGAACGAATAATGCTTCCTATAAAATTGTCCAAAAGATTACGTATTTTGCGTCTAACAGACTTTTTATCTTTATCAGTTAAGCAATCCGCATAAATAGAAGAGTTATATAAATTCTCTTTCTTTAAACCTGAATTGGTATGCAATCCCGTTGTGTCCAATGTTTCGAGTAATTTGGAAAAAGAAATTTTTTCAACTTCTTTTTTTTCTACTTTTGCACTTTCTTTTTTTGTGCTCTTTTTTGCAGTTGTTTTTTGTGCTTTCTTTTTTTCAACTTTTGCAGTATTTTCTACATTGTTGTTTACTTCATTTACTAACACATTTTCATTTACATTTGCATTCATGACTTTTAATTTTTAAAGTGATACGTTTTATTTGTTTTTCTGTATTGCAAATATACAATAGATTTTTTAAATACAAAAAT
>OHTE01000226.1_pt1 | contig 14569 bp, 10 predicted proteins | sample 1578881 | NCBI WGS metagenome assembly OHTE01 (sample SAMEA3879523, study PRJEB24766) | human gut metagenome | biome: human-associated habitat; feature: feces | place: USA | collected 1985/1987
TATATTTTTTTTCATATTCAATGAATATTAATTTATTTTCTGATCAAAATTAAAATGTAGCATTAAAGCCGATACTAACTAATTTGGTTGGTGGATAAGTGACGCCATTAGCAATGTCAATCTCTGGATCGACAATATCAATATTGTCGAATGTTATTAAGTTTGTCCCGCTAAAATATACTCTGAACCGTTTAATACCTGCTTTTAGGCTTATTTGTTGGGGAATAGTATAGCCTAGTTCCAATTCTTTTAAACGTAGATAAACAATATTCGTCAACCAAAAATCAGATGCTCTGTCATAGTTGTTGTTTTGCCCCGAAGCCCATGAACCAGTACTCGGATATTTTCCGGGTATCCAAGCGCTGTTCAGATCGAATGGATCTTCTCTATGCCAGCGGTCGGCAAACATGGCTGCACTATTGCCGTCGCCCGGCGCCGGTTTTTGTACTTCCCATTCTCTATAATATTGATATTTGCCTGCTCCTTGCCACAACATATTAATGTCAAAACCTTTCCAGTTGGCGTTGATGCTTATACCGTAGTTTAAAAGAGGTAAACCGCCTGAATAACCTATTTTTCTCATATCCAAGTCGGTGATTCGACCGTCATTATTCAAATCTTTATAAATAATATCGCCCGGTCGCATCGTTCGGTTTCCTTTACCATCATTGTCTATCTTCCAGTTATCTATTTGTTCCTGGCTGGTAAATTGTCCGGCACTTTCGTAACCCCAGAAACCTCCTTCCCAACGATTCGCGGTATTGTCTCTATAATAATTCAATGATGTAGAAAAGATTGGGTTGTATACTTTAGTGGTTTTTCTCCGGCTAAAACTTACATTTCCTCCTATTTGATACGATAGATCTTTATAACTTCCATTGTATTTAAGGGAAGCGTCCCAACCTATATTTTTATCGCCATTCAGATTATACATAGGCATGTCAAAGCCAACTTCACTTGGCAGTACGATGTCATTTTCGAGGCCGGCAATCCATCTCTTTTTCTGATAAAGTAGTCGAAAGATCCTGTAATTTTACTGTTGAAAAGGCCAAAGTCAACTCCAACATTGAAAAGTGAGGTTTTGATCCATGATAAAGTAGTAGATGGCATTTTCCGGGGTGCGAAGCCAATAGTGACTTTATTGTCTTCCATCACATAACTGCCATTGTATGCATTATAACCATCAAAGAAAAGAAAGGCTTCAATATTGTCATCTCCCATTTTTCCATAACTGGCACGAAATTTGAGGTCGTTTATAGTTTTCCCCCAAGCCGCGTCTTTCCAGAATTTCTCGTTGCCGATACGATATGCCATTAATACTGAAGGGAAAAATCCCCAACGATTTCCTTTGGCAAATTTGTAAGAGCCATCGTAGCGGCCTGATACTTCAATTATATATTTATCGTCAAATACATAATTTACCATCCCTAGAAAGCCTGCTCGGGAAGTTTCTGAATATCCATTGCCTAAATTAGTAAATTCGCTTGATCGAACTAATGGCAAACTGTTTGATGTAGGTTTTGAATCTACACTGAAAGTAGGATTTTTTCTTTCGGTAGCTTCACCTACTACGAAAGCATTTATCGCATGTTTGTTAAATTCACGGATATAATTCAATTGAATACGAAACATTAATTCCTCAACGCTGTTGAAGCTGTTTTTTTTCTTCTTGTCATAACTTCCTCCGGTATGTGTGTAGGTATCCGTATTCTTGTCATAAGTATAGAGTTTGAAATCTTTTTGCTGCCTTTCATAAGTGTTATCAGCATAGTAATATGAAGCCAGAGCGGTAGCAGTAAGTCCATCTAGAGCTTTGATAGAAGAAAAATCATAACTTAGCTTCATATTTCCCTGAATGATCCGCCATTTATCAGTTAAATGTCCGGGATTAGCATTTACACCTGTATAAACTGCTGTATTTACATACCCTCGTGATCCATTATCAGCTGGGTATAGAGGATTGTCATTTGCATAAGGCCTTTCTGTCGGACGATTTCTAAAGATAGCTTCACTAAAGATATATTGGTCATCTCTGTCTACTGTTGTAGCTACGCTTTTGAATTGTTCGATCCGTCCGTTAATATTCATTCCTACTTTTAATCCTTTAACTATTTCAGACTCAACATTTGATTGAATATTATATCTGCTGAAATCAGAAGAATCGAACATTCCATCTTGATTGGTTATGCTAAAACTCAAATAATACTTTGTTTTGTCGGAACCGCCGGAAGAATTAATGTTAAAGTGTGATTGAGGAGCATTTTTTCTAACGATGAATTTTTTCCAGTCAAAGCTTTGATAACCGGGTTCTGTTCCTGCTTGCCATTTGTCATACTCTTCTCTTGTCCAGCTCGTCTGACCATAAAGGTTCATGTCTTGTTCCACTCTCATATCTACCCATTGGGCAGCATTCATCATTTCAGGAAATTGTGTAAAATTTTGCCATCCATGACGATAGGAAATATTTAGAGTATTTGATGTTTTGTATGCTCCGCTCTTGGTGGTTACTACAATTACTCCATTAGATGCTTGGATTCCGTAAATACTTGCTGATGCATCTTTGAGCACGGTAACGGACTCAATGTCAGTAGGGTCCAGGTTATCAAATTGTCCCTGATCTTTTTGTATGCCGTCAATAATAAAAAGAGGTGTACCCAAGTTTCGGATTTCAATATTTGCACCTGCTCCTGGTCCTCCGGATGCTTGACGGGTTGCAACTCCTGCCATTTTTCCCATTAATGCACTTGTCGTTTTGGTTGCTGTTGATTGCATTAATTCCTTGTTTCTAATATCAGAAATCGCACCTGTTACTCTTTTTGCTTTGATTGTTGTGTAACCGACGACAACAACTTCATCAAGTAATTGTAGATCCTCTTGTAAAGTGACAGATGATAGTTTTTTGCGGTCTCCTGCTTTTATTTCCTGGGGGATAAATCCAATCATAGAAAAAAGCAATACGGATTGTTCATCCGGAACGTCAATAGAATAGTTTCCATCTATATCGGTTATTGTTCCGATCGTTGTATTTTTAACGCTTATGTTAGCTCCGACTAATGGCTCGCCATTTGTGTCCCTTACCGTACCTGTAACTCGAATACTTGTTTGTTCGGATGATTGAGATTTCATATTCTTATCGGTGGCATTATCGGTGAATAAAACGATGTGATTATTAAGCATCGAATATTTTACATCTGTGTTTTGAAATATTTCGTCCAAAATGGCAGATATAGGTTTGTTTTCAACATTAATAGAAACCTTTGTGTCCGATTTTATATCTTTATGATTATAGAAGAAAAGATAATCAGTTTTGGTTTCTATGTCATTTAATATTTCTGATATCTTCACTTTATTAAAATGCATACTTACCCTTGTAGATTGTGAATATGTATCTATCGCATAAAGGGAGAATGTGTTTAACAGAAGAAAGGTTATAAATAGTTTCATAAATAAAATGAATTGAAGAAAGTGTTTTTGTTGGGTAAAAACTGGTATTAGTCTAAGTTTTTTCATAACTTTGTTTCATTGTTTTAAATTTTTCAAGATTTGATTCAATAATTTGCTCGCGGAAAGATGTTGCAGCATCTTTCCGCTTTCATTTTCTGTTCGGTATTATTTCATAGGCAAAAAGGTTTTAAAATTAATAAATAATTATCTGATGTTCGTTTATCTCATATTTGAAAGGTTTTGTAGTTTTTACTACATCAAGAATATGTTCAAGTGAGTCACTCACCTTGAATTTCCCGGTACACTCATAGGTTGCAATTTCCGGTCTTTTAATAATAATCTCTTTGTTGTAATATTGTCCTAAGCGCTCCAGCATCTGGTTAAATGGAGTCTTATAAAATGAATTATATCCTGATATCCATGATGAGGCATTTTTTATTTCCTTATTGTTATAAACAGTCATTTTTTGTGTCGTTTTATCATATATAGCTTGCTGCCCGGGTTTCATCTTAAGGATGTCTTTTTCGTTATTATTTAGAATAATAGATCCATCGAACAAGGTCGTTTCAAAATGATTGCTTTCTTCATAAGCATATACATTGAACGTTGTTCCTAAAACCCTGATAGAGTGTAGCGGAGTCTTTACAATAAAAGGCTTCTCCTTATTTTTTGTTATATCAAACCAACCTTCTCCGTTTAATTGCACTGTTCTGTCCTTGCCGGTGAATTGCTCTGGGTATTTTAGCGTTGTTCCCGAATTAAGCCATGCAACAGAACCGTCTGGTAGAGTTATTTTAGCTTGATTGCCTACAGGAATTTCAATTGTGTTGTAACTCACAGGATTTCTCTCCATACTTGTTGAAAAATAGAAATAAGAAAGGAGTACTGCTACTATAGCAACTGCTGCTATTTTACCTATTGTTTCAAGAGTATGCTGTAATTTCCTGTGCTTGAATGATTCATGTTTGTTTTTACCAATAGTCCTTTTTCTGATAATCTCAAAATCAGATTCGTACGGATTGTCTACATAATCTGCTGTAATAAGAGACATGTCCCACACCTTACGAATCTTCTTGTAATATTGCTTATTATCATCCGATTCATCGATCCAGTTCAGGAATTCTTCTTTTTCTTCCCGAGTCGCATGTCCCAAGATGTATTTAAATATTTTATTATCATCCATAATATATGTATATTAGTACCTAACATATATATATTTTGCGAAAACAATGTTCCCCTAAAAAAAGAAGATATTTTTTTTAGAAAAATAGAAGAAATCTTAGATATGGCGATAAAGATAAACGTAATTGCTTGATTGCCTTTGAGATATGGAATTCGATGCTTTTTTCGGATAAATTTACCCTTTGTGCTATTTCTTTGTTGGATAAGTATTCTTCCCGGCTCATCCGGAAAATTTTTTGTGTCAGTTCCGGCAATTCGGTTAGGGTTTCCTCAATTATCTTTTTTATGTCTTCGATATACAAGGAAGTTGTGTTTATGGAATCCAGTGTATAGAGTTTAAGATTCATTTCCCGCACTGCGTTATCGTATAAACTTTTTTCTACTAGTACTCTTCTACGTTGTTTCTCAATATAGTTCCATACTTTTAATTTTACTATCTGTACAAGTAATGCATGAAGATTTGAATCTTCTTCCAGTATTTCCCGCTTTTCCCACAATACAACAAATGAGTCTTGGACAATATTTTCAGCTGCATCCGAATTTTCAGTATATGAACAGGCAAAGCGTACTAATCCCTGGTAATATTTATTGAATACTATTTGGAAAGCTCTTTCAGAGCTATTTCTAATTGCACTTATTAGTTCATTATTGTCCATGAAAAATAATTATCATTACTATATTCAGCACAGCTGGAAGAATAGTGTATGTAAATAAAGATATTTTTTAAGATAATGCTGTAATAAAGAGTGTAATATTAATATATTTTCACTATTCTTTGTTTATGTGTATCTTTCACATGTTTTTTGTTTGTTATGTATCCGATGTTATACAAATCTTTGTTTTTTTATTAAGTAATTTCCGGATGGGTGTATCGTAATAAATATTTCGTTTTTTATTCTTATCAAGATTTCGTAATATTGCATTTTATTAGAAATATGGATAGTCATATATTGGAAAGAATACGAAATACTGAAATAAATAAGATCATGAAAAAGATTTGCCTTCTTCTCTTTTTGTTTTGTACTTGCATTGCTCAAGCACAAAATGCTTATCGCACAAACAAAGATATATCTTATGTCTCTGGCTCCGAAACGGATACCTATCGTTTGGAACGTTGTAAACTGGATATTTATTATCCTGAAAACAAGAAGGATTTCTCAACTATTGTCTGGTTTCACGGTGGTGGTATGGAAGGTGGAAATAAATTTATTCCCAAAGAATTGAGAGAACAAGGGTTTGCAGTAGTGGCGGTGAATTACCGTTTGAGTCCGAAAGCAAAGAATCCGGCTTACATCGAAGATGCGGCTGAAGCTGTGGCATGGGTTTTCAAGAATATTGAAAAGTATGGTGGTCGTAAGGATCACATTTTTGTTTCCGGTCATTCTGCGGGAGGTTATCTTTCGTTGATTCTGGCAATGGATAAGAAATACATGGCAGCATACGGAGCAGATGCCGATAGTGTAGCTGCTTATCTTCCGGTGAGTGGTCAGACGCTGACACATTTCACTATTCGCAAGGAACGAGGTTTGCCTGACGGTATTCCGGTGGTTGATGAGTATGCTCCGGTAAATAAGGCTCGTAAGGAAACAGCTCCTCTCGTGTTGATTACGGGGGACAAGCATCTGGAGATGGCGGCAAGATATGAAGAAAATGCGTTGTTGGAAGCTGTCTTGAAAAGTATAGGTAACAAGAAGGTGACTTTGTATGAAATGCAAGGATTCGATCATGGTCAGGTACTCGGCCCGGCATGTTATCTGATTGCAGATTATGTGAAGAGATTCAAATAATGTAGTTATAAATAAGAATAGATTGGAAGATGAAAACATGTAGTGATGCTTTTCAGTTTGAGAAAGAATTGGATTGGGAGAAACCGGCTCCGGGAATCCGCCGCCAGATAATGGGGTATGACGGGCAACTGATGATGGTGAAAGTGGAATTTGAGAAAGGTGCCGTCGGTTCTATGCACCAACATTATCATAGCCAGGCTACTTATGTTGCAAGCGGTAAGTTTGAATTGACCATTGGAGATCGGAAAGAAATTCTTTCTACAGGTGATGGTTATTATGTGGAACCTGACCAGCCTCATGGATGTGTTTGTCTGGAAGCAGGTGTATTGATTGATACATTCAGCCCTATGAGAGCTGATTTCTTAATATAATATCTAGCAGGAAGTCAGATATATGTGGTATGAATTTACCACATATATGGTATTTACCCTGAACAGAATCCGCACTATCTTTGTCATATATTAAAACAAGAGAAATTTAAAACAGATATATATGGAAAAGATAGCAAGAAAATTGACGGATTTGGTGGGTAACACTCCGTTATTGGAACTTAGTAACTATAATACAAGTTACGACCTGAAAGCTCGTCTGATTGTAAAGATTGAATCTTTCAATCCGGCAGGAAGCGTGAAGGACCGCATAGCATTGGCTATGATTGAGGATGCAGAAACGAAAGGAATTTTGCATCCCGGAGCAACTATCATTGAACCGACCAGCGGGAATACCGGCGTGGGGTTGGCTTTTGTTTCGGCAGCTAAAGGCTATAAACTGATTCTGACGATGCCCGATACCATGAGCATCGAACGACGTAATCTTCTGAAAGCTTTAGGTGCGGAATTAGTATTGACTCCTGGTGCGGATGGCATGAAAGGAGCCATTGCCAAAGCTGAAGAACTGAAGGCGGTCACTCCGGGAGCTGTCATTTTACAACAATTTGAGAATCCTGCTAACCCTGCCATGCATTTACGGACTACCGGTCTGGAAATATGGAGAGATACCGAGGGGAAAGTCGATATCTTTGTAGCCGGTGTAGGTACTGGCGGGACAGTTAGCGGTGTAGGTGAAGCGCTGAAGATGCGTGATCCGAGTATAAAGATCGTGGCAGTAGAACCTTCTGATTCTCCGGTACTCTCGGGAGGAAAACCAGGTCCACATAAGATTCAGGGAATCGGTGCAGGGTTTGTTCCTAAAACGTACAAGGCTTCTGTCGTAGATGAGATTATTCAGGTGCAGAATGACGATGCCATTCGTACGAGTCGTGAATTGGCTAAACAGGAAGGTTTGTTGGTAGGCATATCTTCAGGAGCAGCCGTATATGCTGCTACGGAACTGGCGAAGCGACCGGAAAATGCAGGGAAAATGATTGTTGCATTATTACCCGATACAGGCGAACGTTATTTATCTACCATTTTGTATGCTTTTGAGGAATATCCTTTGTAATAATACCGCTTTCCTTCAGATAAAAACAACCGCTCCTTTGGGCTCAAACGATTGTCTTTTTTTTGTAGACATACGGTCGTTTGGATCAAGAGGAGCGGTTGTTTAAATTTGGTTGAACAGCCGTTTGAGGCTGTTCAGCCGGTTAGATGATAATTTGAGTTCACCACAAAGTAACGCAGTGTCTCATAGAGTTATTGTCTGGAGTGTATACATTAATAATGTGCATTTACTTATAAATACTTACTTATAAATGCCTACTTATAAGTAATAGTCACTACTTGATTTCCGCATTGCATACGGAAATCCCCTTGTTCCAGTACCCATTGCCCGTCAGAATTGACAAAAGCCAAGTCGCTGCCTTTGATGGATAGAGTGACAGTTTGGGTTTCGCCCGGTTGCAGTTCCACCTTTTTGAAGGCTCGTAACCGGCGGTTTTCGGGAGTAAGCGAAGCCACAAGATCACTGCTGAATAGCATGACAACTTCTTTTCCGGCATATTTACCGGTATTGGTTACATCTATGGAAAAGTGCAAATCATCTCCTGTGGTAAACGAAGATTTGTCCGTTTGGAAGTTGCTGTATTCGAAAGTGGTGTAGCTCAATCCGTATCCGAAAGGCCATTGAACGGAGACTACCGCATTGTAGTCGTAAGCTCCTTCCATTTTGTCCATCTCTTCACTCACCCGATAATCGTAGGTAGTCAGTGCTGCCTCGTGTCGCGGATATGTGTAAGGCATCTTGGCACTGGGGTTCACGTCTCCTGCCAGAATGTTCGCCAATGCGTCGCCACCATAGTTTCCGGGTAATAGAATGTCAATAACAGCATCAGCCAATGGCTCCAACTCGTTGATAATGCGGGGACGACCCTCATTGAGTATCAGGATGATCGGTTTTCCTGTAGCGGCAAGTGCCTTTACCAGTTTGCTTTGGTTGGCAGAGATGGCAAGCTCGGAAAGATTACCGGGTGTTTCGCAATATGAATTCTCACCGATGCAGGCGATAATAATATCCACGTTGCGGGCGGCGGCCACAGCTTTCTCAATCTCCGGTTCATTTTCTTCCATGTAAGCACCTTCGGGTTTGTAGGTTACGCCCTGTTCCAGACGGACATGATCGGCTCCGAATTTGTTGCAGATTGCTTCGTAAATGGTGTTATATTTGTCGGCAAATCTGTCGGTCAGATGTCCTTGCCACGAATAGCTCCAACCGCCGTTCAAGCAACGCATAGAGTTGGCGTTCGGACCGGTTACCAGTAGCTTTTTCCCTTGAGGAAGCGGAAGAATATTATCTTTATTTTTTAGCAATACTTCCGATTCTTCGGCTGCATGAAGTGCGATAAGTGCATGCTCCTTGCTGCCGAAGAGAGGATAATCTTTCAATAAAGTGTTCGGATGATCGAACAGACCCAGACGGAATTTAAGTCTAAGCACCCGGCGGACGGCATCGTCAATACGGCTCATGGGTATTTTCTTCTCTTGCACTAACTCTTTTAGTAGTGTACAATAATTGAGATCATACGGTTCCATAGCCATGTCTATACCTGCATTGATTGCCATTTCGATGGCTTCTTTTTTGTTTGCCGCCACATGTTCGCGGGTATAAAGATTGTTGATGTCCGCCCAGTCGGTGATTAACATTCCGTCCCATCCTAAGTCTTCTTTCAGCCATTGTGTAAGGAGTTCGCGGTCGGCGTGCACAGGCTTTCCGTTGATGGAACCACTGTTGACCATTATAGTCAGTGCACCTGCTTCCACACAAGCCTTGAACGGTGCAAAACATTTTTCACGCAGTTCGGAAACAGATATATAAGCCGGTGTGCGGTCCTTGCCGGTACGTGGCATGCTGTATCCCATGTAATGTTTCACGGAGGTGGCGATTCGGTCGGCGGGAATATGGTTAGGATCATCTCCTTGGAAGCCTCGGACAGCAGTGCTGCCCATAATGGCATTGACTAAACAGTCTTCTCCATAATTTTCCCATACACGCGGCCAACGGGGATCACGTGCCATATTCACCGTAGGCGACCAAAAGGTCAGTACATCACTAAACTGCTCTTTTTGCTCTCTCCCCTGATCGAGTTCATTCCAACGGGCACGCGCCTCATCCGAAATCACAGTAGCCACCCGTTTTTGTAACTCCGGGTTCCAGGTAGCTGCCAATCCGATAGCTTGCGGAAATACAGTGAAACGTCCCGGACGGACTACTCCATGCAATGCCTCATTGCCATGATAGTATTTATCAATACCCAAACGGGGAATACCGGGAGAAGTAGCACGCAGCAAACTAATCTTTTCCTCCACTGTCAGGCGGGAAAGTAAATCTGCCACCCGTTCGTGCACAGGAGCGTTTTCATCCTTATACAACTCTTGCGCATGTATCAATGAGCAAGACATCACAGATAAAGTACCTGCCAACAAAATCTTTTTATACCTGTTCATTATCACCATTTTTCTATCATATTTTCTTTTATAATTGTTCGTAGCACTTGCTCCGGAATCACTTTCCCACTTTCTAATCTACAGGACCGTCCATCAACAAATCATGTTTCTTGTTCTTTGCATCATGAGAATTGAAGTAGGCTCCGTATGTTGCAATTCCCATTACACGCAACATGGAATTCCAGAAGACTATCCCGGAACCTTTTTTCCATGAAGAAGGAACAGCGACGCATTGTAAATCCCAAAGTCCGTTCAGACAAACTTCATCCCGATAAGGCTTTCCTGGGGAGTGACCAACCCTTCTGCCGGAGAAAAATCACGGGAGAACACCACTTTCTGTGTCTGCGCAAGCATTGTTTCCGAAAAGACTCCGATCCAAATACAGACGCAGCATTTGAATACTTGCAAAGTCATTATCCCACTGTTCCTTTTATCTTGCATGTTTATCGACCTTTCATTTCACTAATTATCATTCTCATTAAATGCCGTTATCGAGAAATAATATTCCGAGTCTCTGTTAAAGTAACGGGCTTCATATTGATTGTCAAATACCGTCACTGCGTGCGTTAACTTATCTTTCTGTGTTCCCCACCGTAACACGTATCCGGTAGCCCCTTTTTGTGCATCCCAAGTGAAACGAAACATTCGTTTATCCTCCGAATCCCGGATTGCCCGGAAGCCTGTCACCTTAGAAGGAGCAGCACCTTCTCCTTTACCAAATACACGGAAACCGGATAAAGAGAAGCACCCATCCATCTCTTTAGCGTTACAAATTCTCAAATAACGGACCTTCACGGGTTTATCCAACGTAAACAGGCGATGAGGCTCATCTTTTCCATTCTCTCTTTCATCAAACAAATTCATCCATTTTTTCCCATCTGCCGAACCTTCGATAAAAAATTGATAAACAACGGGAGGGTGTGGTGCGAAAACCTTGAAGTGATGGTCGGCAAAATTCACGTGTATACTATTTACCAACATTGGAGTCTCCAAATCAACCTGCAACCATTCGCCCTTTTTTCCGGTTTGAGCAGCCCACCATGTTTCAATCTGTTCATCATTTGCATTGCCCGGTTCATAGCCGGCAAGAGACGAAGAAGCCTGTACCGGTTTCCGGTATGAAAGCAGATTCCATCCCATACTCAAATCTGTTTTATCAAAATCAACTTTCCGGTTAGGAATATAGAAAGGATAATCCGACCAGACTGTGTGAGCATATATACCGTTGCGACTGGATACAGCAACCGGGAAAAGTCCCAACCGCCGTTCAAACATATGACGAACGGAAATGATCATGGAAGCTACGTGCCAGTAGTTTCCATACTTATCCCGAAAAGTATGTCCGTGTCCTGCCCCACCGATAAAGCCTCCCGGTTTAAATGAGAACGGATTGTCTTCCACATATTCAAAAGGACCCAAAGGAGTATCTCCTACATAGATTCCATCGCCATAAATACGATATTGAGTACCCGGAGCCGCATATTGCAAATAGTAACGTCCTTCATATTTCAGCATACAAGGTCCTTCGTTCCATCCCTGACGCGGTTCTTCATTATTCTTTCCGGGAACTTCCCAGCCATACTTGTCTCCATGATGCGCGATCAGTGCTTTGGCTTCACCCAACGCGCGAAAACCGTCTTTCGGATCTACTTCCACCCCCATAATCGGGTCCTTATCCGAACATCCCCAATACATATACACCTTACCGTCCTCATCACTATAAAAAGCCGGGTCGTGAAGCCGGTAGGTCAGTTTGGTGTCCACAGCCTCCCAAGTATCTTTTTCCGGATGGGCATTTTTGAAAATCTGTGTTTTCCCGCTGGAAGTCGTAAAATAGAGCGTATCTCCTATCGGAAGAATGGTAGGAGCATAATCTTCCAATGTGGGGATAGTCGTACAAGGAATATATTCCCAGCCGGCCAGATCTTCAGAGCGCCAATATCCACCGGACTTGGACGCAAATAAATAATAATAGCCTTTAAAATACTCCAATACCGGATCGGCAGCTTCCCGACGCGATTCGTCTTTCGGTTGAAACCGATAGTTCAGATTCATCGGATTAGTTACTATCCGATGTTGGGCGATTCGCTTTCCTGATGAACAGGAAGTGATACATCCTGCCAATATGGTTGCAATTAATAGATGAGTAGATTTCTTCATGGTGTTTTTCTTTTTATTTATTCCGGTATTTGTGTCATTCCCAGTGATCTGTACGGAAAGGCGATGCCGGCAACCCTTCCTCATTATACAGATTACAACGCGGGCTATTGGAAAATCCGTAGCGCACAGCTACGGGTTCGGCAACTTCATGACTCGATACAATGACCTTATTACCTTCTATGACGGCATCCGCCCAAACAAATTTACGGTCGGCCCCGGCAATGCCAAATCCCGTGAGCTTTGTCGGCTTTGGACGAACCTGTTCTCCTTCAGGAATATAGGGAGAAGTCCCTATCATCAACTTCTTACCCTGATTGGTAAACTCCAAGATAATTTTATTGCCCTTCACTGACATTTTCTTATAAAGAGGTCCCATACCAACAATTTTCTCTCCATATGCCAATTTACGGGCAGCAAGGGCTAACCTATGTCCTACATCGTATTTATCAACCGGATGCAAATCGAACGGGTCGCCAACATCAATCGTTACCGCCATCGCAGTATTAGGCAGGTTCAGTGCTTTCAACTGACCTTCGCGTACCCAACGCCAACCGTTCCCCTCAACAGAAGGTTCCTGATCTACAGGCTCGAAATTAGGAAGCTGTACATATACAAAAGGAAAATCTCCTATTCCCCATTTCTCCCTCCAATCTGTAATCATCCGGGAAAAAAGTGTCGCATATTCTTTTGCCGAGCCACCGGAATTAAATTCACCCTGATACCAGATTACTCCTTTGATACTTAACGGAATTAAAGGAGAAATCATGGCGTTAAACAGATTAGCCGGACCGTTATTTCCACCATCCGGTTTGCGTGGATTGGGTGGATGAGGTACTCTGGGTTCCGGTTTGGCGGGCGCCGGTTTCCCATCGGCTTGTGCAGCCCGTACGGCTACCGCCCATTCTTTCTGTGCCTGATTCCACTCTTTACCTATTGTTTGATCCCATTCTCTGACTGCTGTATCAAACTCTTTCTGCTTTTGCGGATAAGTAGCCAGTATTTCCGGATTATCTTTCACATTTTTCTCGTAAGCAGCTACATAATGAGCCAATGCAGGCTCCTGCTTTAGCCCGGAAAGGCTTGTCCAAGCTTCTGCACGTGTACCACCCCAGGCGGACTGTATCACTCCTAACGGACGTCCGTTTGCAGCACGCATATCACGTGCAAAGTAATAGGCAGTGGCAGAGAAACCCTGCCCATTTATTTTTGCCAGCATCTCCGGAGTACAAAGCACCCATCTGGCAGCCCGTTCGGGACTGGCGGTTCCTTGAGGAATTTCAATCTCCGACAATGGCTGTAATGACGTATTTTTAGGAACAAAGAATAAACGTAACAATGAATCTTCCGAATGAGCTATATCATCAGCATATTCTTTTCTGACCTTGATCCCCCACTCCATATTTGATTGTCCGGAAGCAACCCATACATCACCTACCAGCACATCCGAATAAACCAGTTTGTTTTTTCCGGTAATAGTCAGCGTCTCTCCTTTTTTCTTCGTTTTTACCGGCTTCAGTTTTACCTGCCATGTCCCATCGGCATTGGCAGTGGTTCTCACTTTTTGTCCGGCAAAGAGTACTTCAATGTTTTCTCCGGCATCAGCCCATCCCCAAATCGTAATCCGGGTATCTTGCTGCAAAACCATGTGGTTGCCGAAAATCAAAGGCATCCTTACATCTGCTTTCACTTCCGGCAATCCCAAGATAGCGGACAGTGACAGCAACCACGAAACCAAAAGTAATTGTTTCATTTTATCAGGAATTAGATGAAGGTGATGGCTCTACAGAGCCACCATCTTATATTTAGTAGTAAAAGCAACAGGTTGCTTGTTGTCTTTATCCAGTTTGAACGGAATCAGTTTTTCTTCTCCGGCTCCCAGTTCATAATGAATGGCATCCCCTGCTTTTTTGCCGTCAACAAACATTTCCACTTTGCCAATATCCATCAGCGTGCCATTATTCTTCACGCTGACCCATACAGTCTTTTGATTCTTCGTCAGATTCTCTTCTACTTTGGATACAGAAAGGATAAAGTCGGCACCGAATTCGTGCGTATAGTTAAGCATACCAGTCACCCCTTTTTTCTTATCGCTGTAACCCACACTATGTTTAATCTCAT
>OHTE01000229.1_pt1 | contig 14477 bp, 9 predicted proteins | sample 1578881 | NCBI WGS metagenome assembly OHTE01 (sample SAMEA3879523, study PRJEB24766) | human gut metagenome | biome: human-associated habitat; feature: feces | place: USA | collected 1985/1987
AACGCACCTTCTATCGGGCTTTACCCACTGATGGAATCTATGTCAGGACGTGTGGACCTGAAAATGCCGGATGACGTATTCCGTATCACCTCCAAAGGGATCGAATTTATCGACATGGCTACCAACAGCGTGAAGGAAGACAAAAGCCTTCAGTTTACCGAAGCTATGACTAAAAAGGAGTTTCGTTTCCCGGCAACGGAGATCGTAGGAAATCCAACGGTGAAAAAGGAGTATGACGAAGGTTATCTTCTGTTGGATGCCGACCGTCGTCTGTTTCATCTGAAACAGGTGAAAGGGCGTCCGTATGTTCGTGCCATCACCTTGCCTGAAGGACTGACACTGGAACATCTGTATCTGACAGAGTTCAGAAATAAGAAAACACTTGCGTTCATGACCGATGTCAACAATGCTTTCTATGTACTGCAGAGCCGGACATACGAAGTAGTGAAAACAGGAATTCCTGTATTCAATCCCGAAACGGATGCATTAACCATCATCGGTAATATGTTCGATTGGACGGTACGTGTGACTACTCCGACCTCTGATAATTATTACGCATTGAATGCCGACGATTATTCATTGATTAAAAAATTAGAGAACGCATCGTCTACTCATTCCATGCCCGGTATTACTTTCACATCTTATACTGATAAATATGTAATGCCACGTTTCGAATAGTATTCCCATATTGAATGTAACAGTTGTAAGGGACTATCAAAAGTCAATCTATTAAATATGACTTAGGGTAGTCCCTTACTGTTTTCTTCCCATGCGTGTATAGGAAACAAAAAGAATTACAATCTTTTCTTCTGTAAGTATGGGCTTTTTCCGGCAAGAAAGTTTATCTTTGCCGACTCATTCAAATATTCAGACCGCAATTGCTTCTGCATTATACACAAACAAATACGGTAAAACGAAAAAACTCAAATTAAAAACCGTATGAAAGTTTACAAAGCATTTGCTTTCCTAAGTATCTTCATCATATTGTTCTATAATTGTTCGCTCCCTACTGATGACGAAGAAAAAGGAGATTCAGAGGGAGAGGATACAGTTACCTCCGAACTTCCCTGGGAAGGAGAGATGGACAAATTCACCATCAATTCTAAAGAAGGAATCCATCTGAATGATCCATACGAAGACGCCGGAACAGCTTATGTCACCATTCCTTCCACCTCTGTAAAAAATACCCGTTGGGAATTTGGAGTTCACCTCACCTTTAATCCTTCCGCTAACAATTATGCACGATTTTATCTGACTTCTTCCTCAAACATTCTTTCCGAGAATTTAAACGGTTATTATATTCAGATAGGAGGAGCCAAAGATAATGTAACTCTTTATCGTCAAAACGGAGACCAATCTAAACTACTGGCTTCGGGAAGAGAGTTGATGAAAGGAGACTCTTCACCGAAACTATATATAAAAGTAGAACGTGACAATAATGGTTACTGGACTTTTTGGACACGACGTGAATCCGAGAATGAATACGTAAAAGAAAAACAGATAAAAGATACCGATATACAGACTTCCCGCTACTGCGGTATATACTGCATTTACACCAAAACCCGCTGTAAAGGATTTACATTTCATCACATACAGCTATCTAATAACGTAGAAACGGACACTACACCTGATGAAACACCCGATCATCCCGGAACAGACATTCCGGACAATCCGGACACCCCCGAATTACCGGAAGATGTAAGAGGTATGCTTCTTTTCAACGAAATCATGTATAACAATGCTACTGATGGTGCAGAATATATAGAAATCTACAATCCGACTGAACAGGCTATCATTTTACCGGTACTTTATCTATATAAGATGTATAAAGACGGGGCAATATACAATACTACCATCCTTCAAAATGAAAGTCCTTCTACTCCCCTAACCATTCCTGCCAAAGCATATCTTTGCTTCACGAAATACTTCAACAGAGTCGTTCAGAAACATAAAGTCGGTGGAGAAAATATAATAATTATACCGAACTTCCCGGCACTGAACAATAATGGCGGGTATCTGGCACTTTCAAGTAGTAAAGAGACTGCACCAGGACATACTTTTGACACTTGTTGTTTTAGAGATGAAATGCACACCATTGATAAAATAACCGGCGTTTCGCTTGAAAAGAAATCTCCGGAGTTGTCCTCGCTCAACAAAAACTGGCGTTCCTCCAAACATGCCACCGGAGGCACACCCGGAATAAAAAATATGTAAGAGTATGTATATCTATGATAAATTCCCTACATTTGTAGGCAAAGTAAACAAGTTCCGGATATTCATCCTCAAACGAATTTAAACAGCAGATATGAGTCCAGCCGTTATATCTATTACTACTGTGGCATACTTTATCATCCTGTTCACTATCTCTTATATAGCAGGACGCAAAGCCGACAATGAAGGATTCTTCGTAGGAAACCGTAAATCAGCCTGGTATATCGTTGCCTTTGCCATGATCGGTTCCACCATTTCCGGAGTCACCTTCGTTTCCGTTCCGGGTATGGTACAGGCAAGTAGCTTTTCTTACCTGCAGATGGTGCTGGGATTCATAGTAGGACAAATTATCATTGCATTTGTACTTGTTCCCCTCTTTTATCGCATGAATCTGGTTTCCATTTATGAATATCTGGAGAACAGGTTCGGAAGCTCTTCCTACAAGACGGGAGCCTGGTTCTTTTTTATTTCAAAGATGCTAGGGGCAGCCGTCCGGCTCTTTCTCGTATGCCTGACATTGCAGTTTCTTATCTTCGATCCTTTCCATCTTCCATTCCTGTTGAACGTAATTCTTACTGTATTTATCGTATGGCTTTACACTTTCCGCGGTGGAGTGAAATCATTGATATGGACGGATGTTCTAAAGACATTCTGTCTGGTAGTGTCAGTTGTACTTTGCATCTATTATATTGCTTCCAGCCTCCATCTGAATTTCAGTGGTTTGATTAGTACGATTTCAGACAGTGACTTTTCCAAGACATTCTTTTTTGACGATGTCAATGACAAACGATATTTCTTCAAGCAATTCCTGGCAGGTGTATTCACCGTTATTGCCATGAACGGGCTCGACCAGGATATGATGCAGCGCAATCTTAGCTGCAAGAACTTCCGGGACTCACAGAAGAATATGATTACCAGTGGAATCTCACAGTTCTTTGTCATTCTGCTTTTCCTGATGCTGGGAGTACTGCTATATACGTTTACAGCACAGCAAGGCATTGAGAATCCGGAAAAAAGCGACGAGTTGTTTCCGATGATCGCTACCGGAAATTATTTTCCCGGCATAGTCGGAATATTATTCATTATCGGACTGATAGCCTCCGCCTATTCTGCGGCGGGTTCTGCCTTGACGGCACTGACCACTTCTTTTACTGTAGATATTTTACATGCACAGATAAAAGGAGAGGCGGCACTTAGCAAGATACGCAAACAGGTACATATCGGTATGGCAGTTGTGATGGGGGCAGTCATTTTTGTATTCAATTTGCTGAACAACACCAGTGTGATTGATGCGATTTACACATTGGCCAGTTATACGTATGGTCCTATCTTAGGGTTGTTCGCTTTCGGCATCTTCACCAAGAAACAAGTTTATGATAAATATATTCCGTTGGTAGCTATCGCTTCTCCTATTCTTTGCTATATCCTGCAACGAAATTCGGAAGCATGGTTCAACGGTTACCAAATTAGTTACGAGCTGCTATTATTTAACGCTGCATTTACTTTCATCGGACTTTGCTTCCTCATTCGAAAGAAATCAACGATGGACAATACGACAGTTCTTTAATATTAAGATGAAGATGAAGAAGAAAATTAATTGCTTCATACCTTTCGGCACCCCGGAAGATACCATGCAGACAGTAAAGGAACTACAAGTGTCAGAGCTAGTAAATAAGATCTATTTATTAGGTTCGGAGCCCGGTAAGAAAGCTCTTCCGGGTTGTGAATATCTCTCTGTTAAAGGGTTCTATTCCACAGACACAATGAAAACAATTGCAGCCAATGCCAATACGGAATATACTCTGTTCTACTTGAAACAAACTCCATTAAAACTGGGACTGTATGCCTTGGAACGCATGGTGCAAATCATGGAGAACGATAAAAAGAATGGAATAGTTTATGCCGACCACTATCAGCTGATTAACGGAGAACTTAAACAAGCACCTGTCATTGACTACCAATTAGGAAGCGTCCGGGATGATTTCGATTTCGGTTCCATGCTTCTATTCAGTTCTTCTGCCTTCACTAAAATAGCAGATGCTTTGCGTGAAAAGTACAAATACGCAGGACTATATGCTATGCGTCTATTCATCTCTTACAAATATTCAATTGTGCACATCAATGAATATCTATACACCGAAATTGAAACAGATACCAGAAAAAGCGGAGAGAAACAATTCGACTATGTAAACCCCAAAAATCGGGAAGTACAAATTGAAATGGAAACTGCCTGTACCGAATACCTGAAATGTATTGATGCTTATTTCATGCCTACTTCTTCACGGCCTGTAAATCTTCACAGCGAAAACTTTGAATTCGAGGCATCTGTCATCATCCCTGTACGCAATCGTGCTCATACCATCCGCGATGCTGTCAATTCGGCTTTAAACCAGCGGACCACTTTCTCTTTTAACATTATTGTTATCGACAATCATTCCACCGATGGAACGACGGAAATTCTTCAGGAACTAAGTAGCGATAAAAGATTGATCCATATCATCCCCCAAGAAAATGATTTAGGTATAGGAGGGTGCTGGAACAAGGGTATATGTCACGAAAAATGCGGAAAGTTCGCTATACAGTTAGATAGTGACGATTTATATAAAGATGAATCCACTTTACAGAAAATCGTAGACACCTTTTATAAGGAAAGCTGCGCAATGGTCATAGGTACCTATCTAATGACCGACTTCCAACTGAACGAAATACCCCCCGGTATCATTGACCACAAAGAGTGGACACCGGAAAATGGAAAGAACAACGCTCTACGTATCAATGGTTTGGGTGCTCCACGAGCTTTCTACACTCCTATTCTTCGTAATATCAAATTGCCGAACACCAGCTATGGTGAAGATTACGCCATAGGATTACGAATCTCACGGGAGTATAAGATCGGACGTATCTATGATGTAATATACCTCTGTCGCCGTTGGGAAGGTAACTCTGACGCCGCATTAAGCACAGAAAAAGTCAATCGGAACAACTTCTACAAAGACCGAATCCGCACATGGGAAATTAAGGGCAGAATCCAGATGCATACTATTGATGAAGAGTTTCAGGAACTTGTAGAGGAAATGATAGAAAACCAAAAAGAAAACTGGGAACTTGCGAAAAGGAACTATGAAGCGTTGGAAGAAAATCTGGAAAAGAAAAAAGTATTGAAACTGAAGGAAGAAGATAGAGAGATGAAAGTTAGAATTTTCCCGAATCCTCAACGCATCCTCTCGACCATGGCAAAAACAGATAGTCGTTCTATCCAGGAAAGGCCTTGTTTTTTATGCGGAAAAAACCGCCCCGCAGAGCAAACATATCTACCATTCGGACATTATGAGGTATGCCTCAACCCCTACCCCATTTTTCAGCGTCACTTGACAATCATCGACAAGGAACACACTCCACAAAGCATGAAAGGACGTTTTGAAGATATGCTTCACTTAGCTGAAAACCTGGACGAGTTCTATATACTCTATAACGGACCGGAGTGCGGTGCTTCCGCCCCTGACCACATGCATTTCCAGGCAGCAGGAAAAGAAGAAGAACTGACTAACCCTTTTGCGCTGAATTTCTTGAAGAGTATATTAGAAAATGAAAACGGCGTAACAACTTATGTAGACAATGTATTCACAACTTGCATAGGTATGACATCAGGTCTGAAAGTTGACTTAATGCAACAATTTGAAAAGGTCTACCAAAATCTTTCCATCATTTATTCGGATAAGGAACCTTTAATCAACATGATAACCTGGTATGGTCTCGATAAAATAAGCCATTTCGGAGGTGACGAAATAGAAGTATGGAATTGCATCATTTTCCTACGCTCAAAACATCGTCCCGATTGCTATTATACCCCAAAAGAAAAAGGGCTATTAATAAGTCCGGCTGTTGCAGAAATGGGTGGCATATTCCCGATTGTCAGAGAAGAAGACATGGATAAATTAAACGCCAAAAAACTCACAGAGATTTACAAGGAGATAAGTTTATCTCCCCAACAATTAAATACTCTATGCGATCAATTATTCAAAAAGAAATAGTAATAAAGTAATATGCGAGTCCCCTTAATAAGTGTTGGTATTCTTTCCGGGAAAGAGATTGAATTTTCTTTCCCTATAAAATTTATCTCCTCCGACGGAACGGAAAGCTCCGGTATGCAAAAGGCTATTTACCGGGATGGGAAGATTCATTGGCAAGGGAAAGAATATAATGAATTATCTTTCACTCCCCAACAAGGTGCACCTGCTTTCTTTGAACTGAAAGATGTGACCATCGGAATCAACTTCCATTGGGAACGCAAAGAAGTCCAGAAATTCAAAGGGGAATTAAAGATTATCATCGAAGGAGAACAACTAACCGCCATCAATGTGATTTCCATTGAAGAATATCTTACCAGTGTAATTTCATCCGAAATGAGCGCAACAGCTTCTTTAGAACTACTAAAGGCACATGCTGTTATTTCCCGAAGTTGGCTGTTGAATAAGTGTAAGACAGAGAGTAGAAAACAGGAAATGAAGAACGAGAAAACAGGAAAGTCTATACAGAAGGATAGCGCAACCTGTTCTCCATCTTTCGTTTCGGATTCTCAATTTATCAAATGGTATGACCACGAAGCGCACAAAAACTTTGACGTATGCGCAGACGATCACTGCCAACGGTATCAAGGAATCACACGAGCCTCAACACCACAAGCCATCGAAGCAGTCTCCACCACGCAGGGGGAAGTGCTGATGTATAAAGGAGCGATTTGTGATGCCCGTTTCTCTAAATGTTGTGGCGGAGCTTTTGAAGAGTTCCAAAATTGTTGGGAAAACGTAAAGCATCCTTATCTAATCAGACAACGGGATAGCAAGACTGAAAAACAACTTCCCGATTTGAACATAGAGGCGGAAGCTGATAAATGGATACGTACCTCACCTGTTGCTTTTTGTAATACGCAGGATAAGAAAATTCTAAGCCAAGTACTAAACAACTACGATCAGGAAACAGCAGACTTCTATCGTTGGAAAGTCAGTTATACCCAACAGGAACTTTCAACACTGATTCATCAACGTTCGGGAATTGACTTCGGACAAATTCTGGATTTAATTCCTATAGAACGTGGAACGTCGGGACGTCTTGTCCGATTGAAAATTGTAGGAACCTTGCGAACGCTTATTATCGGGAAAGAACTGGAAATACGCCGTACCTTATCTACTTCCCATCTGTATAGTTCCGCTTTTGTAGTAGACAAGGAATATGAGGAAAAAGGACATAAAGAGGATAAAATCCCTTCACGATTCATCCTTACCGGAGCCGGATGGGGGCATGGAGTAGGACTTTGCCAGATTGGTGCTGCCGTAATGGGAGAGCAAGGTTACAAATATGAAGAAATACTGTCTCACTATTACCCCGGCAGTACGCTCGAGAAACAATATCAATAAAAAAGAATAATACCATGACAACATCCACTACAAAAAGAAATCCCTGGAGCTGGATACCCACCCTCTACTTCGCAGAAGGGCTGCCATACGTAGCGGTAATGACGATTGCTGTTATCATGTACAAGCGTTTGGGATTATCCAATACGGAAATAGCCTTATACACTTCCTGGCTCTACCTTCCCTGGACTATCAAACCGCTATGGAGTCCTTTCGTCGACTTGGTGAAAACGAAACGCGCCTGGATTATTGCCATGCAAGGTTTCATCGCTGCCGGATTTGCGGGGATAGCCTTCTTTATTCCGACTGCTCATTATGTACAGTTGACTCTCGCCTTTTTCTGGCTGTTGGCGTTCAGTTCCGCTACGCATGACATCGCAGCAGACGGTTTCTATATGCTCGGACTCAATAATAAGGAACAATCTTTCTTTGTCGGTATCCGGAATACTTTCTATCGGCTTGCCAATATTTTCGGGCAGGGAATTCTAGTCATGCTGGCAGGATGGCTGGAAACATCACAGAACAATATTCCCTTGGCATGGAGTATTACATTCTACCTCCTTGCCGGATTATTTCTGGCTCTTACTATCTATCATCGACTTATCCTCCCCCATCCTGATTCGGACATTAAACGTCCCGGCCTCACACCGGGTAAGTTGTTAGGAGATTTCCTTTTGACCTTTGTCACATTCTTTCAGAAAAAGAACCTCGGTCTCATGTTCTTTTTCCTCCTCACCTATCGGTTGGGAGAATCACAGTTAGCCAAAATAGCTTCTCCTTTCCTGCTCGACACCACCGATAAAGGTGGGCTAGGCTTATCCACAGCAACTGTCGGAATGATCTACGGTACGATAGGTGTCATAGCTTTATTGCTCGGTGGAATCATTAGTGGTTTCCTCGTTTCCCGTGACGGATTCAAGAAATGGATATTACCCATGGCATTAGCCATCAACATTCCCGATCTATTATATGTATGGATGGCTGCCGCCACCCCGGACAATCCTATATTTATAGCCATTTGTGTAGCGATCGAACAGTTGGGGTATGGTTTCGGCTTTACCGCTTATATGCTATATCTGATTTATATAGCAGAAGGTGAACATAAAACGGCACACTATGCTATCGGAACCGGATTTATGGCACTGGGCATGATGATTCCCGGTATGCCTGCCGGATGGATACAGGAACATCTCGGATACACAAACTTCTTTATCTGGGTTTGTATTTGTACCCTGCCCGGTATCGTCGCCTCATTAATGATTCGCAACCGACTGGAAGATTCTTTCGGAAAGAAACAATAAAAAGCTCAAAGATATGATACTCATTGCAGATAGTGGTTCTACCAAAACCGACTGGTGCATCGTTTTCAACGGCACCCCAATCAAACGAATGGGAACGAAGGGAATTAATCCCTTCTTCCAATCAGAAGAAGAAATTCAACAAGAGCTGACACATTCCCTCCTGCCACAACTACCGGAAGGAACGATCAACTCCATCTTTTTTTATGGTGCAGGATGCACTCCCGAAAAAGCTCCCGTCCTCCGGCGGGCTATTGCCGACAGCCTGCCCGTCATCGGGAACATCAAAGCCTACTCGGATATGCTTGCCGCTGCCCGCGGACTATGCGGACATGAAGCAGGGATTGCCTGCATCCTCGGCACAGGTTCCAATTCCTGTTTCTACAACGGTGAAGAGATTGTCAACAACATCTCCCCTCTTGGATTCATCCTGGGAGATGAAGGAAGCGGCGCAGTCCTAGGAAAACTATTGGTAGGCGATGTACTGAAAAACCAGCTTCCACCCACCATCAAAGAAGCTTTCTTAAAACAGTTCGACCTGACGGCCCCCGAAATCATCGACCGTGTTTATCGCCAGCCTTTCCCGAACCGTTTTCTGGCTAGTCTCTCTCCCTTCCTTGCACAGCACTTGGAAGAACCGGCTATCCGTTCACTAGTACTCAACAGCTTTATCGCTTTTCTCCGCAGAAACGTGATGCAATATGATTATAAGCAATATCCGGTACATTTTATTGGTTCCGTAGCTCACTGTTACAAGGAGATTTTGCAGGAGGCTGCGCAAACAACAGGTATTCAGATCGGTAAGATTCTTCAAAGTCCGATGGAAGGACTGATTCAATACCATCAACAATAATTCTTTTACCTATTGTAATTTATAACCAGTAATTATAAAAATGCAGATAACCGAACAACCGTCACTTTACGATCATCTGGAAAAGAAATCTGTGCGAGAGATATTAGAAGATATCAACCAGGAAGATCAGAAAGTAGCATTAGCCGTACAAAAGGCTATTCCACAAATTGAAGAACTTGTCAATCAGATTGTACCCCGCATGAGGCAAGGCGGACGCATCTTTTATATGGGGGCCGGCACAAGCGGTCGCCTGGGAGTATTGGATGCTTCCGAAATTCCTCCTACTTTCGGTATGTCTCCCAACTGGATTATCGGACTGATTGCAGGAGGCGATACAGCCCTGCGCAATCCGGTAGAAGGAGCCGAAGATGATGAAAATCGCGGCTGGGAAGAACTCGTCGAACACCAGATCAACGAAAAAGACACCGTTATCGGCATTGCCGCTTCCGGCACTACCCCGTACGTAATCGGTGCTTTGCGGGAAGCCCGTAAACACGGTGTCCTGACAGGTTGTATCACCAGTAATCCCGATTCTCCAATGGCAGCAGAAGCGGATGTAGCCATCGAAATGATTGTAGGACCGGAATATGTGACAGGCAGTTCCCGGATGAAATCAGGCACCGGACAGAAAATGATTCTGAATATGATTAGCACCTCCGTCATGATTCAACTCGGACGGGTGAAAGGGAATAGGATGGTGAATATGCAGTTGACCAATCATAAACTTATAGAAAGAGGGACGCAGATGATTATGGATGAATTAGGATTGGACCATGACCGTGCGCAAAAACTCCTTTTACTTCATGGTTCTGTAAAAAAGGCTATTGATGCATATCAGAAACAATAACAAGTGTCTTTGATTCAAGCTAGAAGAAACCTACAGGTCCCCAATTAAGACAGGATTCTTTTTCTGCTTTAATTGGGGGCCTTATAAATAAAACAGTACAGCTATCTCTTTATATTCACAGTCACAATACTATATGCCTTTATATCCAGCCCATTCTCTAAAGAAGAAATAGCAGATTCTACTAACATACCTTTATTTGTTTCAGGAAAAGATTCTGTAGGTACTGTCGACACAGTCATTTTTACTTCCGCAGGAATGAAAGGAAGAGCCAGATTCAAACCTTTTATATCCGAAGAAGTCCTATTGACAAACATCAAAGTAAGATTTCCCTGACTATCTTTATATGCCGTACAATCTACAGAGGCAGATACATTTTTGGAAGCAACGACCTTGACACGCGTTTTTCCCGTCAGATTTTTTGCAAACTGTGCATACATATACCCTCGGGGAGTAATAGCACTCATAGTAGAGTTAGCCAGACCATCACCCAACATTCCATAATAGCGACGACCATACCAATAAATATAAGCATTGAATCCCGAAGCCATTGCAGTATTAATCTCCGCTGCCAACTGTAATGTTTCCGCACGGACATCACCAATCAACAGGTAAGGAGCTTTCTTTTCCCATGCTTCATTCAGCAAATGTTCAGTCATCCAATATTCTTTACCTTTAGCTTTTGCCAGATCATACGGAGTATTTCCACCTCCATAGATGTGTCCTCCCACAACATCAATTACAGCGCAGGCTTGTTCATCTTCAAGAATGGGATCTGTACTCTCATGCCTGTACTGGAATGACTCTCCAGTCATTAGTTTCACATCGGGATGAGCAGCTTTAATACTCGCACCATACTGTTTAAAGAACTTAGCCTGCTGCAAACCTGTCCATCTACAACTTTCATAAGTCACTTCAAAATCCGGTTCATTCTGAATAGATACTACATCAACCGCAGCGCCCTGTTGTTTCATATAAGTAAGGAACTCTTTCAAATATTCAGCATATCCAGCATAATCAGCCAGTTCACCATCCACAATATTATCAATTGTTTTCAAAGACACAGGTGGCGTCCAAGGAGTTGCCAGAATCGTGGTTCCCAGATCCTTTGCCACTTTCGCAACCCGAGCAACAGTTCCCCATCGACTATCCGCAGTCTGATTCTTATCTTTAGGGGCAATGCGGATCCGCAAAATATTACATCCTAGCTGATCAGCTCCCGTACCAAACAAGGTATTCATCTCCTCCTCTGTCAGTGCAGTTTGCTGCCAAGATGTTTCCATCACTCCAAAACCCTGCACTTTCTGATATTCGATATCCGGTTGAATAGTCAATGTAGCCGGAATCTGTTCGGGTACAGTATAGCCTGTTGTATCTTCATCACTGCATGAGGCTAACAAGAGTAATAGAGAGTATAAAGTATACATATATTTAATCGTATTCATAATTCTTCTTTAAGTCTAAATTATTATTCCAAGATTACTGCTTCTCCGGCTTAGTATAAGGCACCAGGCGGAAGTTTCCAAAACCTAGTTGATAACCAATCATGTCGGTTCCCTTTGAATACTTGCCATCTGTTCCCATATAGCTACCCGCTTTCAAAGACAGATAAGTATTCAGAGAAGCCGGAAAGCTCGTCTTTGCATCGTTTACTGTCAAGCCACTAAAACAGGACAACTGTGACAAAGGAATGACCATCGTACGCCATCCGCCATAAAACTCAAAAGGTACAATCTTACCATTTTGGTTCCAGGAGATCAACGTGATTCTGCCATCTCCGTCAGAGGAATTCTTCCCTGTCTCCCAACGCCAAGCTCCTAAAGTCCAATTGCAAGTCATATAGAAGTCAAACTCTATAGCTAAGTCGGAACACAAGGTAGCATCCGTAATTAAACCACCCGAGTTTGCAACGACTACTGACCATACTTTTCCGTAATCAAATCTAAATTTCAGTAAATCGTCTCCATTCGAACTGATCTTATCCACAGTCACATCAATCGGATTTCCAGTGGGGATAATGCGATACAGATCGGGAGCTGTCGGAGCTTTATCCGGATTAAGAATAGGGAACGGATTGGCTGATGCTGTATTATTGGATGACATAGCGAGATTAATTCCATCAAACCTAGCCTAGGCATCCCCTCCATTCGCAAAACGGTTAATGAATAAACATCCCTTACAATTTATATCTTTATAAGAATATCCCTCACCTGAAGCAGATACTACTGTAATATATCCGGGCGTCTGATCACCTCCGGTTGGAACGACCACTTTTATGTTCTTATTATCAACCGTTTCAAAATCCGTTGCTTCCACATCTCCCGGGAATATGATCTTCTGAATGCTCTCGAAGTTCATACCATAAATGTAAATAAACTCCCCAGCCTTAGCCATCGTATGAGATACACTAGTAATAAATGGAGCGCCCGCATTACCTGCAAACTTGATTTCAATCAGCTTCTCCGAGTAATCAGAAACCAGTTTAATGGTATTCATATCCTCCACATTCGTCACATTGCCCTCTCCGACAGGAAGATCTGACGGAACAGAAATTGTAAGAGCCGTTTCCGTGGCAACAAAACTAGTAACCAAAGTTCCGTTACAGTAAACCTCTTTCACCAGATTCAAATTTGTTCCGTTCAATACAACATCACTTCCCAAAATAATTAGAGTGACAGGTTGTCCGTCCGTGCCAACCACTGTCTCATCAACGGTTATCGTAGGCCCTGATATTGTAAATGAATAGTTATAGGTTTCCCCTAACTCTGTTTCAAGTTTAATCACATTCTCATCGTTTACATTCTGAATCTGTTCCCCCAAAGGCGTTTCTTCAGGAATGACAATGCGAAGAGCAGTAGAAGCAAGATGATTTTCAGAAGTCATATTTACAGCATAACCGTTAAAATACACTTTACTCACATAATTCAAACCGGCACCTTCCAATTGAATCTCTTCACCAATTGATGCAGTTGTTGTCAATGTACCTACCAGATCATTCACATCTGCAAAAACCCGTACTCCATTCACTGCCAATTTCCAACTGATAATACTCAGAGAAAAGATAAATTCATTTCTATCACTTTTCACCTTCACCGTATTCTTTAATGACTCTTCGACAACCTGATAACCCAATGGGGTATTTTGAGGAATGACTACCTCAATATATGTATTTCCTTGTTTCAGAAAATCCTTAGCAGCCACTTCCAATCCATTAAAATATGCCGCAGAAACAGTGGATAAGTTGTTACCCTCCATACGTATTTTCGTTCCCACCTTCACTTGAGTCGCCTCTTTCCAATCATTCCCACTCTGTACATTCACACTTTGAATGACAGCATTTGTCAAGCTTCCGCTTCCAAGATCCTGGTCGTCATCATCACAAGACAAGAAGCCCACCATCACAGCCGTCAACAACATAATAGTTATGCTTTTATTCAAATATTTATATAGTTTCATCATTCATTCCTGTTTAATCATTCTTATAAGAACTTTTCACATAAGGCACAATACGGAAATTACCAAAAGACATTTGTGCATTCTCCATAGGATTACCAGAGAACCAGTTGCCTGATTTATCTTGGAAACTTCCACATATCCAGAATATAGCCCCACTCATATTATTCAAAAGGGAACGTAAATCTCCAAGCGTCAGTGTTGCATAATTTGTTATCTCTGCAATAGGCCATGTCATGGTCTTCCAGCCGTTTGTAAAAGTAACCGGAACGACAGCACCATTATTGATCCATGGTACCGGAGTACAGCGTTCACTCGCAAGCGTCAGTCGAAGAGCTCCGGATTGCCAAGGGACATTCACATAGTAATCACATTGGAAGGCCAATTCATTGCATGGTGTATCTTCT
>OHTE01000238.1_pt1 | contig 14138 bp, 10 predicted proteins | sample 1578881 | NCBI WGS metagenome assembly OHTE01 (sample SAMEA3879523, study PRJEB24766) | human gut metagenome | biome: human-associated habitat; feature: feces | place: USA | collected 1985/1987
CTTCTGGACATAGATGGTCGCCTGTCCCCGGGCGATGAGAATCTTTGCCATGAAACCTTTTTCTGAAAGTATAGTGCGGAATGATTCCGGCAGGTTGCGGATTTTTTTTCGTGTAAATGATATTATTATAAAAAATATTTGTATTTTTGTAATTGGAAATGGTTCCGGGCGGTTCGCCGCCACGGATGAAAAGGGAATCCGGTGAGAATCCGGGACAGTACCCGCTGCTGTAAGTCCCCTCAAGGTTGCCGCAACCTGCCACTGGTGTAATGCTGGGAAGGCGCGACGACTGGGACGAGTCAGAAGACCTGCCATGACCGGAAAAGGATTTACACCCGCGGGAGAAAATCGGGTTGCGATCAGATACGGAATGCCGTAGGAGTCATTCTCATATTTGAAGACAAACATAATCCCGTTCGTGTAAACCTGCGCGAACGGGATTTTTTGTGTTTGTTAAAAATATGTTTTATTAAAAAACAAGTAAGCTATGAAAAGAAATTTACGCTTTCTGGCGGGAGCTTTCCTGTTGACGGCAACCGCCCTGTTCACCGGCTGTAATTCAGACGATGACTTTTTGATGAATCCTCAAACTGATTCAGTAACTCCCGAAACCCGAGCCAACTTTAATGATGATGGCACTACAACCATTACATTCGATGACTTCGATGAAACATTCATGGCGGTTTCGCCTAAAGCAGAGAACTACTACACGCTTTATGGATATACTGCAGAGAACCAAATCAGGGAAATATACGATCCCGATTTTGTGTTTGTCTCCGACATGAATACTGTAACCAATTCTTATGGAGCGTATACTGAATTTTCCAGTGGTGCCATTGCGTTGTCGAAATACAATTATCGTTCTGATTCTGCTGCCGGCAAGACTTCTGGAACTAATTGGTGGTATACTTGGGAGAATCAATGTAGTGTCTATAATACAGCATCCACAGATGGGGCCAATACAGGGGCAGGTCACAGCGGTTCCAATTTTGCTGTTGTATACGGCTACTCTGATTTCGGAAATACGGAGTGGATGGCCAAACCTGAATTCTATTTTGACTCCCCTCGCAAATTCAAGGGTTTATGGTATTGTAACACAGCATATACCTATGGTGTGATTATAAATGGTAATCAGTTCGGAACATCGGGTGTTGCAACACCGTTGAGTAATCTGAAAGATTCTGACGGCAACAATATAGGATATTTCCAAGTCAACATCGAATGTTATGACGTAGATGGAAATTTGATCACCACTGTATCGAAATTGTTGGCCGACTACCGATATGATAAACCAACAGTGTCCCCCGTAACTACATGGACATATTGGGATATTAATGTAGCGGATGTGCAAAGTGTAAAATTCAATTTTGAAGGATCTGATGTCGATCCTATATATGGACTCAATACTCCGGCGTATCTTTGTATAGACGACGTTACAATAGAATAACAATTTAATATAGTTTGGCATAGAACTGATTTCAGTTCTATGCCTTTTTTATTATGAAGGCTTTCATATTTAGTATTCTTGTACTTTTGTTTTTTATTACAAGCTGTAATAAGAACGATGTAATTACTGAAGAAATAAAACAAGCTCCTATAATTGAACTCGATAGTGAGACTGGCATTTACACTATCAAAGTTGGGCGTGAACTGACAATTGCCCCGACATATAAATATGCGAATAATGCACTTTATGCATGGACAGTAGATGGAAAACTTCTTTCATCTGAATCAATATTGAAGTATACATGGAATCAGGAACAACATCTATATATCAAATTGCGAGTTGATACACCAGAGGGTTATGCGGAAGAAGAGTTAAAAGTAGAAGTATTGGAGTTAACTCCACCTACAATTTCAATCATAATCCCCTCTAAAGGATTAAAAGTGCCTCAAAACACGGATTATATTTTATCTCCAGATATTCAACATGACGATCTTGAAAATTTTAGAATTGAATGGGTACGCGATGGAGAAATCGTCGGAACAGAAAAAGCATATACGTTTCACGAAAAAGAACTCGGTACATATTCGATAACAATCCGGGCATCCAATATAGACGGAGAAACAATCCGTGATTTCGACGTAGAAGTTGTGGAAACAATGCCTTATTCCGTACGGTTTCCGACACCATCCTATACACAAACTTCTACGGATCGTTATACTTTTGCAGGGCGTCCTGTATATTTGCGGCCTTTGCTGGAATATTTCGATTATCCACAGTATCAATGGCAGGTCAATGGAAAAATTATGGAAGCCGCTACCGACAGGGTTTTTAAATTCACGCCGACGACTCCTGGAGAATATTTCGTTGCTGTTACTGTTACAGAAAAAATGCCCAACACACAGCCACTTTCACGTAACATAACACGTAGTAATACTTCAATTACAACGACAGTTAAGGTTATTTGTGAAGAAAAAACGGAACAAGAACGCTATCGGCAAGCGACAGCGACAAGTTCAGGTATTTGGGATAAGGTTTATGAATTCATTCCTGCTCCCGGACAGTTTATTAATGAGTTATCCCAAAATACCGGATTTATAGGAAATGAAACGACGCCCCAACAAGCCATAGAGTATGCAACGAAACGATTGAACAAAAAAGCGCATGTTTCACTGGGATCTTTCGGTGGTTATATCATCATCGGTTTTGACCATAGTATTGCTCCGAGTGGCCGAGAATACGATTTTGCAATACAAGGAAATGCTTTTAACAGTTCGAGCGGTGGCTCAAATGAGCCGGGCATTGTTTGGGTAATGCAAGATATAAATGGCAATGGCCAGCCAGACGATGAATGGTATGAATTAAAAGGATCTGAAACCGGCATCGATGGTACAATACAAGACTACGAAGTAACTTACTATAGACCTGCACCCAGAGCACATACTCCGTGGGTAGATAGTGAAGGTAATTCAGGTTCTGTCGATATGAATGCATACCATGGCCAAGAATATTATTATCCCAATTGGATTAAAGAAGATAGCTATACATTATATGGGACGCGTCTGACTCCTCGCAACAATCAAGATCCCGTTACAGGATATTGGGCGAATAACGCTTATGAGTGGGGGTATGTGGATAATATGGGTTCAGATAATCTGGTAGGAGGAAATGTCATTGATGGTAGCGGTCAGCGCAACGGATTCAAAATAGCCAATGCAATATATCATGACGGGACTCCAGTAAAATTGCAATATATAGACTTTATCAAAGTTCAGTGTGGAGTATTATCGAAAAGTGGTTGGCTTGGAGAGATATCCACAGAAGTATTTTCATTTGAAGACTTATCAATAACTAATAATCAATAATATGAGACAGTTTTGGCTTTTACTATTCATTGCCCCATTTCTTTTTTTATCATGTTCAGAAGATAATCAGACTCCAGAAAGTCCTGCTGATGCCGATGACAATTTTATCACATCAGTCGTGATGACTGTGGCAAGTCAATCCTATACAGCGGAAATAATTGACAATATAATTACCATAACAGTTCCATATACTGTTTCGTTAAATAATGCTCAAGTCGAATTCAAATACACATCCTCGGCAACAATTATTCCCGATCCGGCAAGCATTACTGACTGGGATACGGAACGAACGTTTCGTGTAACCTCTTACAATGGAGAAGCGAATGATTATACATATAAAGTCATTAAAGACGAGATTCGCTATGAAGGGGATGTGGAATTGAAGACAACAGCGGATGTTACGGCTTTCATTGATACGGACGTAACGGTTATCAAAGGTGATTTGATTATCGGGTCGGATGCTGAGGATGCAGAAGAATTGTCGGATATCGCCGCATTAAAAATATTGAAGGAAGTCGAAGGAAACATCATCATTCGGAAAAGTTATGTTGGACAAGATCTTACGGGACTTGATAATATCACTTCAATTGGAGGTTTGCAAATAGGAACTGAAACTGCCTTTGCGACCAACAGTAAATTGCAGATGGTCAGTATGAGATCTTTGCAGCATATTACTGGCGACATCGTTGTCTGCAACAATCAAGTAGCATATGTGCAATTCGACAACCTTGAAACGATTGATGGAAATATAATATTCAGGACTTCATCTCTACAAAGTTTTGAATTCCCTAAATTAACCACTGTCGTAAAGGATTTTGATCTCCAGTGTCTGACAAGTGACGGAGAACCAGGAGGAGAAATCACATCTTTGAGAATTCCTGAATTGACAAAAGTAAACGGTCGCTTAGGGGTTAATAATTTAGGCAAAATGATTTCTTTGGAATTTCCGAAATTACAAGAAGTTGGAAGTGTGGATTTTGCTTCTATACCGATTCCGTTGGAGACCCTTTCATTGCCGGAATTATCGGTAGTAAACGGCGACCTTAATCTCGTTTCCAGTTATATTGCGTCCGATGCTTTTACATCTACGGGAAATAATAAATTACAAGAAATAGATGGACTGTCTAACTTGTCGATTGTTAAAGGCACATTGACAATATCTAAATTCCAAGTCTTGAAAAAATTACCGGATTGGAGTAAATTAGAACAACTCGGAGGACTGACCTTGCTGCGTTTATTGGAGTGTTCTGATCGAATTTTAGATTTGAGCAAAGTAAATTTTGTACCTTTTGAGGATAACGAACCTTTAATTTCTATTACAGACGGGACTATATTCTCAAAAATTATCACAAAAGAGGATATGTCGCAAGTTAGCATGTTTCTAGCTCCGAGCGGTATTACCGGTTCAAGTGTTGGAATAGATCCAGAATTGAATTTTAAGAGTATTAAGAATTTTAAGTATTCTAGCAATATGACAACAGATCCTGTATTCCAATTTGAACGAGTTTACGGGAATATGGAAATTATAAGAGGTTCAAAAAAAGGCGTTTCAGCCCCTAACTTGGTAAGTGTAGATGGATATTTAAGCATCGAAACTACAATGGCAAACAATATCTCGTTCCCGAAATTGGAAATTGTCGGAGGTCAGTTATGTATTATCGGTAATCTGAACGCTGTTTCTAACTATGATTATGATTTTACGAATTTAAAGTCAGTCGGTTGTTCAAGCAATCCTCAATATATCAAAGAAGGGGTGATTAATAATATTTTATATGGTTCTTTAGATTTTATGGCATCAAATAAAGATTTTACATTTCCGTCATTGGAACATGTCGGGGGTGTTGGTATGACTGTTCGTGCCGTAAAAACTATTTCATGCCCCAAATTGCAGGCCATTGATGGAACACTTTGTGCTGCAAATGCAGCATCGCTTACGACTTTCAATATGCCAACTTTAACAAAACTCTCAGGAGTTCGATTTATCCGGTTGACACGGTTTGTTGATTATACGTTCTTCAAATCTTTTGTAGAAGAAGAGCAAATCAAGAAAGAAGACTGGCTTGTAACCAATTGCGGTTATAACCCCACCTACGAGGATATGCAAGCCGGTCGCTATACCCAGCAGTAACACCCATTATTTTACAAGGGAACAGGGTACTGGCCGAAAGACCGGTACTCTTTCCCGTTTATAACAAGCCAATGAAACATCTGATACGACATATCATTCTTCTATGCGGGTTGCCGCTGTTGCTGGCGGGCTGCATGGAGTGGGACTACGGAGATGCGGTGGAAGATTTCAACGCTACCGGAGCCGGGTTGTTCATCACCAACGAGGGCAACTTCCAGTACGGCAATGCCACGTTGTCGTACTACGACCCCGAAACCCAACAGGTGCAGAATGAAGTGTTCTTCCGTGCCAACGGCATGAAGCTGGGCGACGTGGCGCAATCGATGTGCATCCACGACAATAAGGGCTGGGTCGTGGTGAACAATTCCCACGTGATTTTCGCCATCGACCTCAATACGTTCAAAGAGGTGGGCCGTATCACGAACCTGACTTCGCCGCGCTATATCCATTTCCTCAGCGACGAGAAAGCCTATGTCACCCAATTGTGGGACAACCGCATCTTCATCATCAACCCCAAGAAATATGAAATCACCGGTTACATCCAGGTGCCGGACATGACGATGGAAAGCGGCTCCACGGAGCAGATGGTGCAGTATGGCAAATATGTCTATTGCAACTGCTGGTCGTACCAAAACCGCATCATCAAGATCGATACCGAAACGGATCAGGTGGTAGAAGAACTGAAAGTCGGCATCCAGCCCACCTCGCTGGTAATGGACAAGAACCACAAGATGTGGACGATCACCGACGGTGGGTACGAGGGTTCGCCCTACGGCTACGAAGCCCCGTCTCTCTACCGCATCGATGCCGAGACGTTCACCGTAGAGAAGCAGTTCAAGTTCAAGATGGGCGACTGGCCTTCGGAGGTGCAGCTCAACGGTACGGGCGACAAGCTCTACTGGATCAACAAGGACATATGGTCGATGGACGTGGATGCGGAACGTGTTCCCGTGCGCCCGTTCCTCGAATACAGCGGTACGATTTATTACGGCCTGACCGTCGACCCCGTGCGTGGCGATGTCTACGTGGCCGATGCCATCGACTACCAGCAGCAGGGCATTGTCTACCGCTACTCGTCCGAAGGTGAACTGATCGATGAATTCTATGTCGGGATAATCCCCGGCGCATTTTGTTGGAAGTGATGGGCAGGATACGACACCTATACCATCTCATCTTCGTTACCAAAGGACGCAAGATGACGATTCCGACAACGGGAAAAGGATTGATGCTCGAGCGGATGACACGGATTTTTACAGGGAAAGGTTGCCGCGTACATGCCGCCAATGCCTTTCTCAACCACGTGCATGTACTTGTCGAGATTCCGAATTCCGGGGATTTCAGCAAGATCGTGAACAAGGTGAAAGGCGCCACGGGAACGGTATACCAGAAAACCCCGGAATATGCCGACTTCTCCGGTTGGGCTGCCGGATTCGACTCGTTCAGCGTGTCGTTCAGCGACCTTCACCGGCTCAGACGGCACATCGAGGAGCAGCATACAATCCATCAGGAGATCTCGTTCGAGGAAGAATACGGACAACTGCTTGAAGAGAATGGGTTCGACCCGCATCAAACGTCCGTGCCGGCATCCTCCACGGTACATTTTTCCGCGAATACCCACCCTAAAAACGGAATCAAATGATTTATACGAAATACATACTTTTCTCGCTACTGCTCGTCTGTCCGTCCGTATTGTCCGCGCAGGGAATCACACGACGCATCCACCAGATAGACGAGGTCACGGTGTGGGGCAAACGCCCGATGAAAGAAATCGGCGTGCAGAAGACGAAGTTCGACTCGCTCGCACTGAAAGAGAACATTGCCTTATCGATGGCCGACATTCTGACGTTCAATTCGTCCGTGTTCGTCAAGAGTTACGGACGCGCCACGCTCTCCACCGTTGCTTTCCGCGGCACGTCGCCCAGCCACACGCAGGTGACGTGGAACGGCATGCGCATCAACAATCCCATGCTGGGTATGACCGACTTTTCCACCATACCGTCCTACTTCATAGATCAGGCCTCGCTGCTTCATGGCACGTCGTCGGTGAATGAAACGGGCGGCGGACTCGGCGGACTTGTCAAACTCGGTACTACGCCGCAGGTCGGCGAGGGCTTCCATGCCCAATACGTGCAGGGCATCGGGTCGTTCCGCACGTTCGACGAGTTCGCCCGCTTCACCTACGGCAGCGACCGATGGCAGGTCTCGACCCGCGCGGTCTATTCGTCGTCGCCCAACGATTACAAGTACACCAACCACGACAAGAAGATAAATATCTACGACGAGGAGAAGAACATCATCGGACAGTATCATCCCAAGGAACGCAACCGATCGGGTTCGTTCAAGGACCTGCACCTGTTGCAGGAGGTATATTACAACACCCTGAAAGGCGACCGTTTCGGGTTGAACGCATGGTATATCAACTCCAACCGGGAACTGCCGATGCTCACGACCGATTACGGCGATGAGACCGCCTTCGAGAACCGCCAGCGGGAGCAGACGTTTCGTGGTGTCCTGTCATGGGACCATATCAAAGAGAAATGGAAAGTCGGCGTGAAAGGCGGTTATATCCATACGTGGATGGCCTACGACTACCGTCGTGAGGTGGCGCCGGACAACTGGGCCTCCATGACCCGTTCGCGGAGCAAGATAAACACGTTCTACGGACAGGCGGAAGCGGAATACTCGCCCGGCAGGAAATGGTTCTTCACCTCGAACGTATCCGTGTACCAGCATCTCGTGCGCAGCGAAGACAAGAACATCATCCTTCAGGATGGCAACAAAGCCGTCGTCGGATATGACAAGGGGCGTGTCGAGCTCTCCGGTTCTGTATCGGCCAAATGGCAGCCTGTCGAGCCGTTGGGCTTGTCGCTGGTCTTGCGCGAGGAGATGTCGGGCGACAAATGGGCTCCGCTCATCCCGGCATTCTTCATCGACGGACTGATTTCGCGCAAAGGGAACGTGATGGTGAAAGCCTCCGTATCGCGCAACTATCGTTTTCCGACTTTGAACGACCTCTACTTTCTGCCGGGCGGCAACCCCGACCTTAAAAACGAACACGGCTTCAGCTATGACGCCGGAGTGAGTTTCGATGTCGGCAAAAAGGGGGTATATAAACTGGGCGGCAGCGCAAGCTGGTTCGACTCCTACATCGACGACTGGATCATCTGGCTGCCGACGACCAAGGGGTTCTTCTCGCCGCGCAACGTGAAGAAAGTCCATGCCTACGGTGTCGAAGTGAAGGCCAACCTTGCCGTGCAGCCGGCAAAGGACTGGCTGATAGACCTGAACGGTTCCTATTCGTGGACCCCCTCCATCAACGAGGGCGAAAAGATGTCGCCCGCCGACCAGTCGGTGGGAAAACAACTGCCTTACGTGCCGGAGCACTCCGCCTCGCTGACAGGACGGCTGTCATGGCGGACGTGGGCGTTCCTCTACAAGTGGGCTTACTACTCGGAACGTTTCACCATGTCGAGCAACGATTACACGCTGACAGGCCACCTGCCCCGGTATTTCATGAGCAATATCTCACTGGAGAAAATGCTGTCGTTCAAACCGCTGGATGTACAGTTGAAACTTGCCGTCAATAACCTGTTCAACGAGGACTATCTCTCGGTGCTGTCGCGTCCTATGCCCGGCATCAACTTCGAGTTCTTCATCGGCATCACCCCGAAATTCGGGAAAAGCAGAAAATAATGTAAACGTAAATAAGGTAATGATATGAAAGTATTAAAGAATTTGAGCCTGATGGTGCTGCTTGCGCTGGCATTTGCAGGCTGTCGTGGCAAGAGTTCCCAACTTGCCGATTTCAACAAACAGCTTTACGCTCCCGAATATGCCTCGGGATTCAAGATTGAAAGAGCAGACGGCAGACAGAGCGTGCTGGTTTCCGTCATGAATCCGTGGCAGGGCGCGGATAGCGTCACCACCCGGTTGTTCATCTCCCGTAACGGGGAACCCGTTCCCGAGGGTTTCGACGGGCAGGTCCTCGAAGGGGATGCGCAGCGCATCGTGGCGATGTCCTCGACCCATATCGCCATGCTCGACGCCATCGGCGAGACGGCACGTGTGGTCGGCGTTTCGGGACTCGACTATATCTCCAATCCCGACATTCAGGCACGCCGCGACAGCATCGGCGACGTGGGTTACGAGGGAAATATCAATTATGAACTTCTGTTGTCGCTCGACCCTGACCTTGTGCTGCTTTTCGGCGTGAACGGGGCCAGTGCGATGGAGAGCAAACTCAAGGAGCTCGGCATCCCGTTCATGTATGTCGGCGATTATCTCGAAGAATCTCCGCTGGGCAAAGCCGAATGGCTGGTGGCGCTTTCGGAGGTCGTCGGGAAACGCGCGAAGGGCGAAAAGGTATTCGCGGATATTCCGATCCGATACAATGCGCTGAAACAGAAAGTGTCCGGTGCCGTTCTCGATGCCCCGTCGGTCATGCTCAATACGCCCTACGGCGATTCGTGGTTCATGCCCTCGACGGAAAACTATGCCGTGCGGCTGATTACCGACGCCGGAGGCGACTACATCTACAAGAAGAACACGGGCAACTCTTCGACGCCTATCGACTTGGAGGAGGCATACCTGCTCGCTTCGGAGGCCGATATGTGGCTGAACGTCGGCATGGCGAACACACTCGACGAACTGAAAGCCGCCTGCCCGAAGTTCGCCGATACCCGCTGCGTCCGAAACGGCTATGTCTATAACAACAACGCCCGCACCAATGCCGCCGGAGGCAACGACTACTACGAATCGGCCGTCGTGAATCCCGACCTTCTTCTGCGCGACCTCGTGAAGATATTCCACCCCGAGTTGGTCGAAGAAGATTTCGTATACTACAAACAACTGAAATAGATGCGTTCACGCCCCGTCATCCTGTTCACCGCGTTGTCCGTGCTTACGGTCGGCCTCTTCCTGTTGGATTTGGCTGTGGGCGCGGTTCGCATTCCCGTCGGCGACGTATGGGCGGCCCTGACGGGCGGCGACTGCCCGCGGACTACGGCGAAAATCGTACTGAACATACGGCTGATAAAGGCGGTTGTGGCTCTGCTGGCCGGGGCGGCGCTATCGGTCAGCGGCTTGCAGATGCAGACATTGTTCCGCAATCCGCTGGCCGGCCCCTACGTGCTGGGCATCAGCTCGGGTGCAAGCCTCGGCGTGGCGCTCGTGGTGCTTGCCGGCATCGGCTCGTCGATAGGCGTTGCCGCTGCTGCTTGGATAGGTGCGGCTGCCGTGCTGCTGGTAATCGCCACCGTAGGCCACCGCATCAAGGACATCATGGTCATCCTGATCCTCGGCATGATGTTCTCGTCGGGAATCGGTGCAGTTGTTCAGATATTGCAGTACGTCGCCAACGATGAATCCTTGAAAATGTTCGTCATCTGGACGATGGGGTCGCTCGGCGACGTGACGGTGCCGCAGCTCGCCATCCTCCTTCCGTCGGTCATCGTCGGGTTGCTGCTGGCCGTATGGACGATCAAACCGCTCAACCTCCTGCTCTTCGGCGAGGAATATGCCGTAACGATGGGACTGAATATCCGCCGTTCGCGCGGTCTGCTGTTTCTCTCGACGACGCTGCTGGCCGGCACGGTAACGGCTTTCTGCGGCCCGATCGGCTTCATCGGTCTTGCCATGCCTCACGTCGCGCGGATGCTCTTCCGCGAGGCCGACCACCGCGTGCTCCTGCCGGGAACCCTTCTCTCGGGGGCGGCGGTATTGCTTCTTTGCGATATCGTTTCCAAAATGTTCACTTTGCCCGTAAATGCCATTACCGCACTGCTGGGAATCCCGATAGTCGTATGGGTGGTTTTACGCAATAAATCGATGACGGTATGATAGAACTGTGCGATTTTTCCATAGGCTACGCAGAGAAGAGGCTTCTCGATAAGGTCGATGCCTCTTTCAAAAGAGGACAGCTGACTGCCCTTATTGGCAGGAACGGCACGGGGAAATCTACACTTCTCCGTGCCATAGCCGGACTGAATCATAATTATTGCGGTAAAATCCTGCTCGACGGACATTGTATCGCAAACATGAGAACTCCGGAGAAGGCAAGGCAACTGGCATTTGTCACGACCGAGCGCACACGCATCGCCAACCTGCGGTGCGAGGATGTCGTGGCTATCGGCCGCGCCCCTTACACCAACTGGATCGGCCGCATGCAGCCTCAAGATAGGGAAATCGTCATGCGGTCGCTCTCTTCGGTCGGAATGGAGGCGTATGCCGGCCGCACGATGGATAAGATGTCGGACGGTGAATGCCAGCGCATTATGATAGCCCGTGCTCTGGCTCAGGAAACGCCCGTCATCCTGTTGGACGAGCCGACCTCGTTTCTTGACATGCCCAACCGTTACGAATTGTGTTCCCTGCTCGCACGGTTAGCGCATGCTGAGGGCAAATGCATTCTGTTCTCCACTCACGAACTGGATATAGCCCTCTCGCTGAGTGACAGAATAGCCCTTATCGATACGCCCGTCCTTCACTGTCTGCCGACCTCCGAAATGATCCGCAGCGGGCATATCGAGCGGCTGTTCAACAATGCCGCCGTACAATTCGACCCCGTGAGCGGGATCGTGAAATCCATGCCAAGAGACTGACTTTCCTGTCGGGAAACACGTCAGACGCAATGAGGGTGTCCCAAAAAGTATTTGGCACCCTCGTATTCGTTGTAAGACATGTCGTTTATTTCGATACCTCGCACATCAGCACGCCTTTCCCCGTCACATCGGCTTTCGAGACCGTGATGGATTTTCCCGTGTAGGTCTTCACGACGGAAGTCCCGGCAGAGTTCCACAGTTTCCATGTATAGGTATAAGCTGTCCCGCCCGTGTCGATTTCCTCACCGCCCCTGTATAACACGGCTTTGGCATCCACGTCATTGCCGTTGTTCTTGATGGTGAACCCCTTCTGGCTGACCAGATCAACCGTGATGGGGTCGGACATATCCGTGAAGGAGATGATGTCGCAGACGACCTTGTTCGCCGAGGCGTTGCCCGCCGAGGTGTCCGTATCCTTGATGGCGCACTTGAAGGTCTCGAAGTTGAGAACGGCATCTGCCGTAATCGTGATTTCGTTTGTCGTCCAGCCTGCCGTCACGCCCCGAGGATTGGTCGAGGTAAGGCATGCCCAGCCGGCACCCAGCATGGAGTTGTAGTAGGGACACGAAACGGCGGCTCCCGATGCGGCTGCGGCACTCAGTGCGGAGGTCAGCGTCACGACCTTCGTGGAGGCGTTGACTGCCGAAATGGTGTACTGTGCCGATCCTATGGTTATCCTGCCTCCCGCCTCCATGTTCATTACCGAAGCGACCGTTATGGTCGTGGCTCCGGCTGCCGCGGCAGCTGTCAGTGTCGTGCCCGCGAATACCGCCGAATCCTTGATGCCCCACGCGTAGGTGACGTTCGTCGTGTCGATAGAGGCTCCGCGCCACAGGTCGCAATGCGCCCTGAGCGTCGCCACCTCGTCGTTCTTGAATACGATGCCGTCGGGTGCATACGCCACGGCGGCGATCATCGCTCCGGCGTTCAGGTGCTGCGTGAACTGAATCTCCGCCCGGAACGGAATCTCCAGCCCGTTGGCGTCGATGTAAACCGCCTCGAAAGTATAACGCACTTGCGGAGCGGAAACGGTCATGTGGTTGGCTTTGACGGTAAGGGCATACTTGGCCGATGCCGCGCCGATGGTGCAGCTGTCCTGTCCGGAGACGATCGCCGTACCGTTCTTGTACCACTTGGCCGAGCCGCTCTTCACGCCTGCCGTAAGCGTCGCGGCATTGCCTACCGAGGTGATCTGGTCGGTCGCCGCCTGACCGCTGACGAAGAGCGAAGGGGTAAGTACCAGATAGGGAGAAGCCGCCCACGAAGGGGCATAGGCATTGTTGTCTCTGTTGTACACCTGTGTCAGGGGCTGCGAGGAGCCGATGAATGCCTGCAACGATACCGCGTCGTTCTGGTCGATGATGGTGACCTGCCCGCGGGCTACTTTTACTGCCATAATAGATTATCGGTTATTTGTTATTTCCACTTCGCAATCGAAAACGGCCTTGCGCCACACGTCCCCGCCGGTTATCTCTATCTCCCTGCCGTAACGCGGTGCGGCGTTCCATATCCTGTCACTCTCCGTATCGCGGCTCGTCCGTATCCAGCGGAAATTGCCGTCGGGAATGAGCGATGTAATCTCTTCACCGCCCCTGTACACCCTGGCACGGAGTACCGTCGAGACGATTCCGTTGCGGAATGTCGTGCCGTTTTCAGACTCCACATAAACAGTATAGGAGGGAGATCCGTCGTAAAGTTTGAAAAAGGTATGGGTCGCACTGATTTTTTCATTACGGTATGTTGCCGTGTAGCGGAGGGTCAGCACGTCGCGCCCTTCCCAGCCATGAAACGGGGGTGTCATTTCAAATACGGCGGCATTGCATCCGGCATCTTTCCATATGCCGTCAACGGCAAGGTATTCCCACTGCCGACTTTCCGGCTCGAAATTGTATTCGGTCGCCACAAGCGGGATATTCTCCGGCTCGCATGCGCCTGAAAGCTCGTCCTTGAAATGGAACGCCGTGCCGCCTGTCAGGGAGACGGAACGGGGCTTGAGCAGTTCCTGCGCCTCCTCATCGAGGTCTTCCCAGCGGATGGTCACATCGCGCAGTTCGATGGTATCCTTGCCCCACTTGAACCGTCCCGAGGCGAAATGGCCCGTC
>OHTE01000247.1_pt1 | contig 13802 bp, 10 predicted proteins | sample 1578881 | NCBI WGS metagenome assembly OHTE01 (sample SAMEA3879523, study PRJEB24766) | human gut metagenome | biome: human-associated habitat; feature: feces | place: USA | collected 1985/1987
CACTTACCGGCAGGAATGAACGTGTCGGGAACTGGGCAGGCGTTACGGTCGAAAGAAAAGAAAGTCCGATCAAGAAAGGTTATTATGACGGGACGGAGGAGTTAGTTGCGGTAGATTTGCCGGGCGCTTATTCTATGTCTCCTTTTACATCGGAAGAAAGCATTACCAGCGGATACGTCAAGAATGAGAATCCGGATGTGATCATCAATATCGTGGATGCTACGAATCTGAGCAGAAGCCTGTTTTTTACCACACAGCTTCTGGAACTTGGGATTCCAGTAGTTGTCGCACTGAATAAGAGCGATATCGTTAATAAGAAACAGACAAAAATTGACGAGAAGATTCTGTCTGAAAAGCTGGGCTGTCCGGTAATCAAGACGATTTCCACTTCTTCCGGACATGAAGGACTCAAAGAGACTGTAAATGCTGCGGCTGCATTAAGAGGAAAAGGTCAGAAAGCACCTTATGTGCAGGGGGATATTGATTTCAAAGATAAAACGGCAGTAGAAGCGGCTGACAGAAAGCGTTTTGAGTTTGTGAATGGAATTGTAAAGCAGGTAGAGAAGAGAAAAGTTTTTACAAAGGATAGAAACGTACAGGATAAGATTGACGGTATCATCACACATAAGATTATCGGTATACCGATTTTCGCAGCAGTTATCTTCCTTGTGTTCTACATATCCCAGACAACGCTCGGTACCTGGATCGCAGACTGGCTGGTGGCATGGATCGAGACTTTCCAGGGATGGGTCGGCGGACTGATGGAAAATGCAAACCCGCTTCTGTATGCACTCCTTGTAGATGGTATCATCGGTGGCGTTGGTGCAGTTGTCGGTTTCCTTCCGCTTGTTATGGTCATGTACTTCTTAATTGCATTATTGGAAGATTGTGGATACATGGCAAGAGCTACAGTAGTTCTGGATCCGATTTTTAAGAGAGTAGGGCTTTCCGGTAAATCTGTCATTCCTATGGTCATTGGTACAGGATGTGCGATTCCGGGCGTTATGGCTTGCCGTACAATCCGTAACGAAAGAGAACGTCGTACCACAGCGATGCTTACACCATTTATGCCATGTGGAGCTAAAATCCCAGTGATTGCTCTTTTTGCAGGTGCATTCTTTGCGGACGCATGGTGGGTTTCAGCAACTATGTATCTGGTGGGTATTCTCTTAGTTTTGCTTGGAGCTTTACTTGTGAAAAAGATTACAGGACAAAAATACAGAAAATCTTTCTTTATTATTGAACTTCCGGAATATAAGTTTCCAAGCTTGAAAAGGGCATGCGGCTCTATGCTGGAGCGAGGAAAAGCATATATCGTAAAAGCAGGAACGATCATTCTGGTATGCAATACGGTGGTACAGATCATGCAGAGCTTTAACTGGCAGTTCCAGCTTGTAGAAGAAGGTGCAGAAGGGACATCTATTTTGGCATCCATTGCCCATCCGTTTGCGATTTTGTTCATACCGCTTGGATTTGGAGTGTGGCAGCTTGCAGCAGCGGCAGTGACAGGTTTTATCGCAAAAGAAAACGTAGTTGGGACGCTTGCAGTAGTTTACGGTATCACAAACTTAATAGATACAGATGAACTGGCGTTGGTTGGAAGTGGGAATGAAGTAGCAACTGTTATGGGACTGACAAAGGTAGCAGCTCTTGCTTATTTGATGTTTAACCTTTACACACCACCTTGTTTTGCAGCTCTTGGAGCGATGAATTCAGAAATGAAGAGTGGAAAATGGCTGCTTGGAGGAATCTGTCTCCAACTTGCAACGGGGTATACCGTAGCTTTTGGTGTATATCAGATTGGTACATTGATCACAACAGGATCTTTTGGCACCGCATTTATTCCGGGACTTATCGCGGTTATTGTATTTGCTTTGATTATTCTCTGGAGAATCCGTAAGTCAGATAAAGAGTTTGCTTCAGAATACAGCCTGCATTCTGTAAAATCATAAAGGATAAAAGTTATAGCAGACGGTGGACAGAGAAGAAGTACTTTGTCCACCATTTTTATTAGAAAAGGATGTGAAATGCTCTATGGAAAATATGATAGCAGTTCTTGTTATTGTAATCTTAGTAGGGAGTGCAGCTGCATATCTTATTAAGGCAAAAAGAAGCGGAGTGAAATGTGTTGGATGTCCAGCGGGAGGAAATTGCAGCAGCAAAAATAAAAAGAAAAAAAAGAAATTGACGGGTCCGGTCATCGCAAAGAAAACCATGTTTATTACAGGAATGCATTGTGAACATTGTGTACAAAGTGTGACAGATAGCTTGAATCGGATTGATGGAGTCTCCGCCAGAGTAGATCTTAATAAAAGTTGTGCTGAGATATCCCTTGATCGTGAAATAGGGGAAGATATCCTGATCTGCGCAGTAGAAAAAGCAGGGTTTTTAGTTGAGTCTATTCAAAGCTAGACCGTGGTATTTCATATGGGAGAAAGCGGGTATGAACGGTGAAAAAGAAAGTATTATTATAAAACTGAAAGAAAATGGCTGCAGAATTACAAAGCAGCGTAAAATGATTTTAGATATTATCCTGGAAGACAGGTGTTCCAGCTGCAAGGAAATTTATGCCCGGGTGGTGAAACTTGACCAGAGCATTGGGATGGCAACCGTTTACCGTCTGGTAAAGGAATTGGAGAATATCGGGGTGCTTAGCAGAGAAATCGTATATAAGTAGCCTGCAAATGACAAAATTTATCAATAAGGACTGTTAGAATTGACTATCTTAAATGAAAGTTGTTACTATGAAAAAATAAACAGAGTCTTATAGAAAAGGAAGTGATGTGGTTGTGAAACAACATAGGTTTTGGGCGTGGGCGTCCGTCTTTTGCTTTTTGATGGTATTCTATACAGGCTATAAACACAAATAATCAGGAGGTACATAGGATGTTTAGTGATTCTACTTTGAAAAAAATCGGATGTTTTGTAGGAGGAGTCGTATTTGGGACTGCGGGTGTAAAGCTCCTTTCCAGTAAGGACGCAAAAAAAGTATATACAAACTGCACTGCGGCTGTACTGCGGGCAAAAGACTGTGTTATGAAGACTGCTACAACAGTGCAGGAGAACGCAGAGGATATCCTTGCAGAAGCACAACAGATCAATGAAAAGCGTGCACAGGAAGAGGCAATGCAGGTGCAGGAAGATGATGTTCAGGAGGATGGTGCGTCTGAACAGGAAGAAAACGAATAGGTAAAAGATGAGATTTCTTATCAAGCATGAAGTACAGGGCCGTCTCCGTATCCACGTTATCCGAAACCGAATGACATGTACGGAGGCGGATGTTCTTTGCTGGGCTCTTGAAAAACAGAAAAGTGTTATAAAGGTCAAAGTATATGAGCGCACCGCAGATGCTGTGATCTATTATACAGGGGACAGAGAAGAACTGATCCATAAATTAAAAAAGTTTCATTTTGAGAAAGCAGATGTTCCGGATAATGTATTATCAAGTTCAGGGCGTGCTTTAAATTCCGCATACAGGGAAAAGCTGATAGCAAAAACATTGCTCCATTATGGAGGGAAATTGCTCTTGCCAAATTCGGTGAGAAAAATATGGCTTACTTTTAAAGTGGTCCAATATATCGGAAAAGGGATTCGATGTCTGGCCAGACGGAAGATAGAGGTGCCGGTATTAGATGCTACAGCGATTGGCGTGTCCGTGCTGCGAGGAGACTTTAATACTGCCGGTTCTGTCATGTTTCTGCTGGGAATTGGAGAATTGCTGGAGGAATGGACACATAAAAAGTCTGTAGGAGATCTGGCACGCAGCATGTCTTTAAACATAAAGAAAGTATGGCTGAAAAGAGAGGAGCAGGAAATTCTTGTTCCGGCATCCGATATTTTGCCGGGTGACAGAGTGATCGTACACATGGGCAATGTAATCCCATTTGATGGAGAGGTGTCTTGCGGAGAAGGAATGGTGAACCAGGCATCTTTGACCGGAGAATCTCTTCCGGTACGAAGAACTGAGGGTCAGTCCGTATATGCAGGAACCGTTTTGGAGGAAGGAGAGTTGGAAATCATAGTCAGGGCCGTATCAGGTGCTACCCGGTTTGAAAAGATTGTGACTATGATTGAAGACTCAGAAAAGTTGAAATCCAATCTGGAAAGCAAGGCAGAGCATCTGGCGGACCGTCTGGTACCATATACGCTTCTGGGGACAGGGCTTGTCTGGGCTGTCACACGCAATATGACAAAAGCTCTTTCTGTTCTTATGGTGGATTTTTCCTGCGCATTGAAGCTGGCTATGCCGATTTCTGTCCTTTCTGCAATACGGGAAGCCGGACAGAATGGAATTACCGTAAAGGGTGGGAAGTATCTGGAGGCTGTGGCAGAGGCAGATACCATCGTATTTGATAAGACCGGTACGCTGACAAAGGCGAAACCAACTGTAAAAGAAGTCATTGTGTTTGGCGATTATCCTGAACCGGAAGCTCTGCGGATTGCTGCCTGTCTGGAAGAACACTTTCCACATTCCATGGCAAAAGCTGTCGTGGATGCTGCAAAGAGAAGAAGTCTGTATCATGAAGAAATGCATTCAAAAGTGGAGTATATTGTAGCCCATGGTATTTCCTCCTATATAGAAGGAAAGAAGACCATAATAGGGAGCAGTCATTTTGTGTTTGAGGATGAAAAGTGCCGGATACGTCCGGAATATCAGGAACGATTTGATACGCTTCCTGAAGAATACTCTCATTTGTTCCTTGCCATTGACGGAGAATTAGTTGCTGTAATCTGTATTGAAGATCCTCTCAGGGAAGAAGCCGGGGAGATGGTAAGATTTTTGAAAGAAGAAGGTGTTTCCAAGATCGTCATGATGACGGGAGACAGTGAACGTACTGCAGCATCTATTGCGAAACGAGTGGGAGTGGATGAATATTATTCCGAAGTACTTCCGGAAGATAAGGCAGGATTCATTGAAAGAGAGAAAGCGGCAGGAAGAAAAGTAATTATGATTGGTGATGGAATTAATGACTCACCAGCGCTTTCAGCAGCAGATGCGGGAATTGCAATCAGTGATGGAGCAGAACTTGCGCGAGAGATCGCAGACATTACGATTGCTGCTGAGGATCTGCGGGAAATCGTAGTACTGAAACGTTTGTCTAATGCGATGATGCACCGTATTCAGGGGAATTACAGGGGGATTGTCGGTATTAATGCAATGCTGATTGCACTAGGAGTGGCAGGAATTATTCAACCAACGACCTCTGCGTTACTACATAATACTTCTACTTTAGCTATCAGTTTGAAGAGTATGGGAAATTTATTGCCGACTAATTAATATAAAATATTCATATTGTTATAAGTTTTAATGTCTGAATAGTTTGATTTGTAGACTATTCAGACATTTTTAGTAGAGCTCAATAATTGTTGTCCAATTTGTATTCCAGCATTGATATACAATTCTTGTATTTGTTGGTATTTATTATCGATAGCTTCCGGTTCAGATTCCCATACTATTTCATAGATTGCCATAGCTTTTTTGAGATGGGAGGTAGCCTGTTCTATATCAGCCTGTACCAGATAGGCAGTTCCCATAGCTTCCTGAATAATGGCATAGTCCAGACACTGATCGGAATTGTATTCTTTTACCAGCCGGGCACATTTGCGTAAGGAGGATAATCCACGAGACGCTTCACCGGTATCTGTAAGGAGAGCTGCATAGTTGCAGATTTGAACAATACTGTCATTCATATAGAGAAGCTGGTATTGTTCTAATAAGCTGATTCCCTGCTCCATAGCCTGTTTTGCCAGTTCGGTATTTCCCTGCTGGTGATATAGTCCACCCAGATTTCCATATAGATTTGCGACGAGGTGGGCGTTTTCAGGTGTAACAGGAGAAAGCAAAGACATCGCTTCTTTTTCCAGCTTTACGGCTTTTCCAATATTTCTTTCAAGGGTAGCTTTATAGTCCAGTAATAATGCCCGGTCAGACACGGTTCCGATAGAAGTGTCTTCCAGCAAAGAAGATAGTTCACGCAGGATTCTTTGCATACCATTTTCTTCGTGGTATTTTTCCATATATGGGAAAACATCTTCTAAGAATAATAAATAACCAGAAATATCATCTTTAGTTGTTTTTGTAATAATGTTTTCAACGGTTTGGAAAACAAGTCTGTAGTAGGAAATATCATTGCCGTGTAAAAGGCAGATGTTTTGCAGACTTTCCAGTAAAGGGAAACAGGTTTTTACAGACGGCTGCATATCTGCAACAGCGATTTCCTGTATCATGGGATGCAGTACAATGGTTCTTCCGGTTTTTGGCTGAATAAATCCCATTTCAATTAAATCATTTACGGCATTCAAATCCGGTAAATTCAGCCATGCAGCAAATCTTCGTGCCGGAATACCGGTTAAAGGAATCAGGCACAGACATCTCATTACATCTTGTTGAGTTTCAGAAAGCTGATATAGAGAGAATAAAGTATGTATGTGTCCATAGTAGGTTTCTTTGCTGCTTTGCCCGTCTTTTATAATATTGATTTTATCAGTTGCATCAAGAGCGACATTTTCTTCCAACAATTTTTTTAAGAGCATTTCTGGTTCCAATATTCCGGTTTCCAGTAAGCGTGATGCCAGTTCTACAGCGAGCGTATGGGCATGGACAGCTTCTATGATCTGTTCTATGACATCAGATTTTTCTTCTGTGTCGGAGAAAAATTTTCCTGCAAGTTGCAGAAGCGTTGTTTTATCGGAAATTTCTTCCAACAGCATACAGGAATGTCCGTCCAGACGGCTTCTGGTAGTAAATAATATCTGACAGCGGTATTTGAGTATGACCGAAAGAAAACTGTCCTGTATGGAAGTGGCGTTGAAATTATCTACAATCATCAAAGTATCTTCTTTGAGAGAACGCAGAAAACGGTTGTGTTTTCGGAAGCGTTCTTCATCAGAATCCTGCGGAAGATCATCCGCAAAATCCATGTCTGTAATATCCTGTTTTAAATCACCGCTGTAGGTGAGATACAGGATATTGGTATATTCTTTCTTATACTGCAGGGCATAAGCCTTTGCCAGTTCACTTTTCCCGATTCCGGCAATTCCAGATAAAAATACTTTACGCTCTTTTTCCAACAGAGAATGCAGCACTTCGATTTCTTCAGAACGTCCACAAAAATGCCTGCATGGACGGGGAACGTCATTTCCCATTACAAAATCTGTTAAGACAGGAGAAAGATTTCCGGCGGCTAATAATTTCTTGGTTCGTGTGTCACGTTTCACAAAATTCCGTTCCATTCCGAAACACAGAACCCTTGTTATGAAAATATGTATGGTGTCTATATCAGCGGGAGAATAAGAACAGATTAGTTCCTGTTTTTTTGGCTCTGAAATAGATGTATCCTGTAATACTAACTCATATAATTCTTTTGCTGCCATAGCAGAATCATACATCAGAGGAATAATATGTCGCTGAATGTTTCCTGCCAATTCTAATTGATGTTCTTTATCTAAAAAGTAGGTTACGATCCGGGGACTTACTTTTGCCTGTCCTGTCATCCAACGGCAGACCTGTCCATTGTCAAAATCAAAGTCTATGGCTTCATCGCTGCACATAAACGTGTCAAATAACAGATAGGTAAAATCTATTTGATTCATTCCTTTATCTTCGCTGATATAACGGCGAATGATCGTCATAATCGAACCAAAATCACATCTTTCCAAATAGAATCCCCTCCTGTTCTGTAAAATACTCAATTTCCGCTCAATCTATGCTCAATGAGTTTCTTATGAAATTCCATTAAACTGACATCAGGCTGAACGGAGTTGGTCTAATAGAAATTATAGCACAAATTCCAGATCAGCTAAAGAGTACCGCCGAAAAATGCGTGGTGACAAGAAATATCGGTTTGGAAGGAGGAGCTATGGCACACACAGTTGAATTTGAACGATGTGTTGATTTTCTTGCCAGAATGATAGAAAAATATGGCAGTGAGCTCCTTCAGGAACTGAATGGATTACCGAAGGAGGACAAAGCAGAAGATAACTGCCAGCAAGAGCAGCAACAGAATACATTGGGAAATGATTAGGGAGAGCATAGATGTTGGCTCTCTTTTTTCTTGCGTGATATTTGTGCATTTTACCTATATTGACGAGTATGTGCAGCTACGGTAAAATATAGTTGGGACAAATAAAAAGTAAACTGTAATTTGGTATGGAGAATATAAATGAAAAAGCGAAGATGTTATATATACACAAGGGTATCTACGTCTATGCAGGTAGAAGGATACAGCTTGGAAGCACAAAAAGAAAGATTGAGAAAATATGCAGATTTTCAGGAAATGGTGATTGTCGGAGAGTATTCGGATGAGGGAAAGTCAGGAAAAAGTATTGAAGGACGGCAGGAATTTATGCAAATGCTTCGGGATATTGAAGAAGGTAAAGATCGTGTAGAGTTTGTCTTGGTATATAAGTTATCCCGTTTTGGAAGAAATGCTGCAGATGTACTTAATTCTTTGCAGAGAATGCAGGATTTTGGAGTAAATTTGATCTGTGTTGAAGATGGTATAGACAGTTCTAAAGACAGCGGTAAGCTGATGATTTCTGTTCTGTCTGCGGTAGCAGAAATTGAACGTGAAAATATTCTGGTACAGACAATGGAGGGGCGCAGACAAAAGGCGAGAGATGGCAAATGGAACGGCGGATTTGCTCCGTACGGATATAAGCTGTTAAATGGAGAACTGGAAATTGCAGAAGATGAGGCAGAAATCATTCGTATTATTTTTGATAAATATATTCATACCAATATGGGAGTAAATGGCATTGCAGCCTATCTGAATGAGCATGGCTACAAGAAGAAAAAGAGACAGAATAATACGTTGGATGCGTTTGCTACTTCTTTTATAAAGGGTGTCCTTGATAATCCTATTTATTGTGGTAAATTGGCATTTGGAAGAAGGAAAACTGAAAGAGTGCCAGGCAAGAGAAATGAATTCCGTATTGTAAAGCAGGATTCTTATATATTAAGTGATGGTATTCACGAAGCCATTATTTCCGAAGATGATTGGAACTTGGCAAAACAGAAACGAAATATAAATGGAGTAAAGCATGAGAAAATCCATAGTTTGGAGCATGAACATATTTTGTCCGGAATTCTTAAATGTCCAATTTGTGGAAAGGGAATGTATGGAAATGTAAACCGTAAGAAGAAAAAAGACGAAACATTTTATAAGGATTATTTTTATTATGCCTGCAAGCATAGGTATTATGTGAATGGTCATAAATGTGATTACCGGAAGCAGTGGAACGAAGAAAAAGTAAATGATGCGGTAGCAGAAGTTATTAAAAAGCTGGTGAATAATCCGAAATTTGAAGCCGCTATACGTGCAAAAATCAATTCTAAGATAGATACCGGAGAATTGGAAACAGAGCATGAGAACTTGAAAAAACAGCTGCGGCAAGTATTGGGAGCTAAAAATAGGTTAGGACAACAGATGGACAATCTGGATATTTCTGATAAAATGTATGACAGGAAGTATCAGGATATGCAGGATCGGTTAAATGGTTTGTATGATGAGATTGAACGACTGGAAAGTCTGATCGATGATATAGTATCCAGAAAAGAGTATATCCGTCAGCAGAAAATTTCTGAGGATGGAGTGTATCAATATCTTTTGTACTTTGACAAACTGTATGATAAATTCACCGATATGGAGAAAAAAGAATTTATGAACAGTTTTGTTGAAAGAGTTGATATTTACGAGGATGAACAGCCGAACGGAAGATTTTTGAAGCATATAAAATTTAAGTTTCCGGTATTTTTTGACGGTGAAGAAATTCAGGAACTTAGTTGGGACAACGAAACAACAGTTGAGACGGTAGTACTATTGTCCCACAAATCACCTGATAGCCATATAGATGTAAAAGTGGAATTTGGAGAAGGTAATGGGAAGATGCCTTTGGATGCAATTGCAGAGAGGGCAAAGAAATACCAGCCGAAACCGAAAATCATATATAAAATGATACAGGAATATGTCGAAAAGAAATATAGGTTTAGGGTACATACTGCGTATATCGCAGAGGTAAAAAGGTCTTTGGGATTGACAATGTATGATGCTCCAAATGCAGTAGAAGAGTTGAAGCAACCAAGAAAGCATCCGCCGAAAGAGAAAGTAGAGGCTATTAAGCTGCACTTAAATATTTTGAGGTGATTTGATGGAAGAAAGTACATTTCAAATAGCAGAACAAATAAAGCAACTCCATAAGAAAGCTTATGATATCTATCTTCCATTAGTTGATGATGTATGTAGGCGAGAAGTATCGGAAAAGGAATTATCCTATTTGCTTGATTATTTGTTGGACTTTGCCTGTGATGAAAAAATGTTGGAGTTATATAAAAAGGTGTGCAGAAGGTATTTATATTCTTATCCGAGTTGCATTAAGTCTTATATTGATGCATATCGGGAGATGTTGAAAGATGAAAATGAATGACTGTTCAGTAGAAGATATTAGTTAAGAAAGAAATAGACAGAGTATTTAGAAAGCGAATGATATAATTACAGGAGGGACAATGGGAAGAATAGTTAAGGAAACGCTTCATGCGAAAGGCATTGATATTGGTATTTATACAACAAATTTTGAAAGTGAGTTTATTTCACTGACGGACATAGCTCGATATAAAAGTGATGATCCAACAGCGGTTATACAAAATTGGATGAGAAATCGAGATGTAATAGAATTTTTGGGACTATGGGAAAGACTGCATAATCCAGATTTTAACCCCCTCGAATTCGAGGGGTTTAGAAAACAGGCAGGAGCAAACGCATTTACAATGTCACCCAAAAAGTGGATAGAAGCTACAGATGCTATCGGTATTGTTTCAAAAGCGGGACGTTATGGAGGAACATATGCTCATAGTGATATTGCCATGTCTTTTGCAACTTGGATTTCTCCTGAATTTCAGTTATACATTATGAAAGACTACAGGAGATTAAAGACGGATGAGAACAGCCGATTATCTTTGAATTGGAATTTAAACAGAGAAATTTCCAAACTGAATTACAGGATACATACAGATGCAATTAAGGATAATTTGATTCCACCGGAATTAACACCCGCACAGGTAGTGTATACCTATGCTAATGAAGCAGATATGTTAAATGTTGTTTTATTTGGCAAGACAGCGAAGCAGTGGAAAGATGAAAATCCTACAGCAAAAGGAAATATGCGAGATGTGGCAACGTTGAACCAATTGTTAGTGCTTGCAAATTTGGAAAGTTATAACGCTGTTCTGATTAATCAGGGAAAGAATCAAAAAGAGCGGATGGAATTACTTCGGCTGTTGGCAGTACAGCAGTTACAGACATTGGAAACAGTAAGTTTCAAGAATTTACCGAAATTAGAGAAAAACTTATAAAAGGAATTGATTCAAATATCGTATATTGAATATAATTTGAGGGATGACAATGGAACATAGTAAATTGGAAAAACATAAATTTAAAAAAGGGAAATTTATTACTCCATGGAATGACATGTTAGGCGATAAAAGTGTAATGAAAAATTGGGCACTTGAGCGTTTACCAGAGTATGTTTGGATTGGGCTTGTTTTTGAGGCATATGGAAGGAAAAAGGGGTTGGAAAAATGTTATAAGATAATAATTAAACTTCATGAATTAAATACAACAATAAATGCACCGACAATTTCAAATATTTTATTGATGGATGATCAAAAACAAGAACATTTTTGGAATTTTGTAAAAGAAAATGTTGAAGAACAAGTTTTAGCACCACTTACAATTATTTATACATATCGACAGCATAAAATATTTAATAGGCTTTTTCGAAACGATGAGGATTATGACATTAAAATAAACAAGATATGCAATGTATTGAAAAAAGGATTTGATGGACATTCCTTTTTTGCAACAGATATTAGATTTGTAGTGCTTTATTTTGATTTGCTACAAGGAAGACTGCATGTCCCTTCACATATATTGGAAGTTATTTGTGAATATCCACACATAGGACATGAAGATGAAAGAATGAGGTTGGCACGGCCCACTATTCGAAGTTTGGAAATGTTCACATTAGATATGGAGAATGTAGATAAAAGAAGTTTGGAAGTATTCTGGGAGAGAATAAGCAAAATGAGTGAATGCGAAAATTTTTATATAGAGTATAACAATATGGCTGAATATCCTGAAAATTATTTGGATTTTTTGCGAGAAATATTTGAATATTTAACAAGGACATTTGCCTCAACAGCGCCTTTAAATGAAAAGTATTTAGTTATTTTGGGAATATCAACATACGCATATAAAAGAATCAAAGAGTTAGTGGAGCATGATTTATATAATGAAATTTCCGGTAGAGGAATTATAAGAAATATAATAGAAGACTATATAATGCTCAAATATTTGATACTTCATGAAAAGGAACATCTAAATATATGGAATGAATATCAGTATTATGGAATTGGATTATATAAATTGGTTATGGCAAGGGAGAGAAGTACCCCATGTTCCTATAAAGATGGACATGTTAATTACAGATATCTTGAGTTGCTTGTTAATGAGTATATGGATGAGGAGTATATTAATATGGATACATCTTATTTTGATAGACGGAATATTAGAATTAAGGCTGAAGAGGTTGGAGAAGAAGAATTGTATAAGCTGTTTTACGATTATGACTCTTCGTTTGAACATGGACTTTGGGGAGCAGTGCGGGAAAGTGCTTTGTTAAAATGCGATTCGCCAGCTCACCAATATCATTGCGTGCCCGATTATACGGGACAACAAAAGTTACCTTCGGTGTGGAAAGATAGTGTAAGAACAATGAACAAAATATTATGGATTATTAATGAATATATTTCTATTCCTAAAGAGTTGATGGAAGAGGTGCAAAAGTTTGAATAATAAGTATCTGATGCGAGAATTGTTGGAAATACAGAAAGAATACAGGCAGCTATTGGAAGAATTGTATGATGAAAAAGATAAAGATGAATTTGTTTATGTTATAGATGAAATAAGTCTTTTTTGGTATTCTAAGAGAAACGTAGTAGAGTTAATTATGGAAAACATTTCAGAAGATTTTGATGCGTATCTCTTTACCGGAGCTACATATTTGGATATAGAAGGAGGGGAACATTATCCGTTTGTTTCTTTGGGAAAAGTACATATTGTAGATGATCCATTAGCAAAATATGCAGAAGCAATTAGAATGAATTTAAATGACAGTTTCTATAGAATAATGAAAAAACAGATTATTTTAGCATTTGATGATAATCTGAGGATATTAAAAGAGTGTTTTGGAAAAGTTTTTTTACTTCCAGTTACATTAATAAATAAGTTAGAAGAAGGGTTGGTAAAAGAGGGCTCTGAGAAGGTGTTAGAGAGCATGTTTAAAGAGCGATTGTCGATAAAAGAAATGTTTGCACTCAAATCATTATCTGAATTGACCTCTATGTTGAAAGATGGTGTAAAGGAGCATGTTGCTTTTTTAGAAGGAGAAGATAGAAAAGAAGATATTGTGGTTAGATTTGAAACATTTTTAGATGATACAAATAATCCATTTGGAGATATGCAAAATAGTCACAAATTTTTATATTCAATTTTGGGATTTATTTCACAATCATTACAGATTTTATTTTGTGCAGCACAGTACAAAATGATCCCCTATATAAGGTATGGGGTGACATTTAATTATTTAACGATTGTAGGAGAAAATTTTCAAGATGTTCCTCGTATGCAAGAGGTTATATTTAAAACAGCATTTACACATTCTTTTTATAAGAAATTTAATTGGGAATTGACAAAACTTATTGAATTTAACAAATTTTGCGATGTAGTAGAGCAAATAGATATTAT
>OHTE01000269.1_pt1 | contig 13247 bp, 9 predicted proteins | sample 1578881 | NCBI WGS metagenome assembly OHTE01 (sample SAMEA3879523, study PRJEB24766) | human gut metagenome | biome: human-associated habitat; feature: feces | place: USA | collected 1985/1987
GTTATTAATCTCACAATATCAGAATATGGGAGGAGCCCGAAGCGTACGTCTTCCCCGGAAGGGAACGATATAGTCCGGATAGACCGGAGCGAAAGATAAGTTACGGATAAAGGAATAAAAAGCCGCCAGCAGAATAGCGACGAAAGCCGCACCTGTTATCTGCAAGACAGATAACTGATGAAGCAACTGAAACTCGGCGTAGCCATGTTCATGGTCCGGACGACCATCGTCCGTTTTATGATACGGGTGAGAATGGACGATTGTTACCCCGTTGACAATATGAACGTGGGTAAACGCAATAATACATCCCAAATAGGCTATGAACAGCGCAGGGAGTAATATCCTCAGATATTTTCTTAATCTATCCATCTCTTTTCTCTCGATCGCAAATATAGTAATATAACCGATAAAAGAGATACGCTGTTCAAAAATTACCTATTTGTAGGTATTTCATCAACCGAGTACACCACGTACCCGATCTTCAAAGGCCGAAAGGGCCGCTTTGGCGCCTTCTCCCATAGAAATAATGATTTGCTTAAAGGGTACGGTGGAAACGTCGCCCGCTGCATAAATACCCGGGACATTCGTCCGGCAATGTGCGTCAATCACGATCTCTCCGGGACGATTTGTTTCGACAATCTCCTTAAAGACACCACTATTAGCGGCTAAGCCGATTTGAACAAAAATACCGTCTAAATGAATAACACGCTCTTCCCCTGTCTTACGATCCTTTGTACGGATACCGGTTACCTTGTCGCCATTTCCAACCACCTCGGTTGTTTGTGAACTAACAAAGATCTCGACATTCGGCAAACTCTTCGCTTTCTCTTGCAAGACTTGATCCGCTTTTAACTCATCCATAAACTCCAAAACGGTTACTTTCGAACAGATCCCCGCCAAATCAATAGCCGCCTCGATACCGGAATTTCCACCGCCAACCACGGCAACATGTTTTCCCTTATAAAACGGACCGTCGCAATGAGGACAAAAAGCCACTCCACGCCCTATATACTCTGCCTCACCCGGTACATTCAATTTACGCCAGCTAGCGCCCGTAGCGACAATAACCGCCGGAGCCTTGAATATCTCACCTCCAGCCGTAGATAAAACCTTCTCGTTTCCTTCTATCGTTACCTTCTCTATACGACGATGCTCCAGCAGGTCAATCGGATATTGCCGCATATGCAAGCGCAGATTGTCAGCCAACTGGGTACCTGTTGTCTCCGGAACTGAAATCAGATTCTCAATTCCTACCGTCTCCTTCACCTGCCCGCCGATACGCTCCGCCACGACAGCGACACTCAGCCCCTTTCGTGCGGAATAAATAGCGGCAGAAGCACCAGCCGGACCCCCACCGACCACAACCACGTCATATCGTTTTACCGTCTTCTCCGTCAGGCTCTCATTGATTCCATACTGAGCTTCCAGCTTCGATAACAATTCACCGAATTCCCCACGTCCTACATGGATCAGTTTTCCATCCGCAAAGACAGAGGGGACGCCTTGTATCTTCAAGGCATCAACTTCCGCCTGATTGATAGCCCCATCTACCATCTCATGATGGATCTGAGGATTTAAAGTCGTCATAGCGTTTAATGCCTGTACCACATCCGGGCAATTCGTACAAGTCAAAGAGACATAGGTCGTCAGATGTATCGAGCCATTCAAGGCTTTAACACGATTACAAATACTCTCGTCCGGAAAATTCTTGCCTTTCCCATCTGAATTCAAGATCGCCAACAGCAAGGAAGTAAACTCGTGTCCATTAGGTACTCCACGAAACTTAATCCCCGTTTTCGCTCCATCCTTTAATAAAATGAATTCCAATCCATCCCCATCAGATACTCGCATAGATATTTTATCCGAACAAGAGGCAACATCACCTAATAAATCCAACAACTCTTGTCTACTTTCATGCGCAGGAGAGATCGATATATCAAAGGTATAATTCGCATTTAACCCTGCGAATATACCTTTTAATTGTTCTTTTAATGTTGATTCTAACACGATCTATACTCTTAATTATTTAGATTTTCCCTACCAAGTCAATGCTAGGTTTCAAGGTAGCCTCCCCTTTCTTCCATTTAGCGGGACAAACCTCACCATCATGTGAAGCGACAAACTGAGCGGCTTCAACTTTACGAAGTAACTCGGAAGCGTCACGACCGATATTGTTATCATGAATCTCGGCCACTTTGATCTTTCCTTCCGGATTTACCAAGAAAGTGCCACGGTATGCCATACCCTCTTCCTCAATCATCACACCAAACGCACGACTCAGTGCTCCAGTGGGATCCGCCAACATCGGATATTGGATCTTACGGATAGTCTCGGAAGCGTCATGCCAAGCTTTATGTACAAAATGAGAGTCTGTACTTACAGAGTAAATTTCTACTCCCATTGATTTAAACTGCTCATACTTCTCAGCCATATCGACCAACTCTGTTGGACAAACAAATGTAAAATCGGCCGGGTAGAAGAAAAAGATAGCCCACTTACCCAAAACGTCCTCGTTGGTTACAGTCTTGAAATTACCATTTTGAAAAGCTTGTACTTTAAACTCCGGAAGTTGAGAATTAATAATCGGTTCCATACTTGTTCCTATTTTTAAATGAATACTATTTGTTTTTATTTCCGATACAAAAATATAACATATTTCTTCATTAAAACAATTTTTCTAATCGATATATTTTATGAGGTTATAGATAACACTTTATCAATCAATAAAAAGGGCCTATCCTCACGGATAAGCCCTTCAATATCTTGGGTTTTGGATTACTACATAATTAGCGATTATAATTTACTTTATATACTTAATTGATTCTTTTGTATCCGTATACGGCACGGTCTCCCAATTCCTCCTCGATACGAAGCAGCTGGTTATATTTAGCCATACGGTCCGAACGACTTAATGATCCCGTCTTGATCTGTCCGCTATTGGTAGCGACAGCGATATCGGCGATCGTAGCGTCTTCCGTCTCACCGGAACGGTGTGAAGTAACGGTCGTGTATCCATGACGGTGAGCCATCTCGATAGCGTTCAGTGTCTCCGTCAAGGAACCGATCTGATTTACCTTGATCAAGATTGAGTTACCGCAACCTTCTTTAATACCCCTTGAAAGGAACTCTACATTTGTCACGAACAAATCATCTCCGACTAATTGGCAATGGTTACCAATACGATCTGTCAGTTTCTTCCAACCAGCCCAATCATTCTCACTCATACCATCCTCAATGGAATCGATCGGGTATTCGTTGATCAGCTTTTCCAGATAATCCACTTGTTCGTCGGAAGTACGTTTCACTCCTTTTTCTCCTTCAAACTTCGTGTAATCGTAGATTCCATCCTTATAAAACTCAGAAGAAGCGCAATCCATACCGATCATCACATCCTTGCCCGGTTCATAACCAGCCGCCTTGATAGCGGCGATAATTGAGTTCAAGGCATCTTCCGTACCTTCCAAATTCGGGGCGAAACCACCCTCATCACCAACAGCGGTACTTAACCCACGATCGTGCAATACCTTTTTCAACGCATGGAATACCTCAGCGCCCATACGTAAGCCTTCCTTGAAAGAAGCGGCACCTACCGGACGAATCATAAACTCTTGGAAAGCGATCGGAGCGTCGCTATGCGAACCGCCATTGATTATATTCATCATCGGAACAGGCATCACGTAGGTATTCGTTCCACCAATATATCTATATAAAGGAATATCCAAATAATTTGCGGCAGCTTTCGCTACAGCTAAAGAAACGCCAAGGATAGCGTTCGCACCTAGTTTCGATTTAGTTTTCGTACCGTCCAAAGCCAACATCGCATGATCGATACCTATCTGATCCAAGGCAGACATCCCCTTCAATGCCGGAGCGATAATCGTATTGATATTCTCAACCGCTTTCAATACGCCTTTACCACCATAACGCTTCTTGTCGCCATCACGCAACTCCAAAGCCTCGTTCTCGCCGGTGGACGCACCGGAAGGCACAGACGCCGGACTCTAGTAAAATATCAACCTCTACTGTCGGGTTACCTCTTGAATCTAGGATCTCACGTCCTGTAATCTTTTCTATTTTCATTGCTTCTACGTTTTTTAAACTGACGCAAATATAGATGGATTACTTGAACCGTGAAATCACCACAAATTGCTATTTTCACCTCAATAATACCTGAATGTAGGTAGAGACTACAACACTCCCGCCCGCACCCGGCTCAAAGATTCGGGTGTCATCAATAAATACGAGGCGATATGATTGACAGAAGCACGTTTCGCTGCTTCCGGATATTCCTGTTGAAAACGCAGATAACGTTTTCTTGCCGACTCAAAACGCCAAGAGTCCGCTTTCTCTTGCGAAAGCATCAAAGCCCACTCCAGTATTTTCTGGTACAATCTATTAATAGCTAAAGATGTTTTCAATAAATCGCTAAATTCCGAAAAAGAGATCCGGTGATAAACCGTCGGTTCCAATGCCTCGATTAATAAACGCGTCGGTTCTCTTTGGAATGTGCTGGCTATACAAATAACGATATTTCCCTCACAGGAGAAATGCTCGGTAATATCACGTTTATTCTTATAGTAAAACTGGCGTAATAATCCCGATTCCACATAATATAAATATTTAGATATTTGTCCGTTATCCAACAATAATTCTCCTTTCGCAGCCTTACTTGATTCTATGATCGAGGCCAGAGAATCCAAATCCGCATTGGGTAATGGATAAAAACGTTTGGATATCATTTCGGCTATTTCTTGTGGTGTCTTCATACTATTCATCATTTTCTGATCTATATCATTTTTTATCTCCTTACAAAAATAGATATTTGTTGCATATAACAAAACAAACACATATTAAATAGTCAAGGTTAGTCTAGGCAAAAAATTATTACTATCGTTTAAAAGCTAATCGGATTAGATTGTTTTCCCTGATTAGCTGTTGCATAATCGCAAGGCTTGATCGAGAGATCAGGCCTTGTTATTTTCTGGTTTGTAGCGAGAGAATATCGCTTTCGCATTATCTAAACGTTCTTTTGATAAGGGTTCCACCCCCTTTAACGGATAATCGAGGCCTAATTGCTCATATTTATAGGTTCCCATCGTATGATAAGGCAATAATTCCACTTTGCGAACCACTTTATATGAACTGACATACCGAGCTAACGCCTCCAGCCACTCGTCATTATCCGTATATCCGGGGACAATAACATGGCGAATCCAAGTATCTATGCCACGTCTCTCCAATTCATCCAAGAACAGAAGCGTATTATCCTGCTTGACACCCGCCAGTAACGGATGTAAATCCGGGTTTAAGGTTTTGATGTCCAATAACACTAAGTCCGCATAATCCAAGACTTCCCAAGCTTTTGAGGTACATACGAAACCAGATGTGTCCAAAGCTGTGTGAAGACCTTGCTCTTGGCACAAACGGAAAAACTCTTTCAGAAACTCAGGTTGCAATAAAGGTTCCCCACCGGTAACAGTCACCCCCCCACGGGCGATAAAACTCTTATACCGTAAAACTTCCGTCAATAGCTCGCCGGGAGTCATCTGATATTTCACCTTCCCTTTCGGGTTCCAAGTATCCGGGTTATGGCAATACAGGCAACGCAACGGGCAGCCCTGCATAAAAACGACAAAGCGAATTCCGGGACCATCTACGGTCCCGAAACTCTCTAATGAATGTATCTTACCTTTTATCACTTACAGTGAATGGTTAATGGTTCTTGAAATAACATCCAACTGTTGTTCACGAGTCAGTTTCACGAAGTTTACCGCATATCCGGATACACGGATCGTAAGTTGCGGATATTTCTCGGGATGTTCCATAGCGTCGATCAACAAATCCTTATCAAATACGTTAACATTCAGATGCTGACCTCCATCCGGAGTAAAATAGCCATCCAATAAGCTAACCAGATTATTGATCTGCATTTCACGCTCCTTTCCCAACGTAGCCGGAGAAACAGCGAAAGTATAAGAGATGCCGTCGTGCGCATGCTGGAATGGAAGCTTCGCTACCGAAGCTAGCGCAGCGATAGCACCTTTCGTATCACGACCGTTCATAGGGTTCGCGCCCGGAGCGAAAGGAGTTCCACCGATACGGCCATCCGGTGTCGTACCAGTCTTCTTACCATATACCACATTAGAGGTGATCGTAAGGATGGACTGCGTAGGTTTCGCATGGCGATAGGTCTCGTGCTGACGCAAATATTCCATGAACTTCTCGGTGATCTCTACAGCGATACTATCCGTACGATCATCGTTATTACCGAAAGGAACATATTCGCCCTCACGTTCGAAATCAACCGCCAAGCCACGCTCGTCACGGATCACACGTACTTTCGTATCACGGATAGCAGCCAACGAATCGGCAACGATAGAAAGACCGGCGATACCTGTCGCACGGATACGCTCTACATCCCCATCGTGAAGCGACATCTCGAATGCCTCATACGCGTATTTATCATGCATATAATGGATTATCTTCAAGGCGTTCACATACACTTTCGCCAACCAGCGCATCATTTGCTCATACTTAGCCATCACCTCATCGTATTCCAGATACTCGCCGCGAACCGGCTCGAACATCGGGGCTACCTGTACGCCGCTGCGCTCATCCCGTCCTCCGTTGATCGCATATAATAAACATTTCGCCAAATTCGCACGGGCTCCGAAGAACTGCATCTGCTTACCGATCTTCATAGGAGAAACGCAACAAGCGATACCATAATCATCTCCATAATCCGGACGCATCAAATCGTCGTTCTCATATTGGATAGCCGACGTATCGATAGAGACCTTGGCACAGAAACGTTTCCAGTTCTCGGGAGCGTTCTTAAACCACAGAACCGTCAAATTGGGTTCTGGTGCCGGACCTAGATTATATAATGTATGGAGATAACGATAGGAAGTTCTTGTTACCAAAGAACGGCCATCCACTCCTTGGCCGCCCAAGGACTCTGTTACCCAAACCGGATCACCGGAGAACAAATCATTGTATTCCGGCGTACGTAAGAAACGAACGATACGCAACTTAATGATCAGCTGGTCTACCAATTCTTGCGCCTCCTCTTCGGTCAACTTACCCTCACGGATGTCTTTCTCGATATAAATATCCAAAAACGTAGAAGTACGTCCGATAGACATCGCCGCGCCATCTTGGTCTTTTACCGCCGCCAGATAAGCTAAGTACACAAACTGAACTGCCTCACGAGCGTTTTGTGCCGGACGAGTCACATCAAAGCCATAGCTAGCGCACATTTTCTCGAACGCTTTCAAAGCCTTGATCTGTTCAGAAATCTCCTCACGGCTCTGGATGATCTCTTCCGTGATCTCTTGGATATCCAAACGATTCAAGAAACGCTTTTTCTCCTCGATCAAGATTGCCGTACCATACAGAGCGACACGACGATAGTCACCGATAATACGTCCTCTGCCATACGCATCGGGCAGACCGGTGATAATAGCCGAACGACGTGCGGCAATCATCTCTTCCGTATATGCGGAGAAAACGCCCTCGTTATGAGTCTTACGATACTTCGTAAAGATCTCTTTCGTCATCGGGTCCAAATGATAACCATAAGCTTCCAAGCTATTCTCGACCATACGGATACCGCCTTTCGGGAAGATACCACGTTTCAGCGGAGCATCGGTTTGTAACCCAACGATCACCTCATTCTCCTTATCAATATAGCCCGGGCCATATACATCGATCCCTTGAGGTAATTTTGTCTCGGCGTCATAAACTCCCTTTTCTCTCTCGACCTTAAACATCTCGGTCAGCTTGTTCCAGACCTTACGGGTCTTCTCGGAAGAAGCGACTAAAAAGGAATCATCCCCTTCATAAGGCGTATAGTTACTCTGGATAAAATCTCTTACATTGATCTCTCTCTTCCAGGTCTCACCCTTAAAGTGATCCCAGTACTCATTCTCAAATTTCATAAACAATCTTATCTAATACCACATTTTTACCGGCACAAAGGTAAAACTTTTATCCTCATGTTCCTGTAACATTTGCGACACCCCTCTAAAATCCCTATAAATAGGTATTAAAAATATACAAGAAGAAACGGGATAGTAATGCGATGCTTTGCACGAAGTCTCCATTTTATTCACTATCTTTGCCTACAGAACGTAAAAGTTAATCTGGATCAAACACATGAGAAATATCCTGTTTACCGTTTTATTTATAGGAATACTATCTTTAATCGCATCTCCTATCTCACTCGCGTCTAAATCTTTGCATAAGGCAAATATGATTAATTTGTCGAACAATGCCATTATTTGCATGCATCAAGATCCGGATGGCTATTTGTGGATCGGGACTTACGACGGACTTAACTTATACAACGGAAAAGATACGTATGTATATCGTTTCGAATTAAATAACAAAAACTCTCTTTGTAGTAATATCATTCACAAAATATCCGACGCAGAACCCGGCTTTTTATGGATATCAACCTCTTTAGGTATCAATAAATTCTCGCTAAAGAAACGGAAAGTCACCGAGTCTTACCCGGGATACATGGAGAGTGATCTGGTAGCGACCGATTCATCCGGTATCACATTAGCCATTTGTAAAGAAAACCGGATATCTTGTTACACCCCATTTAGCGATGGATTCCGGGATCTGCCGAGAGAAGGGATAGGCCCTCAAACCGTACGGACTTTATTCGCCGGAACAGACGGATATTTTTATTTACTATTGACCTCGGGAATACTGAAAAAGTTAACACCGGATTTCTCCAATACAACTTTTAATTTACTATCGGAAGAACGCCAATTCCATAATAAACCGATCTTATCCGCATTTCATGAGAATAACCATATCTTCATTGTCGATACCGACAATAAGTTATATCGCCAACAGGTAGACGGAAGCGGGAAAGAATTCCTGTTTGATCTGTCTGGAATGACAAATAAATATGGAAACATCATTAAGATATGTACCTTCCAATCCAATGTATATATCGTTTTCCGTAACGGCAATATTCTAGACCTAAGCCAACCGGAAAACACGATAGACACGGGCATCGGTATCTTTTGCCTGATGAACGATAAAAGACAGGAGATTCTTTGGGTAGGGACCGATGGACAAGGCATACGGATGTTTTACGATAAACCCGATCTTTTCGGCTCTATCTTACTCAAGGATTTACCGATTAATATACAGAACCCCATACGTTCTTTATATACAGACAATGATCGATCCCTTTGGTTCGGGACAAAAGGAGACGGAATTGTCCGGATACAAGCCTATGACACTTACCCAAACAAAAAGGCGATTCCACAAAGCGCTATCACGCATTTCACCACCGCCGACGGATTATCCAGCAACCGGGTATATAGCTTCCAGAGAAGCGAATTCCATCCTTGTATCTGGATCGGTACGGAAGGCCCGGGGCTCTGTTATTATTCTTATAAAGAAAATCGAATGAAGACGATCCCGCAGCAAGAGGACACTCCCCCTATCCGCTATATCCATTCTATTTGTGAGGTAAACGACTCGACATTATGGTTGGCGACAACCGGCAACGGATCACTGAAGGTTACTTTACGTATGGATAAAGTCACGCCTACAATCAGTAAGATACAGACCTTCCCGCTAAAAAACGGGGAGAATACCTGCAAAGAGATTCAATCCATGATATATGATAACGACTCGACCTTATTTCTCGGGAGTCGTGGCGGTTATGGGGTTATTAGTTTTAACATATTCAACCAGAAATATGAGTTCCTGCAAACCAACAATTTAAGGAATCCGGCCATTGGAGACGTGTTATCTGTATGCCAGACCGAGGATTCTACTTTCTATGCAGGCGCCAGCTCCGGACTTACCCGGATTAAATTTAAAAGAGGAAAGATACATTTACGCCAATTCGATAAAAGCAACGGGATCGCAAACGACATGATCCATGGCATTCATGAGGGGAATGATAGCTGTATCTGGTTAAGCACCAATAAAGGTCTCACCAAATATAATCCCCGGAATAATTTTTTCCATAATTATCATCAACCTTATTTTAGCGTCACGGAATTCTCTGATGACGCTTATTGGAAATGCCCATACTCCGAGCGTTTATTCTTTGGAGGCATCAACGGATTAGTCTGGGTAAATAAACAAACGGAGCCGGAGCATACCTATCAACCAGAATTAAGTTTCTTCGAGTTGCAAATGGATAAACAAATCCTTCCATTATATAAGAACATCAGCCAGAACGGTGTAACGGTTCCGGCTGATGTGCAATCGTTAACGATTGCGTTCGTCGCTCCGGATTACATCAACGGGGAGAATTACGAGTATTCGTATCAGTTGGTCAACTATAATTCCTCTTGGGAAAAATTGCAAAAGACAAACAAGGTAACTTTCATGAACCTCCCGTACGGGGAATACTTGCTGAAAGTCCGTTATCGTAACGATGTCATTGATTCGTCGGCAAAAGAATACACCCTACCTATCAAGGTATTACCTCCTATTTATCTAAGCTCATTAGCTATTTTCACGTATCTTTTTATCGGTACGGTTTTAATCATCATTGCCATCTATCGCATCCATTACCAAATACTAAAGAAACAGAAACAAATAGCAGACAAGATCAAGGAGGAGCAAAAAGAGAAGCTATACGAGTCTAAGCTGAATTTCTTTACCCATATCACGCATGAGTTATGTACCCCGCTTACCTTGATCAATGGCGTGGAGAATTATATCCAAGCCTATGCCGCCACCTCAAAAGACAAGACATTAGAAAAATACACTTCAGTCCTCCGGGAAAATGTAGAGGAACTGAACGGGCTTATCCAAGAAATCCTTGATTTCCGGAAAGCGGAAGACGCTGGATTCAGTCATACGCACATCCGAAGAGTATCCGTATCCTCTCTTTTGCGAACTCAATTCGAATGGTTTTACCCACTATCCGAGCAACACCAAATCCAATTCAAGATCGATGCTCCCAAAGAGCTTTATTGGAATACGGATTCCGTCTATTTCAAGAAGATCCTAGCAAATCTGATTTCCAACGCATTTAAGTATACGGAAGACGGGGGCACGGTTCGTATCTCCTTACATGAGGAGGAGAACTTCCTCGTCCTTAAAGTTTACAACACCGGCAAAGGAATCGAGGAGGCAGACATACAAAATATTTTCGACCGATATCGTATCCTTGGCACGATGGATAACGACGATAACAGGCAAAATACGGCACGGAATGGCCTCGGCTTATTTATCTGCCACAGCCTCGTACAATCCTTAGGTGGTAAAATCGACATAGAGAGTGAGGTCGGCCAATATGCTGAATTTACAGTTACCTTACCTTTTGGCATCGTAGAGGAGAGCTCAGACGACACGATAGACGAAGATATTCCCGTATCGCTTCCTTCCCCAAACACGGATATACAAAAGCCGCAAATCTCACATACGGCACAAAAAGAGACGGAAGATAAACCGATGATACTCGTTATCGACGATCATAAAGACATCGTCTGGCTAATCACGGAAACCCTCTCTTCCGAATATCAGGTTCAGGAAGCTTATAATGCGGAGGAGGCTCTGGAATTCCTCAAGCAATACACTCCCTCCCTTATCATCACCGATATCATGATGCCTAATATCGACGGATTGGAATTGATCTCTCTTATCAAGGAAAATAGATATACCCGTCATATCCCGCTTATTATCGTATCTGCCAAAATATCAGACCAAGAGCAAGCGGCAGGACTTAATATAGGAGCGGATGCCTATCTAACCAAGCCTTTCTCGCCAACAGTTCTCCTATCCGTCGTGAACCGATTGATGACAAATCAAAGAGAATTAAAAGAGTATTTCTATTCTCCGGAAAGTGCTTATCAATATACGGAAGGGCAATTATTACATCAAGAAGACAAGGAATTCCTTGACGCCGTAACCGCTATCATCAAAGAAAATGTCAGCAAGGAAGGACTCGGTCCCGAGCTGGTAGCGGACGCACTGAATATAAACACCCGCATCTTATATCGCCGTTTCAAGAAAATATCTACCATGACGCCGAGTGATTTTATAAAGGATTATAGGTTAAACTATGCAGCGCAATTACTCGTAAATACCAACATGAGCGTTCAGGAAATTATTTATAATGTAGGGATTTCTAACAAATCATACTTCTATAGGGAGTTTGCCCGTAAATATAACATGACTCCTAAAGAATACCGCACAAAAGAGGCATAAATCATTGATTCCTAAATAGTGTCATAATCTACCAAAAGAGTATCATAATCTGCCATATGCATTTCATGACACTTCTTCGGCATTTCAAAGCACTCTTCAATTCGTTAAGACCTATTAATATTGCTGTCGAATAACAAAGCAAACCGCTTGTGTGTATTCTTCCTTCGGGAAGCACATTATTAACTTTTAATTTAATGTTTTTTATGAAAAAAAAGAGTGAAGGTAAGACGAGGAAATGCCTGACTTTATTAGGTGGACGAACCTCTTTGTTACTTTGTTTATCTTTAATGTTTCAGTCCTCTTATGCGGCCGAAGATTCTACTGTTCCTGAAATGGGAAACATGGAGATTCATCAGATCGCACAGCAAAGTTCAACCATTAAAGGTGTAGTAAAAGACCAAAAGGGTGAACCTCTGATTGGCGTTAGTATTGTTGTGAAAGGAACCACGAACGGAACTGCTTCGGACTTTGACGGAAATTTCACCTTGGATGTACCGGATAACAGCACATTGGTATTTTCCTTCATCGGCTTCAAATCCCAAGAAGTTCGTTATACCGGGCAAAAAACATTGAACATAGTCTTAGCTGAAGACTCTGAGACACTAGACGAGGTAGTAGTCGTAGGTTACGGTTCCCAAAAGAAAGGTGAGATCACCTCATCCGTTACCAGCGTGAAAGCATCCGACTTTAACAAGGCACCGGTAGTGAACCCGATGCAATTGGTGGAAGGACGTGTAGCTGGTCTGACTGTATCGCGTGGTAGCACCGACCCGAATGGCGAGGTAAAAGTACAGATGCGTGGTGCCTCATCTCTGAAAGGTAGCAATGAGCCTCTCGTTATTATTGACGGTATGCCGGGTAATATGACTTCTTTGAACGCTATCGCACCCGAGGATATCGAGGCGATCGACGTATTGAAAGACGGTTCCGCAGCCGCTATCTACGGAACCCGGGGTAATAACGGTGTGATCATCGTCTCCACGAGACGTCCGCAAGCCGGAACTACTCAAGTGGATTACTCAGGATATATCATGCACGAGGCGGTTTAT
>OHTE01000272.1_pt1 | contig 13199 bp, 15 predicted proteins | sample 1578881 | NCBI WGS metagenome assembly OHTE01 (sample SAMEA3879523, study PRJEB24766) | human gut metagenome | biome: human-associated habitat; feature: feces | place: USA | collected 1985/1987
TGCACGGTGTTTTTCTCGATTTTGTATTTCATAGGTTCCTCCCTCAGTGAGTAAAAATAGTCATCATTGCCGCCAGCACCGCATGTGCCCACTGCACCGGATGACAGGCCAGCAATTCCTCGTGCTGTAAGTTATGCAAAGCTAACTTTCTGTTCTATAAAAAGCCGCTTCTCAGCGGTCCTTCTGCCAAAATAATATGCCCTGCTGTTGCCTCTGTCAAGAAGTTTAGGCATTTTCGGAGATTCCGAAAAAGATTTCGCCTTCGAGGGCTCCATCCGTCACCCAAGTGCCACATCCAGCACCATCATCACGCTGAAGCCCACCGCAAAAAATACCGTGCCAACGTTGGAGTGCTGTCCCTGCGACATTTCCGGGATCAGTTCCTCCACCACCACATACAGCATGGCTCCGGCGGCAAAGCTGAGCAGATAGGGCAACGCGGGCACCACGATGCCTGCCGCCAGAATCGTCAGCACTGCCCCGATGGGCTCTACGATGCCGGACAGCACGCCGCCCCAGAACGCCCGGCCTTTTTTCATTCCTTCCGCCCGCAGGGGCATGGAAATGATGGCACCCTCCGGGAAGTTCTGGATGGCAATGCCAAGAGAAAGTGCCAGCGCCCCGGCGGCGGTGATCTGAGCCGTTCCGGCAAGGTATCCGGCATAGACTACGCCCACTGCCATACCCTCCGGGATGTTGTGCAGCGTTACCGCCAGAACCATCATGGTGGTGCGCTGGAGCTGGCTTTTTGGCCCTTCGGCCTGCAAACTGTTCTGGTGCAGATGCGGGATGAGATGGTCCAGCAGCAGCAAAAACAGGATGCCCAGCCAGAAACCCACCGCCGCCGGGAAAAACGCCAGCCTGCCCAGATCTGCGGCCTGCTCCATAGCCGGGATCAGCAAGCTCCATACCGATGCCGCCACCATCACTCCGGCGGCAAAACCGGTGAGGGCGCGCTGGATGCCGTCACGCAGAGCGTTTTTCAAAAAGAACACACAGCCCGCCCCAAGGCTTGTGCCCAGAAAGGGGATCAAAATCCCCCAGAATGCGTCTTGTATCATGTAGTACCTCCTTGCAGTTATTTATGACTAACTACATAAAAAGTATACTGCGCTCCGGCAAAAAGGTCAAGGGCTTTGCGGTATAGAGGATGCAGATCGTTTCCTGCACCGAAAAATTTACCTCTGCAAACTTGCCGGTTTCTACTTGACAACGCCCGGTGGGAGTGCTATTTTTATTTCGCGAATTTGTTTTGCCTAACCATCTGAGGGGCGTTGCCCCTGCATTTTTTTGCATCGATTGTTAGGTAAAGCTAACTGTTTTTTCAAAACTGAGATAGAGGTGTGTTACCATGAAATTGAAACAAGTATTTGCAGGTGCCCTTGCGGCCGCTATGCTGGTATGCGCTGTGGCAGTCCCGGCCTTCGCTGCGGAAGAGGTGGAACAGGAAAACTGCCTGACCTCCAGCTATGTCCAGATGAACATTCCCTACGCCGACTTCTACAAGGCTGCCGGTGTGGACAACGCATCTGAGATCGACGCTGTGACCAGCGCCACCAAGAACAAGACCCGTGCGGGCAACCTTGCCGGCGGTTCCTACCACGTCAACGCAGATGGCACCGACATCACCGGCGTTTCCTTCCCGGTCAAGGTGCTGACCCCGTGGGCGCTGAAGAACGCAAAGCAGGTCACCGATGCCGACAGCTACGACATTACCGTTACCCTGAAGGGCAAGGAATCCACCACCACCTACACCGGCGCAGATGCCTTGTTTGAGAACGAGAGCTACGCTTACTACAAGCTCAGTGAGACCCCTGCCTACTACATTACCGCATGGTATAACCTGCTGAGCGGCAAGTGGGAGTTTGGCAAGGTCCACGCCACCGAGACCACCGTAGAGGGCACCACTGTGGAGCTGAATACCAACGGTCACCACACCACCTACGAGATGAAGCTCTCCGGTTTTGATCTGGACTACAAGGCCAACAAGGTCTACGGCGTAGTTCTGACCACCGCCGATGGCAGTGAGTACGGCCTGCATCATGTGACCAACATCTGGCATGGTACCAAGCTGGGCTTCAATGCCGATGATCCTTACTTTGCATCCATCATCGGCAAGACGATTACTCAGATCACCTTCTACGCCGCCGACGGCGTGTATGTCCTGCCGGTCAATGTGGCGCTGTGAATACACGGAAAACTGCCTAATTTATTGTAAAATATAACACAAAAGGGCAAGGTCTCCTGCATGCAGGCGGCTTTGCCCTTTTTTATTGCAGATGGAGCCCAATCGCAGGGTCAACAGTTTTTACGTCTGCAATACGGAATCAATATTGCCGGCATTACTCTGCGAATCACAAAAGGGTCCATCCAACAGCAATACTGCGGGATGGACCCTTTTTATTTACCTTCCGGCTCCTTGCAGACATCCACCCAGCCCTCGGCTCCGGCGGCTGCTTCCAGCTCCTGCAAGGTCAGCTTGACGGCGGTGTGACCATTGCCCGCTGCCGGGTAGACGGTATCAAACTTGCGCAGGCTCTCGTCCAGATAGACTGCCACACCCTCGTTCACCCCAAAGGGGCACACACCGCCGGGGGCATGACCCATTCTCACCGCGTCAATAGGTTTATTCTTTCAAAGACAAATCTGCCTTATCATCAGCCGGTTGCCTGCCGCCATCACCGCGCTGATTCGTGCACCGCAGGTCTTTCCAAGCAACATGGTCTATTGCATAATCAAGTGCCAAAACAGCACCCAGAGAGAGCCCACATAAGACGATTTCGTCATTTTCCTTGTTGCACTCTTCTGAGAATGCAGTATACAGTTCCCCATCGGTGGCCGCTTTTCCTTCCAGCATCTCTGCCAAACTCAAGCAGACGCTGCTGTCCGAGACCGTCGTTTCTTTTATCACTCTATCTCAACCCATGCAAGTATAAAAACTTCATCTAATTTCCGCTCTCCTTCAGGCGTCCTGCTTCTTTTCCAGTGCTTCAAAGTGATACCGGGGCTTACCTTTGCTCTTTTTGCCGTACTCGATGGCTTCTTTAGGGCAATAGCAGATGCAGGCCATGCAGTGGGTACAGTTTTTGCCCCAGACCGGCCTGCCGCTTTCCAGATGGATATTGTTCAGCGGGCACAACTCCACGCACTTACCGCAGCCGATGCAGGCGTCCGTTGCCCGGAAGGCATCGGCTTTTACAAAGAAGCGATAAAACACCGGGTTTACCGGGCCGCTCATAAGGCGGTCGTAGAGGTTCTCTCTCGGTGGAGGAAATTCCTGCCCGGCCTTGAGCTGCGCCAGCACCTTCTGAAGCGCAGGCTCTGCCTGCTCCACGATGCTCCGTGCCTGCTCCTTCCGGGGCGCATTGAACATGGCAATGTAGTTTTCCGGCATGACGATCTGGGCTGTGCCCATGTACTGCAGCTGCTTTTGCGCCGCAAGCTGCCGGTTATAGCCTGCCGCATTGCCAATTTCGCTGCCGCAGTCCATCACAAACCAGATACGCTCTGCCCCGGTCAGCGCGGTCTTGTCCAGCCACCCCGACACCACCCGGGGGATGCGCCATGCGTAGGTAGGCGTCACCAGCACCACGTCACGCCCGGTCTGCACCGGGGCGGTATCCCCTGTCTTGATGCAAGCGTTCAGGTCGTAAAGCGGCATCTCCAACCCTTCGGCAATGCGCCGCGCCAGATACCGGCTGTTGCCGGTTCCCGTAAAATAAAGTACCATGGCTGCTCCTTCGTTTTTTGTGTGGTTTTCAGTTGCCTGTCTGCCCGGCAAACTGGAATTTGACACTTTGTATTTATCGAGAATACTCTTGAAACCATTTTGCAAAGCGTGATTTATTGAAAATAATGAATTTATATAGTTCTCCATTTTTCATATTAACTGTTGCAATTGGAAAGACTATCCACTTCCAAGAGATTTCTTTTATTTCCTGCATCGGCAAAACTAAATTTCTGTATTTTTTGCCAACTGTAAGCTTGTTTGTCTTGTAAGTAAGCGACTGACTATCGAGGTACAGACCTCCTCCAAGTATGCCATTGTGACACAAACTGCAAACAAAAGATTTCATAGAAACATCCCTCCATTAAATTCCAAGTTGTCGTTCTTAGTGTCCCATGGTTTCCGCACACAAAAAGTCCCCTGTACAAGGTGCGTGCTTACACCTCGCCCGCAAACTTCATGCCCCAGCTCATGCGGGTGTCGTACATCAGGCGGGTCAGGGCAAGGCTGTCCTGCGGGGTGTAGCGGTCGCTGCCGGTACGTCCCTGCTTGACGCAACGGCTTGCTTCCCGGATCTCATACTCAAAGCCGTTGATGTCCACTGGGCAGCGGATGACCTCTGGCTCTTTGCCCTCCACTTCCAGCGTCAGGGTCTCGGCGTGCTGGAAATCCGGCAGGAAAATACTGCCCTTGGTGCCAAGGATGCGGGCATTGCGCTCCAGCTCCTGCCCGATGGTCTGGACCGACTCCGCCTTGCAGCCGCCGGGGTAGGTCAGCGCAAGGCGGCTGTAATCGTCGGTGCCGTACTCGTTGATGTGCACCTCTTTGGTCTCCACCTTCTCCGGGTCCTGTCCGGTGAGGATGCGCAGAAAGCCCAGATTGTAGATGCCGATATCCAGCAGTGCACCGCCGCCCAGACCGGAATCAAACTTGCGGTCCTTCCGGGCACCGGAGGCAACAAAGCCGTACTGACAGGTGATCTGCTTCAGTTCCCCGATAGTGCCCGCCGCAAGGATCTCGCGCAGACGGTCGTACAGCGGCAGCAGCCAGATCCAGAACGCCTCCATGAGGAAGCGGTGCTTTTCCTCTGCCAGACGGTACAGCTGCTGCGCCTGCTCCGGGCTGATGGTAAAGGGCTTTTCGCACAAAACGTGCTTGCCCTGCTCCAAGCAGAGCTTGCAGTTTTCGTAGTGCAGGGTGTTGGGGGTGGCGATATAGATGGCCTCCACCTCCGGGTCGGCGGCAAGGGCTTCGTAGGAGTCATAGCAGCGGGGAATGCCGTACTGCTGTGCAAACGCCTGTGCGCTTTCCATGTGCCGTGACCCCACGGCAACAAGCTGCTCCCCCTCTGCGCCCATCTGTTCCACCGTAGATGCAAATTTTTTGGCAATGGTGCCGGTCGCTAAAATTCCCCACTTCATAACGGTACCTCCCGGTTTATTACTTTGGATTCGTTGCGTTCAGTATACCATGGTTTTCCCCTGCGGAAAAGATAGTGAAAAACAAAAATGCCCCCTGAGGGCTTGTTCCAACTCTCCGGGGACAGATTCTATGCACCGGTATCTTTCATCTTGTTCCAAACATTCTCATCCATTATAATAGAGATAGAGATAGAAAGAAGGTGCCAACATGAAACATCGCATTGTGACGGCTGCGCAGATGAAGGAAATCGAACGGGCCGGGGATGTCCACGGTCTGCCTTACCTTCAAATGATGGAAAACGCCGGGCTGGCGGCTTACGCTGAACTGCAAAAGCAGTTCCCACATTCCGGCAGGCTGCTGGTGGTCTGCGGAAAGGGCAACAACGGCGGCGATGGGTTCGTGATTGCCCGTGCCGCTGCAAAAGATGGCTGGAGCGTGACCGTTCTTCTGGCCGAGGGCGAGCCGAAAACCGTTGACGCCATTCGCAATTTTGAGCGTCTGCACTCCCTGCCGGTGCACATCTGCACTGACGGTTCTGTACTGGAAACCCAGCGCTTTGCTGCCGTTGTGGATGCCCTCTACGGCACCGGATTCCATGGTGAACTGCGGCCTTCCGGCCTTGCTACCTGCGGACTGATACGCCATCTGCACAAGGGCGGTGCCTTTGTGCTGGCCGTGGACCTGCCCAGCGGCATCAATACGGACACCGGCGAGGTTGCCGACGGTGCTGCCCATGCAGATTTGACCGTAACCTTCGACAGTTATAAGCCTCTGCATATCGCAGAAGCTTCTGCGCCGCTGTGCGGAAAAATCGTCTGTGCCGACATTGGCATCCGGAATGAATGGCACCCGGAGTTTTGACGAGGGCTTGCCGCTGCGGAAAAGCACCTGCGCACAAAAGAGCCGCCGCACAGATCCCTGTGCAGCGGCTCTCTAGTTCTCAGCGCCGACGGTGTCACATCCTGCGCTCAAGGTTCTGCCGGAACAGCTCATACGCTGCCCGCATCTCCTCCGGCAGACGCTTCAAGGTTTCCTGCTGCAATTCAGACGGCATCCCGTAAAAGGCTTCGGCAATGCCGCCGGTAATGCAGGCAAGGGTGTCGCTGTTTCCTCCTTTACCCCTGATGCCGCTTCTGGAAATCAGCTTCGATTTGTTCTTTCCACTCTGCGCCGATGGACGCGCAGCAGGGTGCTTCCCGCATCCGGGAGACTGTCTCGCTAACAACGTGGTAGTTGACCGCCACGCCCTGTGCATCGTTCTCGAACCGCACCGCCCGGTCTGCCCCGATGCCGAAGCGGGCGGCTTCCTGCACGGCGTCCATGTTAGCACCAAGGAACAGAAATTCCCAGCCGTACCGTTCTTTTTCCCGCTCGATCATCCGGCGAATCTTCTCGTAGCCAAACCGCTTGCTGGCGTTTTCCAGCCCATCGGTGGTGATGACAAAGATGACCTTTTCGGCACGTTCGTCCTCCGGCAGATGGCGCTGGATGTTTACCATCTTCTCCACGCCGTAACCGATGGCATCCAGCAGCGCCGTACAGCCCCGGACGTAGTAGTCCTTTTCGGTCAGCGGCGCAACGGCGTGCAGCGGAAAGCGGTCGTGCAGCAACTGCACCTCGTGGTCAAACAGGATGGTGGTCACATTAGCTTCGCCCTCCTGCTCCTTCTGCCGGGTCAGCATGGCGTTGAACCCGCCGATGGTGTCCAGTTCCAGCCCGCCCATGGAGCCGCTGCGGTCGAGGATAAAAACAAGCTCTGTAAGATTCTTCTTCATAACAAATGCCCTCCGTTTTTTGTGGTGTTCTGTCTTTCTGACAAGAGGATACCACAAACCGGAGGGCAAAAGGTCAACGGGCAGGCGACAAATCACGCACCCAGCTGTTCCTGATCGTATTCAAACAAGAGGGTATTGACCTGATTGATATTATAAATTTTCTGTTCCAGACAGTACCGCACGATCCAATCCCGCTTGGAGCCATCGGAGAAGGCATAGCCTGCGCTTTTAAGCAGGTCGATGGTCTCATCCTCCGACAGATGCAGCCCCACCGCAAAGGCAAGCACAGTCTTCTTTTTGGGGTTGTAGTCCCGGTTGCACTGAATTTTGGAGAAATGCTGCCGGGAGATGTTGGACTGCTTGTACACGGTGGAATCTTTCAGCCCCCGCTCGTCAATGAGCCGCAGCAACCGGGTGGTGAAGCTCTCGCCAAGGTTGTCCATCAGGTTTTCCAGACTGCGGGCTGCCATGGGGGCACTCTGCTGCCTCAGCACAGTCGCAAAAACCGGCGGCGCGCACTCTTGCGCAGGATACTCCCGGTCGGCAAGCGCAGCATCTTCCCAGCGTTCCACGTATTCTCTGCGCCGACGGCCAGACCCATAGCTTTCATCGTTCTGGGCTACATAGTGGTCGTCAATGTACTCCTCCACCGAGGTGAACAGCCTGCGGCTCACCGCCAGCGAGTGCCGGTCGTAGAGCACCAGATACACGGTCAGGTCGTGCTCCATGACGTACTGCGTGATGGTATCCACTGCAATGCGGAAAGCCTGCTCCTTGGGGTAGCCGTAGTTTCCGCTGGACAGCAGCGGAAAAGCCACGCTCTCGCAGTGGTATTCTGCGGCTAATTCCAGTGCAGAATGGTACGCACCGGCCAATTGTTTTGCTTCGCCAAAAAATCCGCCGTGCCATGCCGGGCAGACCGCATGAAAGATATACTTTGCGGGCAGTCCGAATGCCGGGGTGCACACTGCCCTGCCCGGCTCGCAGTGCCCGATGGCTTCACAGGCGGCGGTCAGCTCCCGCTCCCCTGCCGCCTGATAGATAGCACGGCTGGTGCCGCTGCCCTGCAAAAGGTTCCGGTTGGCCGGGTTGACGATGGCATCCGCTGCCACCTTGGTGATGTCGTTGCGGATCATCAAAAAAGGCATGGTGGTTCCTCCCTTACACGGTTTTCTTCATCCTATCACATCCGGCAGGGTGGTGCAAGGGTTGCGCTTATTTTGCTGTCCATACAACCATTATAACGGTGTCATGCTTCCTTTCCACGGAAAAGCGTCTACACGCAAAACAGGCTCCTGCAAGCGTTTAACCACTGGCAGGAGCCCGTTTATTTCTTACAGCTTCGTCATCCACAGACCATGCAGGTTGCAGTAAGCGTAGACCGCCACCGGCTTTTCGCTGCCCGGCTCAAACACCGCCTTGGGTGCCTGGCCGGGGGCGAGGTAGCGGAGCTGTCCGCCGTTTTCCGTCTCCACAAAGAGCCACTGGATGTGGTGCACATCCACCATGGGGTGCTCCACCGCACCCACCGTGACGGTGAGGGTGCTGCCGGAAAGCTCTGCCACCGGCAGATGCTTTTCGCCGCTGGCTTCCACGGTGTTGGGGAGCAGTTCCTTCATCTTTTCGCCGCAGCAGACCAGCGGGACGCCTGCGTTGTGGATGGTGGTGACCAGGTTGCCACAGTGCTCACAGATATAAAACTTTGCCTTCATATTCAAATCCTCCATCGGAATGTTGTTGGTGTTTTCTGTGGCTATATGATAACATTTCCTAGTTATGTTCTCTGTGACCGGGTCACGTAAGACAGCCTTGTGCTATGGAAATGCCCTCAGTTCCCCATGCCGAGGAGCACCAGCACGACCACCACCGCAATGGCGATGAGGCAGCCGCAGCCGCTGCCATCTCCCCCGCCACCGCCGCCATTGTTGTGGTTCCCACCGCCACCGCCGCCAAACGAACCGCCAAAGTTGCGGTTGAAAGCCGTCATGTACTGGGCATAGCCCGTGTCCCCTTTGCCGAAATAGCCGTAATCACCGTTTGCCATTGTGTTTTCCTCCATCCGAAGTGTGTTTTGCTTCTTCTGAGGTCATTTTACTGAAAGAGCTGTCCCATAAACATCTCTTTCAGCATCTCTTGTCATCTCATTCTTCCCCGATGCCCAGATACACATCAATGTCCATGATACCTTCCCCGCTGACCTCCACCAGATCTTCAAAGGGCACCACGGTGTCGCCCACCTGCAAGGTGCGGAACACCGGGTCGATGCGGTCTGCCTTGCCAGTCAGGGTGACGTAGTTGCCCACTGCGGGAATCTCCGGGTGGGCGGTATCCTCCTTGAAGTACCGCACCGTGATGGTCATGCCCTTGGTGACCTGCATCAGCCGATCGGACAGAGCCGACATTTCTTCCTCGGTCAAAATGCGCTTGGTCACCCGCTCGGTGCGCTGTTTTTCTGCGGCAAGCTGCTCATCATAATACTGCTTCTATTTATCCTTTGGCAATCTCCAGATAAACGCTAAAATGGAGCATCTACTGCACATCCTAACTTAATATGCACTGAATAAAAGAAAAAGCCTTATATTTCAATCTATAGAGGCCAATCTGTGGTATAATTGGAGCAAGAGAACTGGAAAAAATCCAGCAAAAACCTTGTACCTGGAGGGCAGCTATGTATCGTTACAGCAATGGCCAGATCAGCTTGGCGGATTAATCGAGTATCTAATGCAGCAGGAGACCATCCTCCGGAAATGTGAGGCAGTGCTGGATCTACCGTCCGTGTATGAGAAAATGGTGCAGTTGTGCAGCAAAGAAGATAGTCGTCCGCCCCTCGCCCCAGCGTTCATCGTAAAGTACCTGCTGGTGAGTTTCCTGTACAGCAAACCATTGAACCGGCAGATCGGGCAGCGCACCCCTTCACCTCAAAGCTAACGAAGCTAATGAACTGCACGCTGCCACCAGCCTTCAGTACCTCCATCACAACTGCGACGTGGACGTTCAGTGCCGCCTCCCTGTCCTTTCTTCGTCAGGCCAGGCTTTTTTCGCAATAGTGGCGACGAATTCGTTCTTGCTGTTTTTCGTTTGAAAAGAGCCTTATGACCTGGGCGCTCTCCGGTCGTGGGTAGCGTAGTAGGCTCGCTTATTTTCGTACATGCAATAGTCGGCCTTGTCCAGCAGCGTTTGCATGATGCAGCCTTCATAATCGGCGGAGATCGCCCAACCGTAGGCGTAGCTGAGAGGAAGCTGATTGCCGTCACGGTTTGCAGCGTCGGCTTCCCTGCGCAGACTGTCCAGTATGCCCTCCACCTCCTGCCGGTCCGTATGGTAAATGACCGCCATAAATTCGTCGCCGCCGTATCTGCCCACGAAATGCTTTTCCGGGATCACCCGGCGTAAAAGCCGGGCAAAGCTCAGGATCAGTTGGTCACCCGCCGAATGACCCCTCGTATCGTTGACGGTTTTCAGATTGTTCAGGTCAAATATGACGCAGGCCGTAGGCTCCCGGAGAATTTCCCTGTTGTTGAGAAGCTCCTCGCAGGAGCCTTTGTTGGGCAGGCCGGTATGGATGTCGAAGTATGCCTTCTGCTCCAGCAGTTGGTTTTTCCGGGCCATTTTCAGTGCCATGGCGGTCTGGAGCATGATCAGGATCACCAGGCACAGCATATCCAGTGCCGAGAGGATCTCAATAGTGCGGATCTTCATGGCGATCTTTTCTGAATAGTGTTCCGCGGCAGACACCGTTTCGTCCGCCATTTCAAAATAGGTCTCGCTCATGGCAACGATTTGGGTGTTCTCATATCCACGCTGTCTGGCCGCCGCGACCTCCGCCTTGAGCCGCTCCCAGTAGGCACTCTGGATGTCCAGCCTTTCCTGATAGGCCGCGTCCTTGAGCTTTACCAATTCGTAGTGCCCATCCCCGGATGTCAGATCGCTTAAAATATCGTCTAAATACGCGATCAACTCATCGTTTCGGGTGCCTGTGATCTCCAGCTTTACCGCCCGCTGCGTGTCTCCGCGCACCAGCCCGGCATAATTGATGACGCGGGCCGTGCCCTTCAGGTTGCCGATCTCGACCATCATCAGAGCGACAAGGATCACCAAAATCAGCACAAGGCAGCTTTGCAGGATGCTGATGAGATTTTTGCGATCTATTTTTACATTTCCTTTTATCATAACGACCTCGATCACGGAACGACCATGATATTCTTTATTGCGAATCAGTCTTGATGAATACTTTACTCTGTAACGCACATCATGTCAATAACAATGGAAATTTTTCTACTGTCTCCCAAGAATGATCGGCATGAATAAAATGAAAAGCACGCACTTTATTGCTTGTTTCGGTTGGATGGCTTAGGCTTGTCAGGGATCGCCTCATCCGCCTTGGATGGGCGACCCCTGCGAGCCCCAACCAATTTCTCCGCTTTCTGGTTTTCAGTCATAGTCTTTTCTGCTTTCGGCGGACTGCCATGGCACAGCTTTTTCGGCTTCTATAATTGTAAGGAACATGGCTTTTCGCTGAATGGAAAGCGAAGCTGACCCGGGCTGGGGCGGTCTGTATTAAAGCGATATTTTTTTTGAAATAATCTTGACAAAATTTATCAAGATTGATATGATGGTATTAACAAGCAAGCGAAAAGAGGATGTGGAGCATGATCATCACCAAAGAGACGGACTACGCGCTGCGCATTTTGCGGGTGCTGCTGGACGGGGAGAAGCATTCGGTGGCCGAGATGTCGGAAACGGAATTGATCCCCAATCAGTTTGCCTACCAGATTCTGCGCAAGCTCTCCGCCGGCAATTTGGTGCGGGTGAGCCGCGGCGCTCTCGGCGGCTGCGAGCTGTCCTGCGATCTGGACGCGACCTCCCTCTACGATCTCATGGGGGTCGTGGGGGAGCGGGGCATCCTGTGCGCCTGCATGGAGCCGGGATATGAATGCCGCTGGCAGGACAAGCATGGGCGGTGCGCCATCCACTGTCAGCTGGCGGCCTTGCAGCAAAAGCAGGACGAGGCGTTCCGTGCCGTGAGCCTGCGCAGGCTGCTGACCGGCGGATCCGATCCCCAAGATACAAGCAAACTGTAAAATTTTAAAAGGAGGTACCCGTATGCTGTTTCAAACCACGTCGGCGCACGAAGAGCTGCGCGCGAAGATCCGGAGTTTTGCGGAGGAGGAGATCAAGCCCCTCGCATTTTTAATGGATCAGAACAATGAGTTTCCCGAGGAGGCTGTCAAGAAGCTGGGTAAGCTGGGCTGGATGGGCATTCCCTACCCCAAGGAGTACGGCGGTGCCGGTCTTGATGCTCTGAGCTACGCCATCGCGGTGGAGGAGCTGGCCCGTGTGGACGGCGGCACGGGCGTAATCCTCTCCGCCCACGTCTCCCTCGGCTCATGGCCCATTTTCGCCTATGGCACCGAGGAGCAGAAGAAGAAATATCTGGTTCCGCTGGCCAAGGGCGAGAAGATCGGCGCCTTCGGCCTTACGGAGACCAACGCCGGATCCGACGCCGGCGGCACGGAGACCACGGCGCTGGATAAGGGGGACTACTACCTCCTCAACGGCGGCAAGATCTTCATTACCAACGCCCCTAAGGCGGACACCTATGTGGTTTTCGCTGTCACCACGCCGGACATCGGCACCCGGGGCATCTCCGCTTTCATCGTGGAGAAGGGCTGGAAGGGCTTTGAGTTCGGCGACCACTATGACAAGATGGGTATTCGCTCCTCCTCCACGGCGGAGCTGATCTTCAACAACGTGAAGGTTCCCAAGGAAAACCTATTGGGCAAGGAGGGCGAGGGCTTCAAGATTGCCATGTCCACGCTGGACGGCGGACGCATCGGCATCGCCGCGCAGGCGCTGGGCATCGCCCAGGGCGCGTTTGAGCACGCGTTGAGCTATTCCAAGGAGCGCGTCCAGTTCGGCAAGCCCATCGCGGCCCAGCAGAGCATCGCCTTCAAGCTGGCAGATATGGCAACCAAGCTGCGCTGCGCCCGGTTCCTCATCTACTCCGCGGCGGAGCTGAAGGAGCAGCACGCGCCTTACGGCATGGAGTCCGCCATGGCGAAGATGTACGCCTCGGACATCGCGCTGGAGGTCACCAACGATGCCTTGCAGATCCACGGCGGCAGCGGCTACCTCAAGGGCATGGAGGTGGAACGGGCCTACCGCGACGCCAAGATCACCACCCTCTACGAGGGCACTAACGAGATCCAGCGGGTGGTCATCGCTTCTCATCTGTTGGGCAGGCTGGGCAAGAGCTCCGGCGGCGAGAGCCGCTC
>OHTE01000293.1_pt1 | contig 12755 bp, 7 predicted proteins | sample 1578881 | NCBI WGS metagenome assembly OHTE01 (sample SAMEA3879523, study PRJEB24766) | human gut metagenome | biome: human-associated habitat; feature: feces | place: USA | collected 1985/1987
CTGGAAATACCTTCACAATCCTGTGAAATCAGATATTCAACACGATTCATGAACAACAAGGAATGTACTTTTGCCTCTAAACGATCCGCATTTTCAATGATAACATCAACACTTTTCTCCAAGGTATCGTATGGATAAATACCATCCTTGATACTTTCTCCATAAGATTTAATCGTCGCAATCGGTGTCTTTAAGTCATGTGATATATTGTGAATCATTTCTTCTTTCGTCTTTTCCTGACGCAATAACTCATCTCGCATGCTGACCAGAGCATCCGCCAATTCCCCGATTTCATCCTTGCGATTTACATGCAGCTCGGCATCTTTTCCCAGTTTCACACGTTCAATATAATTACGTATCTGATTCAATGGATGAATGAGCGTAATGACCCACATCATTAATACGATAAAGAAGAAACCAACGACGATTACCGTGATATAGACAACACTGTTTACTAAAACATTTTCCAGCTTATCCATATTATCGCTATAGGTTTTAGAAATCAAATACTGTTTATCTGTGATGCGCAAAACACTGTAATAAGAATCCAGATCATTGCTGGCATTCTTAAAGATTCCATGATATTTTTCCAAATTTCCTCGCATGACCTTAAGCAAATCATTGCGAATCTGTTCCCATTCCCGACTGTTTGTATCAATATTTTTTTCTGCCGGGGCAATTAAGATAGGGGTATCACCATTTTTGATCATGACCGGATAATTTTCAATATTACTGGCATTGCTGTACGCATCCAGCGTTGCATTTGCACTGATCAAAGTACTTTGTGTATCATCTAGCGATTTAAATATCTGTTCTTTAATTGCGTTATTAACACTGCCATTGACATATACAAAGAAGAAGACCGCAAAAAAAGTAACGAAAAAGAAAATCAGCGCAAACAGCTGTTGTGTTAAAGACAGCTGTTTAATGAATTCATTAAAGCGTTTCATTAGCCTAAACGATAACCATAGCCATAAATCGTATGAATGTTCAGATTCGGCAGTTTCTTACGCAAGCGACGCAGCGTATCATCAACGACACGATCACTTCCATAATAGTTTTCTTCCCATACATTCGTTAAGATGGCTTCACGGTTAAATGCCATACCTTTATTTTTAATAAACATCATCAACAAATCAAATTCCTTAGTGGTTAAATCAATTTCTTTTCCACCGTCAAAAACCTTGCGTTGTTCTTCATCAAGTTCATACCCATCTACCATGATGCGGTTATTATCATTACGATAGACGCGCTTCATCACATTGTTCACACGTAAAACCAATTCCTTTGGTGAAAAAGGTTTTGTGATATAATCATCACTTCCTTTTTCCAATCCAATGATACGGTCAAATTCTTTATCACGTGCTGACATAAAAATAACTGGGATATCTTTTCCCTGTAAACGGATTTCTTCAATTAAGTCAAACCCGCTCTTATCATCCAGCATGATATCCAAGATCCATAAGTGTACATCATCGTCACCGACATGGGCACTGGCCTCTTCATACGTATAATAGGAACGAACCTCATAGCCTTCTTTTTTTAAATATTGATTCACTAGGTCGTTGATTGCTTTTTCATCTTCGACCACACAAATTACTTTTTTCATAAGACTTCACCTCTTTCCTTTATTTTAGACCAAATTATGTGAAAAAAAAAGGGATTTTGAAATGTCCCTTAAGTTTCACATAAAATAACATCAGTTTTTATGGTTTTTCCTATAAATCAAATAGCCAAAAGCATAAAACATAAAAAAACTCGTTTTTTTTATCCTATTTTCCCTATTTACCGAAAACTTCAAAATACCACATCACCCCAAGGTGAATGCCCCTTTCATTCACCAGATATAAATGATGTGTTTTTTTTTCTATACTTACAGATGCTTTCTTTCCCTTTGCCATTGTCTCCACCCAAATCCTAGTAGCATCAACATACCGCCCCAAAGAAGATAATGGTTTGTTCCTGTAAATCCGGTATCTGGTATGGTCTGCTGTTGATAATTGGGCAAATGATAAGATGCTGTGGAAGATTCTTTCTTAAAGGCTGGAGTACCCGTGACATTCCCCACGATTCCCGTTACTTTAAATTCTTTTTCTTGTGCATCATAGCATAACTTCCACGATCCTTCCGGCAATAAGTATCCACTCGGTGCTTTGTATTCCATCAACCGATATTCTTTATCTATGGAGAGTTCCGAAAATGTCACATTTCCATCGCCTGCTGAAATCACACGTTTCTTAGCCTTCCAGCAAGCAGATGAGGAAATCAAATTACCATTGTTATCGACCTTTAATTGCTCATTTGTATGATCATGAGAAGTGCTTGTACAGTTCAATTCATAAATGCCAAAACTTGCATTTGCTAAGGGGACATCATTCATTGTCGTTTTGGTAAAGGTAAAATCAGCTGTCTTCTTTATCGTATTCATAAATACCACATGATTTTCGCCCTTTTCAATTACACCATTGATTTTATTATCATAATATATCGTTTCATCATTCACCTTTATGGATACGTTATAGTTATTACTTTGTTCTGAATCCAGTGTTTCCTGAATAAAATATTTCTCATTAACATCAATCGAAGGAAAGACCAGCTTTTCTTTATGCTTTAATTCGGCATTTAAAATACCATAAGAAGTGGTAATTTCTTTTTGCTTAGAACCATCGGCATTATATATTGTAGCGCTATATTTCTTTGAAACGGCATCTTGGAACATGACTGTAAACTTAAACGTTTCATTTTGATTATCACCGATTACCTGTTTTTCAATTTCTAAAGATGTCGCTTTTTGATCCATTACTTGTATAACGGTTTGTTCCATAAAAAGACCTGCTACATTTTTACCATTCAAGTTAAATTTGTACATAGTATCTGTGCCGCTATAACGTTGTTCTACCTGTAGTTTTCCCCAACCGCTATCCGTTTGTAAAAAGGATGGACCACTCTCTACATCATAAATCCCATCAGTATTGTTAGCGTGATATTTCAAATTCGTGATTTGCGGTTGTTTTATATACGTACCCGTAAATGTATCTGCGGTTGATAATTGCATTTTCATATCTTGAAGTGTCGTATCGATATCATCTGCTTGCGCATAAGGTAGAAAGCTTGCGATGACATTTTTTATATGCTTTTTCACAAGAATTCCATCATCTTGTTTTTTTGCATTCGCAAACACGCCTTGATCCGTTACCTTGATTTCAACGATTTCTTCATTCAAATCATAGCCTAGCGGAGCTTTCGTCTCCTTCAAATAATATGTTCTTCCACTTAACAAAGGCTGATTTTGCGCTCCAAAGCAGGCCTGTCCCTTCGCATCTGTTGTTTGCTGCTCATAAGGGATATCCTTAACAATTGTGATCGTACCATTTTCATTCTTAATATTGTCTTGGTCATAAAGCGTGAATTGAGCATCGGCTAATGCTTTGCCATCCACATTAACTTTTTCAACACTGAATTGGTTTCTTTTGTTTGTTAAGACAATAGTAGAGGAATAGTGTACCTCATCTGGCAATTTGGAAAAGCCATTCAAACAATTGCCCGCATGATCACAAAGTCGTATGTAAGTATCATATCGTGGAAGAGGTGGTGGTGTTGGCATGACTTCCCATACCATATTCGTGCTGGTGTAATTATATGGCAAATCCATGATTGCCTCATACGTATTATCTGCACCTAAGGATAATACTATTGGATTAGCCTGATATGCCTCTGCGTACTTATCTTCGCCCTGTGTACTGGTACTTTTCCATGTTTTTGATGTTGTTTGATAGAGCAACCTTCCTGTATCCGTATCTTCAATAAAAGCAGCCACATTCGGGTATTGCGCCTTGTTATTATCAATTTCGCTGTTCTTGTTAAAACGGATCTTTTGTTTCACTTGTGTGATAGCACCACTTTCCCATTGGTTCTTCACAATAAAATATGGATGATCTGTATCACCGATAAGTGCTAGATGTACATCCGCTGCTTTTTGATAACCAGCAGGAGCCTGTTCTTCTTTTAATACATAATACTTACTTTTGGCACGTAAAGCGGCTAAGGTTAGATCGGTATTCACGTTAGGATCTACGCTAATGTTACCTTTTGTATCGGTGATGCCTATAAATACAGGTGTATCCTGCTGAATCGCATAGGAACTATCTGCGACATACAATGAATAGGTCGCATTTGCTATTGGTTTCCCTGTATCATCAATCTTTTTTAAATCCCATGTTTCATAAGGCTTTATCCAATTTACATTTAGATTTAGCGATACAGAATCCGTAACCGTAATCGTTCCTTCGGTCTGATTATTTCCACCAGGCGAAAAAGCAAGTGGTGCATATCGGTATAAATTTTCGCCCTTCAAATTTTTATACTGTTTATTTTCTAAATCTATGCGCTTAGTCTCTAAATAAAAACTCTGTCCACCATATACCGTTCCGGTTCCACCCGTCTGTGTTTGCCCTGTTGTTGTGTTATGAAGTGTTACCCCATCTTCTAATGGAATATATACAGCAACTTTGCTTACCGCTTGCAGCGTAATCGTATTGGTTCGTTGTATTTTGCTGTTTGGATCATAGGTAGCTTGCAAGGTATCCGTATTAAACTGCAAGATATTTGGTGATGGATAGCTAGTAATTAGATTATATACGCCTCTTAATCCAATACCATGCTGATCCCACCAATCAAATCCATGTCCCCCATACAAATCACCACTATAAGCATAGGATGCCAAAATATGGGTGTAAAGATAAGCAATATCTTCCGTTTCCGTAAGGAATACAGATTGTCCCGCACCCCCATAGGCATAATATAAAACTTTTAAGAGATTATCATTATTCACTACCGTCGTCTCATAATTACCATTAGGAGGTGTATTTTTACTTGCCTCCAGACAATATGCAAGTTTCCCGTCAATGGTTCCCATGACCGTACTCCAATTGCCTAACCAGGAAGGATAATAAATCTCTCGAATACGTACAAAGGAGGAAACACCTCGTGGTTCAGCAACAGCCACGTTTTTATCTGTATCATCTTCTCCATCCTTTTGCTTTACTATCGCATGTTTCTGTCCATCTGTTGCCATGTTCTTAGTGGTTGGTTCCTCACTTTTCGCAAAAGCGATATGATCCATAGTAGAAAAAGAAAAAAGCAATAACATAGCAAAAAGTATTCGTTTCCATTTTCTTACCATCTCTTACCTCCTCTACTCTCCTTCGTTCTATGCTTTTTTATTGAAATACATCCTTTTCGTTTAGCACATAACAATAAGAAGATTACAAAACCACCTAGCATACTCATCGTATGAAAAATCTGTTCTTTTTGAATCCATTCTTGACTTGTTTCATATACCTCACTACGTTGTTTAATAGTTCCTTTATGCTCCCCTTTTCTTTCACAGTACACGACATAACGCTGGGTATTGTTCGGATAAGGATGACAGGTGATAAGCGTCACCATATCGCTAGAATCTACAATCTTTACCGCATCAATATCTTTGGGAAAGATGACAACAATTTTCCTTACCGTATACGTTAATGTACGCCAAGGATTGGTGATATGAATATCATCATTGATCTTTAATTTTTCTATATCGCGAAACATAGATGCTCCAGCATATCCACCCCGATGTGCAGCAATAACGCTATTTGTATTTTCGCCACCTATCGGCATACTCGTTTGCGACAGGATTGCAGCGCCTTTGGCGAGATGCTCTTTGCTGGCACCGATGTACAAAGGCAGCTTAATCTTCATGCGTGGTATTTCAAGATAGCCAAATACATTCATAGGAAGGCTTGCCATCTCTTTCGAAAAGATGTTTTCCTCATAACTCCAAGCATCCTTCAGTCCAATCTGTTTTTCTTCATAAATTTGCTTATTATAACGTTCTACTTTCAAATACATATTTTTCGTAATAAGCTTTTTATTCGCTTCAAAGCTATCCAGACATTGTCTAGTTTCCATGCGAAAAGATAGATGTTTCATATCAGGATATAACAACAAAGCAAAGCCGCCGATACATAGCAAGATGGCTAAAAAAGCTGTTAAATAGTTAATGTTTCTTTTTTTCATATGCCCGATATCCTTTTTTTAATGCGAAGAAAGCAATACCACCGACAAATACAATCACATATTCCAATTTCCAATTATTTTCTATCCTAATTTCCTTTTCTTGCTCATTTTTATACGCAATACGCCTTCCCCTTACCAATAAGCGATGTGTATTTACGCCATAGGGCGTACAAGTCATTAATGTGATCAGATCTTTTTTACTCTCAAAATGAATGTACTTCATATCCTCAGGTTTGATTATTTGAATATCATCAACTTCATATGCATGCACCTGATCCAGTACATGGATATAAAACAGATCATGTTTTTTCAATTCATCCAAGCGTGAGAATAATTCGGCACTAGGTAAGCCTCGATGAGCGCATATCATCGCATGGTTCCCTTTTCCTCCAATCGGAAGAGATGTCATTTCCAGATGGCCGCCTCCCTTACGCAATACCTTTTCTGCCGTTCCATGATAAATCGGCATATGAACATTCAATTTTGGTATACGAAGATAACACATGACACCATCTTCGCTAAGCCGCAAAACATCTTCATAATTGTTCGGTAAGACAAAACCGCTCCCTAAAACAAAGGGATCATGTACAGGTTGTCCTATTAAATTCTCATTATATATCTTAGCTTTTTCCCATTCTTTTTCTATTTCCTCTTTACTTGCAGTATTCATTTTCGCATCATAGGTCTGTATAACATTCCATTGCTTTTTTTCTGCGATGTAATTGCTAATAGCGGGATATAGAAAAATGGCAGCACCTGTAATAAACAATATCACAGGTGCCAGGAAATAAACACGGTTCCATCTTTTTCTCTTCATTCAGATAAAACCTTAAAAAGCTTAATGAAGGTTACTTTCTTTTTTTCGCATCGTGATCACAAGCGTAGCAGCCCCAATCATTAATCCCAATCCTAAGATGGTAAACAACATGGTGCCCATACCACCTGTCACTGGCAAATCAAAGCCTTTTCCATTTATGACCGTAAATTCTAAAATAATATCATTGATTTTCACTTCTTCACCTAATTGGATAGAACCGGTCTTAGTAGCACCAGAGCCAGCATCCAACATACCGTTTGGTTCACTGTCAATCAACGTAAGCGTGATTTCACCATTAGGAAGCACATAGCCGCCATTTGGTGCCTTTGTTTCTTTTAAGATAAATTCACCTGTTGCGATTCCTTCCACCTGCAGCGTACCGGAAGCCCCAGTTGTTAATACTGTTGTTTTTCCTGTTTCAGAAGCTTCTGCTAAACGGTATTCACCATCTGCCATTTTGATAAAGGATAATGCCTCGCTTCCATTCTTTTTCTTTACTTCAAATTCTGCACCTTGCAGATTCGCATTATTTTCTCCGACCTTATGTAAGATAAATCCATAAGAGCGTGCTACGACCTGAGTACTGCCTCCATAATTGAAAGGACCATTCACAAAGGCATTATTAATCAAGGCATATTCAACATTCTTATTCACTGTTCCCGTATATCTCAAATATACCATTTCTCCACCATGGGCAGCTACGAAAGCATCCTCAAAACGTACTGAGAAAGTTGCATCTGCAGTTGGCGTTTCATATTTTGTAAACCCTGTTGTAAGCTGCGTTGTGCAAGCTTCATCTGCATATACTTTTACATCCTTGTTATATGTCAAACCTTCTGGAAATTTATCGCCAACATTGACATATCTGTTTTCAACATCTGGTGTATAAGCAGGGATCGTGGCACTGATCGTATACGTAAGCTTCTGCCCCACTTCAACTGTCTCATCATCAATTGTTTTATCAATCGTACCATCTGAAGACTTTAAAGATACGGTAGTGTTTTTCAGATTCCAAACTCCATTGTCAAACGTTGGGGTTAAAATCGCTGTAGTTGGCTTATAAATACGAGAAGAATATTTTCCCGGTGCGGATGGCTCTGGTGTAGCTAACACAAGATATCCCCCCATGTTAGAATTCGGAAATGCTACACTACCATCTGATTTTTGCGATGCGGTTACCCCTAAATCTAAAGTACCATTTCTAATATCTTTTGCCATGGTCTGCCAGAATTCATCCTGTTTTGCAGTATCCATAGAACCGTTAAATTCATCCGTTACAGCATTATGGATATCACCAGTTTTCGCTATGTAATTTGTACCATGGGCATTATCATATGCTTTTACCCATTCCATAACATCCGGATGCCATAAATACATAGGATTCTTTGGTGTATTGGTTGTACTATCTACATCCACACCGATAACCTTATATAATTCAACATTCGTATCACCTTTTATACCTGAAACAGTAATCATAGCTGTTGAAGATGGCGTAATAGCAGCTTTTACATTACCGTAGCCAATTGGCACAATCATGAGTAACATAACAAATATTGCCATCATTTTTGTAAATTTCGTTTTCATCATTCCTTACCTTTCCTTTCTGAATAATTTGTATGATCTAAAACATAAATTTGTTTTTAGCCTCCCTCCCTTCTGGTTCGATAACGGTACATCCCAAAACCTCCAAGCATTAGAAGAATACCTCCTATTACATAAGCGATTGTATTTCCGCCATGCCCTGTGGAAGGCAAATCATTAGGCTGATAATTCGGCAAACGATAGTCTGCTGAAGACATATTTATTTTTTCAAAGGCAGGAGTACCTGTCACTGAACCAACAATTCCGTTCACGATAAATTTCTTTGTTTGTGTATCATAGGATAATTTCCATTGCCCATCCGGTTGTAAATAGCCGCTAGGAGCTTTATACTCTATCAAACGATATTCCAATTGCGTGTTTAAGTCATGAAATAGCACTTCTCCCGTTGCGGCAACCGAATTCGTATCGGCAAACTTCTTCCAGCATTTTTCGGTAGTATCTTTTAGCTGTCCATATTGATCAACCGATATCTTTTCATTCGCATGATCATGTGTATCCTCTGTGCAATTCAATTCATAAAGTACAAAACCTGCTCCTGCTAATGGCACTTGCTTATTTGTCGTTTTTATAAACCGAAAGTCTGCTTTACTATGAACCGTATTTGTAAAAACAACTAAATTTTCTCCATACGCAATCGTTCCGTTGATTGACGTCTGTTTTTTAACTTCGCCTTGATTTACTTGCACTGATACGTCATAAGAAGCAGGAATATTGATTTCGGCAATCTCATAGCTTGTCTGATAGTTCATAGTAGGTATTCGCAATGTTTCTTTATCCTTTAAAGAGAAAGTTGCTTCTTTGTCGATTGTCATTGTCTGAATTAGATTTCCAGAAGCATTATAAATTTCAGCTGTATAGCTTTGTGCTTTAGGCTCTGTGAGTTTGATCTTAAATGTAAAGGCACTTGACGTCGCTTCGCCATCCACTTGTTTTTTAATTTCAAGTGAAGATACTTTCTGATTGGTAACCTGCACAATTGTCTGATCTTTAAATGAACCTGCAACATTTGTGCTATTTAATTTTTGTTTGTTTGCATTTACCGAGGCGCTGTCATGTTCCAAACATTGCTGCAGATTTAAACGGCTCCATCCCACATCTGTTCCTAGATACGCTTTTCCTGTGATGCTATCATAACCAGTTGCTGTATATTGCAAATGCGTACTATCGGGTTGTTTGTTCCATGTGCCATCTAAATTATCGGTTGTTTCTAATTGCATCTTTAGACCATGCAAAGTAGCATCGATACCATCTGCATCGGCATATTGCAGCATGCTGCTATACAAAGAATCGATGCCTTTTTTCACATAGATCCCATCGTTTTCTCTATTCGCATTTACCGATACTCCATTCGTATCGACAACCACCTTCACGGCGAGATCATTTTTCACATAGCCAGCCGGTGCTTTGGTTTCGATGATATAATATGTTCCCGCAGAAACGGCAAACTTCGCACCTCCGCGTAATGTCACACCATCCAATGCTTCTGTAAGATTTTTCGTGGTGACTGTTTGCAAAACTTTCGCTCCACTATTGATCGTATAGGTTCCATCTTCCTTAACGTTTAGACCACTTTCTTCATACATCGCAAATTCTGCTCCCGTCAATGGCTCTTGAGCAGCATCAAGTTTTTGAACAAGTAGGGTATCCGCAACATCAGTAATCTGGAGTGTAGCTCCATATGTATAAGAATAACCGGTCGCCACATCTAATTCATCTATTTCATATGTATAATTTATTTCATCAACACTACTTTCCATACTATAATAATATGCAATTTTAAAATCGGAACCACCGGCAAAATCATACGCATTGATATTTCCCGGCAGCGGAATATTTTTTCTATTTTCCCCTGTCATTCCTTTTTCAACTAGCACATTAGGATTTTTACGGATAGCTGTTTTTAAGGAAGTAAAACTACCATCTTTTGTTACTTTCCATCCATCCGCATCGTTTCCATACACCGGTTTCCACACACCATTATCGTTTTTCATAACGACAGCAAATATGATACCGGAAGATAATGTTATATACGTACTATCATAATTCAAGGAACTGCCATCTTTCTTCTTTATCGTCTTCAAATTAAAAGTAGGAGCTATGTTTGTTCTTGCAAATGCACCACTACTCCATTGATTGTTCACCTTTAATGCATAGTTACTGCCGGCTTTTACGAATTGCAATTGTATATCCTTCGTTTGGCGATATCCTTGCGGCGTTCCTGACTCTTTTAAGACAAAGTAATTGCTAATGTTTTTTAAGCTTTCTAATGTGAATGGATTGCCTTCATCATCCATAAATGCCGCATATCCATTTTTATCTGTAATAATTTTGCTGACTTCATTTAATGTCTGATAGGAAGCATCTGCTTGATACAAGGAGAAAGTAGCATTTTCTAACGCTTTGCCATTTTCGTCCGTTTTTATAAGAGAAGTTTCTGTTTTAGGTATTAAATTATATCGTAAACGTAAATTTGCTTGTGCATGTCCTCTTTCTAAGTAGAAAAATTTCAAAGTATGTATGGTATCATCCGCAAATGTATTGCCACTAAAGCCGGTAGTGGTTGCTTTTCCTGCTGCTTCAAAAGCTGCTTTGATCGTTGTTCTTTTATCAAAATTGGTACCTATATTTCCATAGACTCTAACCTCACCTGTTTGGAAATTAATATCTAAATTCGTTGCCGCATGACAGCCGCCAACATCCCCAACAAGTACACCATCGATAAACACCCATACATCATCATCTCCCATAAAGCTATATGTCACAGGTTTCCCTCTGTTTGTACCTCCTTTTTGTTGCACAAAGGATGTCGTCATGGTAAGCCCAAAATAATGATTTAGTTTTGCATCTACTTCAGATAAGATTTTTGAAGATAGTTTCCCATTCGTTTCTTGAAACATATCCGATGCACTATTGAGTGGAAAAAATTGCCCACCAGATAAGCCTTTATTCTCTTTCATAGCTGGCGTATCATATAACGTAAAGGTTTTTTGTTGTTTATTAAGCTCGGCAAAGTTTTCATCACTATTATATGAATAATAACCATCTTTATCGATTTGCAATAATCCTTTCACATTTTCATATGATTTTTTTCCACCTGTAAAAATATTATTATTTAGATTGGCAGGGTCAAATAAATAATCAAGTATATCAACGTCTTGTACAAAAATATTACTATTTGTGCTATCCTTATCACCACTTAAGCTAGAACTTTTTAATCTAGGGTATCCATCCTTATTGGTATTCCCATTTTTATATAAGACATTTTCAACAATTCCTTGTTTCGGGGTAGAGGAACTATCCGTTGTATTTGCCCAACCATAATTCGAGCCGATTCCAAATAGCAATCCATGACGAACACCAACATCTACACCTTTAAAGCCATTGATGCCATATAAACGATATTCCTCTTTAAATATATTATCGGGATCATTTTCATTCGTTATCCAATAATCAAACAGATCAATTTTTGTACTTGATGGACTAATTCCCTTAATCGTATGATCTGCCAGCGATTGCAACGCGATGTCGGTTTCTTGAAAACAAACAGTACAGGACAATTCTGCGGCTTGTTCTGATAAATGATACGTTGGATCAACGATCGTCGCTGAAATAACATAGTTTCCTGTCCAGATAGGTTCTGGTATCTCGGTTACATCCCATGCTATTTTAAGTGGTTTTTGTCCACCATTCTCATGTACAAGAATTTCAGAAGGCAACAACGTCAGTAACTGACGGTGTGATATCGGATTCTTTTGACTTGCCCCTGACACAGGCAATTCCCAATCTTGCTTTTCCGTTTTAACGATATTTACATCCTTTGGCCAACTCCATTGATTGATCATAGAGGTCGTGGTGCTAACATCTTCTGTCTCACTGGCATAAAGTACATCAACTTTTGTAAAATGAGTCATCGCACAAACATCTGCTAATAATAGAAAAGAACAAAAACCTAATAGCAATTTTTTAATATTCTTACTCATAAAGCGTCTCCTTTCTCACGTTTTACAAACGATGAAGTAAACCTTTTTGTGCCATTACATTAAAGAATATATACAAAATCGTATACGATATCGTATACGATTTTGTATGTTCAAAAAACTATAGAAAAACAAGTTATTTCGTATGAAAATACAGAAAAAAACAAAAAAAAACACCAAAATACGCAATCTTGGTGTATATTTATAAAAGCATACCTTTTTGTACGAATGAAGTTACTTTTAATTTCCAGAAATATAATCTTTCTTCTTTTTATTTATAACGTATTTTTGGGCATTCG
>OHTE01000300.1_pt1 | contig 12642 bp, 11 predicted proteins | sample 1578881 | NCBI WGS metagenome assembly OHTE01 (sample SAMEA3879523, study PRJEB24766) | human gut metagenome | biome: human-associated habitat; feature: feces | place: USA | collected 1985/1987
ATGTCGCCAATGGTCATGCGGGGATCCAGACTTGCGTAGGGATCCTGAAAAACGATCTGCATCCGGCGGCGATAGGGCAGCATATCCACTGCGATCTTGTTGTCCTTATCGAACAGCAGGTTGCCGTCGTAGTAGATCTTGCCGCCGGTGGGCTCGTACAGGCGCAGCAGGGTGCGGCCGGTAGTGGTCTTGCCACAGCCGGACTCGCCCACCAGACCAAGGGTCTCGCCCTTGCGGATGGCAAAGCTTACGTCATCCACAGCCTGAACATACTTGCGGTTCTTGCCCACACCGCCGGCGGGGAAATACTGCTGCAGGTGCTGGACTTCAACCAGCGTCTTGTGTTCACTCATTCTGCCTTTTCCCCTTTCTCAAATTCAGCCTTCTGCTGCAGCCAGCAGTAGGTATAGTGGGTATCGCTGAGCTCGGTGCGCGGAGGCATCTTGCTCAGACAGATCTTCATGCAGTTCTTGCAGCGGGGCGCAAAGGGGCAGCCGGCCGGCGGATTCAGCAGGTCCACAGGGGTACCCTCGATGGGCACAAGGCGCTCGTGCTCTGCGGTGTTCAGCTTGGGGATGGAGTTGATCAGGCCCTTGGTGTACTCGTGGCCCGGCTGATAGAAGATCTCGTCGGTAGTGCCGTACTCCACAATGTGGCCGGCGTACATCACGGCGATCTTCTCGCACATGGAAGCCACGACACCCAGATCGTGGGTGATCATAATGATGCTCATGCCCAGCTTCTTGCGCAGATCCTGCATCAATTCAAGGATCTGTGCCTGAATGGTCACGTCCAGTGCGGTGGTGGGCTCGTCGGCGATCAGCAGCTTGGGCTCACAGGCCAGTGCAATGGCGATCATCACGCGCTGGCGCATACCGCCGGACAGCTCGTGGGGGTACTGCTTCAGGCGCTTTTCAGGCTCATTGATGCCGACCAGCTCCAGCAGTTCCTTGGCGCGTGCCCATGCATCGGCCTTATTCTTATCGGTGTGCAGGCGGATGACCTCCACGATCTGGTTGCCGATGGTGTACACCGGGTTCAGGCTGGTCATGGGGTCCTGGAAGATGATGGAGACCTCGTTGCCGCGGATCTTGCGGAAGTCCTTCTCCTTCATGTTCTCGATCTCGTGGCCGTTGAACCACACCTTGCCGCCCACCAGCTTGCCGGGGTAAGCGGTCAGACCCATAACGGAGTAAGCAGTGACCGACTTACCGGAGCCGGACTCACCTACAACGCCCAGAACATCGCCCTGATTCATGGTAAAGGAAACGCCGTTCAGTGCCTTTACTTCGCCCGCAGGGGTGAAGAAAGAAAGGCGTTCATCTTTGATATCAAGAATTTTCTCGCTCATTTCTGTTCACCTCATCAATTCTTCAGCTTCGGGTCAAAGGCATCGCGCAGGCCATCGCCGAACAGGTTGAACACAAGGATCATCACGCTGATCATCAGTGCGGGGGCGATCAGCAGATGGGGATAGGTGTTCATGCCCTTAACAGCATCGGTAGCCAGAGAACCCAGAGAGGGCAGCGGGGCTGCAACACCCAGACCGATGAAGCTCAGGTAGCTCTCGGTGAAGATGGAGGCCGGGATCTGCAGGGTGGTGGTAACAATCAGAGTACCAATGCAGTTGGTAAGCAGATGCTTTTTGATGATACGGCCGCTGGATGCGCCCAGTGCGCGGGCAGCGGTAACATACTCGCTCTCCTTCAGGATCAGGATCTGGCTGCGGACGATACGCGCCATGCCGACCCAGTACAGCAGAGCAAAGATGATGAAGATGGAGATCATGTTGGGGCCCAGCGTCTGCATCCACTTAAAGCCAGGCTGTGTGGACAGCTTGTCCAGCGGGTCCTTCAGGGCCATGCCCAGCAGGATGATCAGCAGAATATCGGGGATGGTGTACAGAATATCTGTAATACGCATCATGATATTATCCACCCAGCCGCCGGCAAAGGCGGAAACTGCGCCGTAGGTAGCGCCGATGATCAGCACCAGCACAGAGGCGATCAGACCGACAGACAGGCTGACGCGGGTGCCCATCATGATACGCACCGCAAAGTCACGGCCCATACGGTCGGTGCCCAGAATGTGCGGGAACACCTTTTCGCCGGCATCGATGCGGGCCTGCTCAGCGGCAGAGTACTCGAACGGTGCCAGATTGTTGCTGCCCTTCACCTGCTCGGAGTAGCTGTAGGGCCAGACGGCGGGCAGAATGTAGGCAAAGATAGCAATGGCAATGATGAACACAAAGCTGACCATGGCGATCTTGTTTTTCTTCAGGCGGCGGATACCGTCCTTCCAGAAGTTGACGCTCTCGCGCATGACCACCAGACTCTGCTTTTCCTCATTGCTGGCGGGCAGAAAATCCTCCGCATTGAGCTGCAGGCTGAGCGGATTCTTTTTAATGTTTTCCATGAAAATCGCTCCTCTCTTACTTCAGCTTGATACGCGGGTCGATGATCTTGTACAGGATATCCACGATCACGTTTGCAATAATGACCATGCTGGACAGCAGAATGGTGGTGCCCATGATCATGGTGTAGTCACGGTTGGTGATGGCAGACACGAAGTCGCGGCCCAGACCGGGCACGGAGAAGATCTTTTCCACCACGAAGGAACCGGTCATCAGGCCGGCCAGCATGGGGCCAACGTAGGTGATGACAGGCAGAATGGCGTTGCGCAGTGCGTGCTTGAACAGGATCATGAACTGGGAAACGCCCTTTGCGCGTGCGGTGCGCATATAGTCCTGACCCATAACGTCCAGCAGGCTGGAGCGCATCAGACGGGTGATATAAGCCGAGGGATAGATGGCCAGTGCGGTGACCGGCATGATATAGGCGGCTGCGCTGTTCAGACCAACGGTGGGCAGCACCTTCATGTTCATACCAAACTGGTACAAAAGCAGCACGCTGGAAATAAAGCTGGGGATCGCGATGCCACAGGTTGCAAACACGATAATAACGTTATCCAGCCACTTACCGCGGTTGTAAGCGGAAATGCAGCCCAGCGGGATGCCCACGCACAGAGCCACAACCACTGCAATGCCTGCCAGGCGGCAGGACACCGGCAGCTTGCTGGCAATGATCTGGTTCACGGTACGTCCGCGCTGACGCAGGCTCAGACCCAGATCGCCGTGCAGAAGGCCCTTCATATAGTTGACGTACTGCACACCCAGCGGCTTATCCAGGCCATACTTTTCGGCCAGAGCCTGCTGAGCAGCGGCACTGATGGACTTTTCTGCCACGAACGGGCCACCGGGGACCAGGTTCATGACAAAAAAGGTAACCGTAGCCACAATGAAGATACTGAAGATACCCATTGCGACACGCTTGATGATGTACTTTGCCATCGTTTGATGCCACTCCAATCCTATCAATGAATTACTATTTTTGCTCTCAGGCCGAGCCACACTTTCCCGCAGTCCGCCAGCCTCACACATAGCAGACGTCTGTCCTTGGCACGCGGACAGAAAAGCGAATAATAAAACGATGGCATCTTGCGGTTGCACAAACACCATCGTCCATACCCGAGAAACACTCTATTTATTATAAGGATAACCACGATTTTTGTCAATTTACATGAAAAGAATTCACTTCATTATAGCAAAGCATGAGTGAAATCTTATACTTTATACAAATTTCCTGTATATTCGTAGGTAAAAGTGCTACTTTTCCGGCCTTTTGGGGGATTGTTTCGTTGGCGCGTACAATCCGCCCTCCCCTGTCGGCGTAAAAGGCAGCGTCTCTGCCGCAGAGTCATCCCTCCATGTCCTTGGCATTTTTCTCCATATTACAGCAAAAAGGCAAAACAAAACCATCCGCAGCCCCTTCTCCAGCACGGTCGGTGCCCGGGAAATGTGCTGCGGATGGTCCGTGGTCGTTTTGCAGGTCAGGAGTACAGTTTTGCGGTCAGCCGGGAGTACATGGCGCTCTTCTGTGCCTTATAGGAGGCCATCGCCTGATCTGCCAATGCGGTGCTCTGGCCGTTGGCGGTCAGAATGGCGCGCATCTGGCTGACGATGCTCTCCACTTCCCTGTCGTAGGAGGCCTGCATCGCGTACAGTCTGCCGCTTCTGGCCAGCACGATGGAGATCTTTCGTGCCTGTGTCTGCTGAGACTCCGGCAGCGATTTGAACTCTGCCTTTGCTCCGGCAATGCAGCTGTTCAGCTCTGCCTCGGCGCGTGCCTTGACGCTGTACAGCTGCCGCAGCAGTGCCTTGACCTCGGCCTCGTAGCCGGCCTCCTGTTTGCCGGAGGAGGACGCCGGTTTTTCTGTACCGGAATTGGCTGTACCGGCAGTCTCCTGCTTGCTGGAGGACGCTGTACTGCTGCTCTCCGTCCGGGAGGCAGCGCTCCCCGAAGAAGCAGAAGAACCTGCCGGGGAGGAAGCCGCACCTGTCTCCTGCTGCGGAGCGCTGGCGGATGCCTCCTGTTCCCCGCTGCCGGACGCGGCGGCTTCGTCTGCCAGTTCCTCCAGCGTGATCTCACCGCTGAGCAGCTTATCGATCTCATCATCCGTCAGGGTGACCTGTGTGCTGTCCGCCGGGGCATCCGGCAGGGTTTCAGGAATACCGGCTGCCATACTGTGGAGGTAGAACAGCACGCCAAGAACAGCTGCTGCCAGCAGAGCCACCAGCGCGCCCAGCACGATCAACACGATTTTCAGGACCTTATTTTTCTTCATACCAAAATCCGCTGCCCGGGCAGAGTAATTCTCTGCCCGGGCAGTTTTCTCCTTACTTTAGGATCAGACCCACATGCCCAAAAACTTTTTGGGCTGATGCAGGGTCGCAGCGTCCAGTTCCTGATCGTGGAACAGTTCATCGCCGTTGCGCACGATGTGGGCAGCAGTTTCCCTGCCCAGCAGCTTTTCCAGCTGCTGCACTCCCTGTGCCATGCGGGGCGGGCGCTTGTCCGGGGAATGGGTGTCGGTGGAGATGACATGAACCAATCCCCACTGGATGAACTTACACAACTTTTTGCAGAGCTTAGGCTCCAGCAGTGCTCCTGCGTTGATCTGCGCATAGGCACCGGCGGCTACCCAGTCGTACAGCAGGGTGGGATCCTCCAGCACATAGGGGTAGCGCTCGATATGCGCGATCAGCGGCACGATGCCCTGCTGCTGCAGATTGTACAGGGTCTGCCGGATAAAATGCGGCTTGTGGGTGGTGGGGAATTCCAGCAGCAGATAAGCGGTGTCCCCCATGCACAGCGCCCGGGTGTCCAGCTCGCACAGGCCGGGCGAGAAGAACACCTCCGCCCCCAGTTTGAAATCAAACTGCATGGGCTGTCCCTCCAGTGCGGCGGTCAGCTGTTCAAAAGCAGCCTGACGCTTTGCCGTAAAGGCTTCCACCGTGGTGCGTTCGCTGTTGAAGTGGCTGGTGAACGCAATATTGCGCACACCGTCCTCGTATTCCCTGCGCAGCAGCTCCAGCGAGACTGCTGTATCCTTTGCGCCGTCATCCATGCCGGGCAGAATGTGACAATGCAGATCGGTCATAGCAGTGCTTCCTTATTCAGTAACATCAGCCTTCTGTTTTTCGTAGGCATAGTTGTAATTGTAGGCATAGCTGTATGCGTAGCTGGAGCCCTTGAGTGCCTTCTTCATGTCGTAGCGGGTCAGCACGCTGCCCAGCACCCGGACACCGGCATCCTGCAGCTTTTTCACTGCGCCGCGCACCGCATCGGCGGGGGCGTAGTCCGAGCGCACAACGAAAACCGCGCCGTCCACATAGCGGCCGATGACGGCTGCATCGGTGACCACCGACACCGGAGGCGCATCAAAGATGACAAAGTCGAACTTTTCCCGCAGGGCATCCACCATGGCCTGCATCTGCGGCTGGCTCAGCATCTCGGAGGGGTTCGGCGGCGGGGTACCGGCGGGCAGGAAGGTCAGATTCATTTCCTTCAGTTCATGCAGCGCCTCGTCCAGCGTGCACTGGTTGGACAGCACGTTGGAAACGCCCTTTACGTTGTGACCGGCCTTCAGATAGCGGTGCAGCACCGGTTTGCGCAGGTCGCAGTCGATCAGAGCCACCTTTTTGCCGCTTTCGGCCATCGTCATCGCCAGATTGACCGCCACATTGCTCTTGGATTCCTCCGGCACGGTACTGGTGATGACCAGCGTGTGCACGTCCATGGAGCCCGCCATAAAGTCCAGATTGGTGCGCAGAGACTTGTAAGCCTCCACATAGCCAAAGGGCATCCCCTTATCGGTGATCAGCTGCAGGGTGCGGTGCTCGCCGTCAGTTTTGTTCTTTTTGTTAAACAGATTCCACATCGTCTTACACCTCCGGGATCAGGCCCAGCACGGGCAGGCCGAGCTTCTTCTGAACATCTTCGTCATCCACAATGGTATCGTGCAGCAGGTGTGCCAGCACCAGCACGCCGCACACCAGCACAGCGCCCAGCAGACCTGCCAGCGTACTTCTTGGTCTGGGGGAACACCTTGTTGGGATCGATGATCACATCGCTCACCGCCTTGCAGGAACCGGCTTCCACCTTTTCCACCAGCACATCGGGCACGATGTCGGCAATGGTCTGTGCGATCTCGCCTGCGCGCTCTGCATCGGTATCGGTGACCGTGATCTGCATGATCTGGGTAGCGTCCACATCGGCAACATCCACCATCTTATACAACTCGGTGTAGGTCATATCCAGATCCAGTTTGTCGATCACCTCGTTCAGCACGGTGTTGCCCTTGATGATGACCGCATAGGTGCTGATCAGGTTCTTAGCCGAGTTGAAGTTATCACTGGTGAAGGTGGTGGTCGTGTCCTGACGGGTATTCACGATCATGTTGATAGATGCCTGGTACTTGGGTGTAAGCGCAAACATACACACCAGCAGGCAGATCAGCGCTGCCGCAACAGCTGCTGCCACGATCTGCACGGCATGCGCCCACAGCAGGCGGGCCAGTTCCATCAGATCAATGGTCTCCTCGTCCTCCGTGCTCCGGAGCGACTGTCCCATAGTTGCTTTTTCGTCCATAATAGCGAAACTCACCTTTCTTGTTTTCCGCAGTGCAAGAAATGTACACCGGGTTCCTATAGATACACATTCGTTTTATAATGATAGCACATCTTGTTGTATTTTACAAGTAAAAATGCCATTTTCTGCCGGCAAATATATGGACAAAATATGCCCTGCCCCGTACAAAAAAGGCATCCGTAGCACATGGATGGCTGCGGATGCCTTCGTTTTACAGATTTTTAGCGAATACGCTTAGCGGGAGCCCTTATCGTAGGGGATACCCTCGGCCTTGGGTGCCATGCTGTTCTTGGAGGTGAAGGCCAGAATGACCATGGAGGCCACAAAGGGCATCATATTATAGATGTTGCTGGACCAGTGCAGCTGCGCAAGGAAGGTAGAGTCTGCAATATTGGCAAGGCTCTTGAACACAGCAAAGAACATGGCTGCGCCAAAGATGTGGAAGGGCTTCCACTGGCCAAAGATCATAACTGCCAGTGCCAGAAAGCCTGCACCGGCCACGCCGACTTCAAAGTTCCAGGTCTGCACCGGGGGCACGATATAAGCCAGACCGCCGATCGCGCCCAGCGCACCGGAAAGGATGACACCGGCGTAGCGCATCTTGTAAACGTTGATGCCCACCGAGTCCGCAGCCTGCGGATGCTCGCCGCAGGCACGCAGACGCAGGCCGAAGCGGGTCTTGTACAGCACGATGTAGCTGACCACCAGCAAAATCAGCCCCAACGGCACGAACACGCTGAGTTCCAGCCCGCCGATGCTGAACAGGAAGGGCTTGTTGGAGTAGTTCAGCTTGGCGCTGCCGCTCTCGCTGAAGTACTTGGAGATGACCACGGCAATGGCGGTAGCCAGCAGGTTCAGTGCCGTACCGCCAATGGTCTGGTCTGCCTTCAGGTTGATGGAGGCAAAAGCCAGCAGCAGGCTGTAGATCACGCCCGCCAGCGCTGCCACCAGAATGGAGATCAGCACCACAAGGAAGGGCGAAAGGCTTGCAGGCAGCATGGTCAGGGTAAGCACACCGGCCACACCGCCGATGACCATAATGCCCTCCAGCGCAATGTTGATGATGCCGGAATGTTCGCTGAACATACCGCCCAGTGCCACCAGCATCAGCACGATGCCGTACAGCAGGGTATATTTGATCAGAAGCAGCATATTACTTGCCCTCCTTTTTGGTCTTTTCTGCGGCAGGCGCAGGCTCTGCGTTCACATTGGTCTTTTCGGCATTTCGGAACAGCAGGCTCTGGATCTTGCCCCGGAACAGCATGGAGAATGCGCACAGGTAGATGATGATGCCGCTGATCAGATCCGAGATCTCAGTGGGGTAAAACTTGGTGGACAGGAAGGAGCCGCCGACCGAGATATGGGAGATGAACAGCGCGGAGAACACGGTACCGATGGGGTTGGAACTTGCCAGCAGTGCCACCGAGATACCGTTGAAGCCCATGCCCGGCAGGCTGGTGGAGTTCAGCGGGTTCCACTGGGACACGTTGGACAGATAGAACAGACCTGCGCCAAAGCCTGCCAGCGCACCGGCAATGGCCATGGAGAGGATGATGTTCTTCTTCTCGTTGATACCGGCATAGCGGGCGGCATTCTTGTTCAGACCAACGGCCTTGAGCTCGTAGCCGAAGGTGGTCTTGTTCAGCACCACCCAGATCAGCACGGCCACCGCTGCCGCCAAGAAGATGGCAATGGTGGTGCTGTTGGTCTGGAACAGCTTGTTCAGGCCGAAGTCCGGGATCAGGGACTGGGCAAAATCGGCGTTCTTACTCAGGTTCAAAGTACGGGTGTTGCGCACGTCGTACATGGGGCCGGTGCCGTTCTGGTAGATGAGCTCATTCACCAGATACAGACCGATCCAGTTGAACATAATGGAGGTAATGACCTCGTTGATGTTGAAGTAGGCCTTGAAAAAACCGGGGATCGCGCCCCACAGGCCGCCCAGCACGGCTGCTACCAGCAGGCAGACGAACCAAGGCAGCTTGAGCATGATGGCGCAGTACAGCGCACCGTAAGCGCCCAGCGTATACTGACCGGCTGCACCGATGTTGAACAGGCCGGTCTTGAAGGCAAACGCCACGGACAAGCCGGTCATGATCAGGGGTGCGGCATTGGCAAGCTCCTTGCCCACGCCGTAGGGGGCATCGTGGAAGCCGCCCTTGATGATGCGCACAAAGCCATCGCCCCATGCGTGTGCGGGGTTGATGGCTACCAGCACCAGAAAGCCCACCAGCAAACCAATCAGGATGCACAGCAGTGCAGCCAGCACGCTGGTAACAGAACTTTGCAGGCTGCCGCTGCGGGAAAGTTTTTTCTTATTCATGTGTTACTGCTCCTCCTTTCCCTGCTTGCGGGCGCCTGCCATATACAGACCCAGCTCCTGCACGGTGGTGGTCTTGGGGTCAAACTCGCCCACGATCTCGCCCTCGTACATTACAAGGATGCGGTCAGAAAGGTTCATCACCTCGTCCAGCTCCAGGCTGACCAGCAGCACAGCCTTGCCCCTGTCGCGCTCATCCACGATCTGCTTGTGGATATACTCAATGGCACCGACATCCAGGCCGCGGGTGGGCTGCACTGCCACCAGCAGCTTGGGGTCGCGGTCGATCTCGCGGGCAATGATGGCCTTCTGCTGGTTGCCGCCGGACATACTGCGCACGGTGGTCACACTGCCCTGACCGCTGCGCACGTCGTACTGCTCGATCAGCCGGTCGGAGTACTCGCGCACCTTATCGGCACGGATAAAGCCGCCCTTCTGGAACTCCGGCTGCCAGTAGCGCTGCAGCACGATGTTGTTTTCCAGACTGAAATCCAGCACCAGACCGTGCTTGTGGCGGTCCTCCGGGATGTGACCCATGCCGTCCTTGGAGCGCTGGCGGATGCTCTCGTGGGTGATATCCTTGCCGTCCAGCGTAAGCTTGCCGCTAGACAGCTTGCTCAGGCCGGTCAGGCCGTAGATAAACTCGGTCTGGCCGTTGCCCTCGATGCCCGCCAGACAGACGATCTCGCCTGCGTGTACCTTGAAGGACACGTCCTTCACCACGTCCTTCTTGCGCTGGTCGTTGTGGATGGTGACACCCTCCACGTCCAGCACGACATCGCCCGGGTGAGCGGGCTGCTTTTCCACCTGCAGCTGCACGTCACGGCCCACCATGCGGCGGGAAAGCTCTTCCTTGGTAGTGTCCTTGATATCCACCGTGCCCATATACTTGCCCTTGCGCAGCACAGTGCAGCGGTCGGCCACAGCCATGATCTCGTTGAGCTTATGGGTGATGAACAGGATGGACTTGCCCTCCTTCTTGAACCCGCGCATGATCTCCATCAGTTCGTCGATCTCCTGCGGGGTCAGCACAGCGGTGGGTTCGTCAAAGATCAGGATCTCGTTGTCGCGGTACAGCATCTTCAAAATCTCCACGCGCTGCTGCATACCCACCGAGATATCGCTGACCAGGGCGTCCGGGTCTACCCGCAGACCGTACTTTTCGCTCAGCGCCATCACCTTTTTGCGTGCCTCGGCCTTCTGCAAAAAGCCCATCTTGTTGGGCTCCACGCCCAGAATGATGTTGTCCAGCACGCTGAAGCATTCCACCAGCTTGAAATGCTGGTGCACCATGCCGATGCCCAGTGCGTTGGCATCGTTGGGGTTGCGGATGGCAACCTCCTTGCCGTTTTTCAGGATCTTGCCCTGTTCCGGCTGATACAGGCCGAACAGCACGCTCATCAGCGTACTTTTGCCCGCACCGTTCTCGCCCAGAAGGGCGTGTACCTCGCCCTTGCGCAGTTGCAGGGTGATATCATCGTTTGCCTTGATACCGGGGAATTCCTTGGTAATGTGGAGCATCTCGATCACATAATCCTCTGCCAATCTGCTCACTCTCCTTTCGTGCCGTAACGACACCTTTTCTATACTACAAACCATTATACCTGATTTTTTGCGGTTTGCACACGGCTTTTTGATTTTTTGTCAAAAAGCACAAGTAAAAGTATTACTTTTGTACAGTCTGCACGATTTCCAATCTGATTCTCCCACGCAGGCATACAAAAAGGGCGGGGTGCCCCTGCATGAGCACCCCGCCCCTATTACGGGAGTAATTCCGGGATAGCGATTACTGGATGTAGTTGACCTTGGTGAACTCGCTGACGGTGGGCTTGGTAGCGTCGTCGGAGCTGTTGTCCACAACGAGCTCGCCGGAAGCGATCTTGCTCTTCAGGGCCTCGTACTCGTCCTTGGTGAAGGTCTTGAAGTTCCAGCTGTCATCAGCAGTAGGCAGACCAACGTAGTCGCCGTCCTCCAGACCGAAGTTGCCGTTGGTAGCAGCGATGTTGCTCCACTCGCCAGCATCGATATCGCCCAAAGCGGTGCTGACAGACTCAGACAGACCCTTCATGGCAGAGGTGATGAACGGGTTGTAAGCGTAGCCGTCCTTCTCAACGCCATTAGCACCGATGTAGTTCTGGTCAACGTCAACGCCCACAACGTAGCCGTTGTTCTTCAGAGCAGCCTCGACAGCGGAGGTGTAGATGCCGCCGCCGCAGGCAAAGACAATCTGGGTGCCGTTGGCATACCAGCCCTCCATACGGGAGGTGATGTTGGCATCGCCGTAGAACTGGCCGCCGTAGAAGTAGTTGATGTCAATGTTGGTGCCCAGCTCCTTTGCTGCAGCGTCAGCGCCCTGCACATAGCCGTAGCCGTAACGGATAACGGCGGGCACAGCCATGCCGCCCAGGAAGCCCAGCTTGGTGTAGCCGTCCTTAACAACGGCGTAGCCTGCCAGATAACCTGCCTGCTCCTCCTTGAAGGTGATGCAGTAGCAGTTTGCGGGGATGCTGTCGGTGCCGATATCGCCCTGAGTCACATCGATAGCGATGAACTTGATGTTGGGGTACTGCTCAGCAGCCCATGCCAGAGAGGCACCGTACAGGTAGCCCACGCAGACGATAACGTCAGCACCCTCGTTGACAGCCAGACGGATCATGGTCTCACGGTCCTCATCGGAAGCATCAGATTCGGGGATATAGTACTGGCAGTTTTTGCCCATGTAGCTGGAAACAGCAGCCCAGCAAGCCTGGTTGAAGCTCTCATCATCAATCGTGCCGGTATCGCAGGTCAGAGCGACCTTGGTGATCTTCTCAGCGCCGTCTGCTGCGCCGGAAGCGGCGGCAGAGCTGGCAGCTGCGGAAGAAGCAGTGCTGGTAGAAGAAGCGGAAGAACCGCCGCAGGCGGTCAGAGCAGCGGCATCGGCAGCAGCACCGGCCACAGCCAGAAAGTTACGACGAGAAATCTTCATAAGAAACTCTCCTTTTATTTTAAAAAATTGCGTCAAAAGAATGAAATGTGCGCTCTGGCACATTTACTGGCTCAAGTATAGCGGGTGGATGTGACAGATGCAAGCAATTTCCGATTACAAATTCTTTACAAATCCCTTGTATAATTTATAAAAAAGCAATGCTTATTCACCAATTTATCCCTGCTTGCGCTGTTTTTCAAAGAAGAACACTTACTCCCCTTCCACGGCGCTGTTGCCCGCCACATTGGAGGGGCCAAAGCCGAAGGGCAGCAGCTCGTCCATGCTGCGCTCGATGAAGTCCTCCGGGCTTCTTGCCATGATGACATTCAGCTCCGGGCCGCCGAACTCGAACAGCGCCTGACGGC